>Ga0193752_1000068_pt1 | contig 151830 bp, 145 predicted proteins | sample H1c1metaG_FD_144924 | JGI IMG/M metagenome (GOLD analysis project Ga0193752, IMG submission 144924) | Soil microbial communities from a riparian zone of the East river system, Colorado, United States - H1c1 | ecosystem: Environmental > Terrestrial > Soil > Riparian zone | place: USA: East...
GGTGGTTTAGTGACCCTCCTGATAAGATGTCACTGATGAGCCATTTTTTTTTCATCATCTCTAAAAGAACTTCATAGCACAATCCGCGAGCCTCCGCGTGTGTTGGATTTCAAAACCTTCAAGTCTCCACGCCCCTTCCTACATCAGCCCTTCCAAATACGCACGCATCATCCCCAGACGCGTAGCGTCGAAGCATTGTCCGTCGCGCCGCAGTGCTCCTATGACTCCGCCTTTAACCATCCTACAACGAGCAGCGCTTTCATCACTACATTCAAGGCGCATCATCTAAAAATCAACGTGTGGCCAGTAGCTCAAAAAACCCTCACCCCGTTTTATTTCCACCAACCACGCCAAGACTGTAATCAGAGGGCGACGGGAGTCGGCTACCGGGAATCGAATGAAGTTTATGCAGAATTTTTCAGCTTGATGTACTGATTTCTCGACTCGTCGATGAATACATCAATGAGCTCCCTGAATTCCATGTCGTTCTTGACCTGGATGATCAGCCACGTAAGGTGGCCGCTCTGGCGCTCGGGGAATCGTCTAACACCCAGATCGATCAGGCGATGAAGAGACAACTCTTTGTGTCTTCCCAGCGCTGAAGTAATCATCTCGGCGATAGGTTCGTAGTCCTTTCTGAGGATTCGCATAATGCGTGCTCCCTTCGTCCTTACCATTCGCACCTTTGCCGTCGGCACATACACCTCCACAAATTCCATGAGCTTCCTGTTAGTCGAATTAATTAACATTATTCATAACGCCAAAGTTATGAGCATTGTTACCACCGAAGCCGGATAATAGACGATCGCCCCATATTCACAGACGAAAACCGTTGTCCATCCTTCCAACGCGGACACGCTATTGCCGATGACTTTGGTCCGTGTAACAGGTCGTGTGCCTGTGCGCGCCACTCGTAACAGCCAGTTTCCTCTCATGGCATGCCTCGCAAGAGCGATGACAGCGCGTCTCCGGACAATTCTCAACGGCAAACTGTCTGCAAGGTCTCCAAGTCCGATCGGGTAGTTGGTGATCTGTGCGGGCCTATTCCGTGCGTAAACTGTTTACCGGGTTGGTGACGGCCGCGCGAATGGATTGATAGGTTACGGTAAGGCAGGCGATCACAACGGCAAGCATACCCGCCAGTGGAAATATCCACCACACGATATCGACCCGGTAAGCAAATCCTTCCAGCCACTTTCCGATCAGCAGCCACGCCAACGGAGTGGCTAACACAACTGCCAAAAGTACCAGTCGCAGGAAATCGCGCGACAGCAGAGACGTGATACCGTATACTGAAGCCCCCAACACCTTGCGTATGCCAATCTCTTTCGAACGCTGTTCTGCCATGAAAGCTGCCAACCCAAAGAGTCCAAGGCAGGAAATAAAGATTGACAACGAAGAAAAAATGGTGAACAACGTGCCCGCCTGGCGCTCGCCGGTGTACAGGCGGTCGAAGTCTTCATCCATGAAACTGTACTCGAATGGCGCCTCGGGCATCAGTGTCTTCCAGGAGCGCGCAACCTTGTCCATCAGCGAGGGAACGTCGTCGGTATTCAACTTCAGGGCCATACTAATTCCGCTTTTGCGGTACACCAGGGCCAGTGGGCCCACCTGTTCCCGTAATGTGCTGAAATGAAAGTCCTTTACTATTCCTATCACGCGAACGGCGGTAACATTACCCTGAAGGTCGTTAGTTACGAAAAGCTTCATGCCAATGATATCCTTGCCACCCAGGAAACGGGCGGCACTTTCATTGAGTACAATGGCCGTGCTGTCGGAAATGATATGCTCCGAGAAATTCCGTCCCTCAAGGATGCTCATGCTCATGGTCGGAACGTATTGATCGTCGACCGTCCAGGCCTGCATGCTGATCGCACCAGCAATATCCAACGTGGGCGACTTAAAGAACGTGTTGTTTGAACGCATGTAATTAACCGGCAGGAATCCGGAAACAGTCGCCTGGTCCACCCCCTGAATAGCCAGCAGCGAATTCTTCAGCGATTCTACGCGATTCTCAACTTGCGAAATATTGTTGATGATCAGCACTTGTTCACGGTCAAATCCGAGATCGCGATGGCGGATATAATCCATCTGCAAATAGGTAACGATCGTGAACGCAATCAGGGTAACGGATGCTGCGAACTGTAAGACCACCAGCGTATTTCGGACGAAAGAACGCCTGGAACCTCCTTTGCTACCCTTCAATACTGTGGCCGGTTGAAAGGCGGACAAATAAAATGCCGGGTAGCTGCCCGCCAGCAGGCCTACGATCAATATCATGACAATTAGAGAGCCGATCGTGGCGGGTGCATATAAAACCGCTGTGTCAAATGACTTACCGGTGAGGTCGTTAAATTGCGGCAAGATCATGGTCGTCATTCCGATCGCGATGATCATCGAGAGTGTACTGGTCAGTATTGATTCGAGAATGAACTGTTGAACCAGGCTGGTCTTCAGAGATCCCAGAACTTTTCTGACCCCGACCTCGCGCGCACGGTTTGCAGAACGCGCCGTGGAAAGATTCATGAAATTTATGATGGCAATAATCATGATGAAAACAGCGATCGCCGAAAACATATAGACATATTCAACCTTTCCGGACCCATATAGCTCGCCCATGCGATTGGAGTGCAGATGGATATCGGGGAGGTTAGTCAGTGTCGCCCGGAAATAATCGCCCTGCGCCTCGAACTCTTCTATGGTTTTGTTGATGAGCATTTTCAGTTCGGGACCTAAATGTTTATTCATCATCACATTCAATTCACGTTCAACTAATGACAGATCGGCATCTGTTCTTAGCAACAAATAGGTGTGGTAGTTCTGTCCTCCACTCCAGTCGTTATTGTTCGCTCGCTCATCTTCGACCATGGGTACAAAACATTGAAATCGAAAATGGCAGTTAGATGGGATGTCCTGAACGACACCGGTAATGGTGCGTACCTTGTTGTTTTCCACCATCAGATGTTTTCCCAGTACCGCGGTTGTTCCAAAAAACTTGCGGGCAATGGACTCGGTAAGCACAATCGAATTCGGCTCACTAAGCGCCTTCTTTGGGTTACCTGATATGAATGGTATAGTAAAAACATCAAAGAGCGTAGAGTCTGCATATGCCACATCGTTTTGGCGAACAAGCTCATTGTCTTTCTTAATCAACAGGCTCCCAAACCACCTGAGCCTCGTAGTTTGTTCAACTTGTGGAATCTCTTGCTTGGCGCTCGCTCCAAATGCGGGCGCTGCACAGGCGACATCGATGTGATTGTCGCCAAACTTGATCTCATTGTTTACCTGATAAATGCGATCGGCATGTTCGTTGAAGCGATCGTAGCTCAGCTCATGGCGTACATACAATAAAATGAGCATACAGGCCGTGAGCGCGATGGCCAGACCGAAAATATTAATACTGGAGTAGCCTTTGGTCTTCAGGAAGTTTCTCCAGGCGACAATGACAAAGCTCTTATACATACTGTAAGTAGTTACAAACCGGGGTGATTGCCAGGGCCGGATAATTCCGGGGCGGAATAACAGGACCAACTCTGCCGCTAGACGGATGTTCGCCATCCACCGCCCGTGCGACCGCATCCATGCCTGATGCACCTCGATCAGATCACCCTCGATATGATCGGCTAGCATGGGGTGGCAGTACCACCTGAAAATGCGGAGTATCAGCCGCGGCGGACCTGATCTTATCATCGAACCTGAATCATCCTGAAATCTGCCTATCCTGTTATCTTCAGCTTTAAGGCCATCTTTGGAATTGCACCCCACAGTTCATCCCTGGTTTCCTTCGCGTATTCCATCGCCTTCTTTCCCAACGCCGTGATATGATAGTATTTACGTGGCCTTCCCATTCGTTCTTCGGTCGCTTCGCCATCCACAGAGACGATGTAACCCTTTTTCTCCAATCGAACCAGCGCCGTGTGCATGGCTCCCATACTCACCCTGCGCGACAACCGGGTTTCGATCTCGTTTTTGATCGACACGCCATAAGCCTCCTTATAGAGCACCGCTACAGTTAGTATAACAATCTCTTCGAATTCGCCGAGTTGGTATTTTTTCATCACTACTTATTTCCTAAATGTAGGAATAAGAACCGTGCCAAAAGCCTTCGCCGCGTGCCAACCCGCGACGCATGAGAAAAACTGGCCATTCCAGGTAACCTTCTTCTTGCCGTGTCGTCCGCAGGCGAACGGTGTTCCCTCGAAAGCGATCAGGATGCAAGCCTATCCCCGTCTGCGCGCGGAAGTCTGGCAACGGTTTAATCCCTGCCACGTGATTTGAAAACTCCCGAACACCCCATCAACAAATCGGCAAATGTTCCTATTTTTGTTAGTACTTCGGCAACTTCAATCACTACCGCTATGAAACTCATCCTCTCATTCGCTGCCCTTTTGATAGCAACCCTTGGACTGGCGCAGCCACCCGATGTGCCCGCTACGCCTGGAACGACTTATGGCGATGAAGTGAAAGCGACTGGTGCCATCCCGGTGGCGGAACTTCCGCAGTTGCTCAAGAACGACCAGCCGCAAGCCGTAAAAGTACAGGGAACGGTGACGGACGTATGCCCCAAGATGGGATGCTGGCTCGCCCTGGAAATGCCCGACAAGAGCACGGTCTTCGTAAAAATGAAGGACTACGGTTTCTTTGTGCCTACAGCACTGAAGGGAAAGACCGTGGTGATGGATGCCGAAGCCAAGATTTTGAAGACTTCCGTAGAAGAGCTTCGACACTATGCCGAGGACGCCAAAAAATCTCAACAAGAGATCGACGCGATCAAGGCGCCCAGGGAAGAAATCAGGCTTACTGCTTCGGGTATCACGGTAGTGAAATAACGCCGTAGCCCTTGCCTACGCACCGCTACTGAATGCTGATCACGCCGTACGTTCCACTCACCAGTATTCTCAAAGGCACCTGGAAAAACTTCCTGGCGGATCTCGGTGTTTGTGTAGGCGCATACTTTTTTAATGACTACGTGCTCAGTACGTTATTTGACGTACCCTCATTTATACCCATGCTCCTGGGGACTGCCTTGGCATTCTTCATCGGTTTCAACAACAACCAGGCATATGACCGATGGTGGGAAGCACGCAAGATATGGGGTGCGCTCGTGAATGATTCACGCTCGTGGACACGCCAAGTCTTATACTATACCCGTCCATCAGGACAATTGAACGAGGCTGAACTTGACGCTTTCAGAAAAAAGCTGATCATGCGTCATCTGGCGTTCGTGTACGCACTTAAGGAATCACTTCGCGGTTCCTCGGCAAAGGTATACCGCGATTTCCTCGGCGCGGAAGATATCGACGCACTCGAGCACGAAACAAACCGTGCCAACGCCCTGTTGTCGCTGCAGGCCCGCGATACAGACGAACTCTATCGCAGAGGAGCTATCGACGGATACAAGTTCCTTGAGTTCAATAGAATGATCACGAATTTCTGTGACGAGATGGGCCAATCGGAGCGGATCAGGAATACAATCTTTCCAACGACGTACAGCTATTATTGTCGGTTTTTTATCTGGATATTCATTATCTGTGTGACGCTCGTTACCGCCGACATGATCAACCTCTGGGCTATTGGCGCCGGTACGCTGGTGGGCTATGTGTTCCTCACCATTCACACGATCGGACAGGCGCTCCTCAATCCCTTCGATTATATACCGACCGGTATACCCTTAGACCAGATCTCTCGCACGATTGAAATCAACCTTTTGCAGGCAATCCATCATCCTGAAATTCCGGATCCCATCAGAAATCAGGATAACGAATACGTGATGTAAGTGCAGGCGTTTGCCCTATACGCCTTTCAGGAAGGTCATTCCGCGCAAGACATGACCGGTAGTTACGTGACCAAAATCCAAATCCGAACCCTCTTAATATTCAATCACGGTACCCCCGATCGATGCCTTGCTAAGAATAATGCCAACACCCCAGGCGTCGCTGTACTCCCTGATAAAACCGACACCAGGCGCAAGTGTATCGGTGTGCTCCTCATCGGCCCATCGATCAACATCAAAATAATAGCCCTTACAGTCATCGACGGTCTTCGAACCGGTATTCACGGTGCCCAGATGCAAAGTCACATTCATCACCCCATTGTCAACTGGATACGACCATGACTCGCCGTCACCGGCTAATATCTTGTATTTCAGTTCTTCGATACCCATACTCTTGCGATAGGTATACACGTCGCCGTCCGACTCGACCCGATAGTAAACTGAATCTATTGGCGAGTTTCCTGACGTCCAGTGTGATGTTACGAGGTAGTACTCTCGACCGTTTAACTGTTCGATGCTGTTGACTTCGCGATGCTGTACAATGCTACCCGTGGACGACTGTACTGCCTTAAAGTCCCAATAGTTTCCTACGCTCAGTGGCAAATAGCCGGCTGATAACTTTTTCGACAGAATTTCCGGATCATCGTTCGAGGTGCAGGCACACAGGAACACCATGACACATCCAAATAAAACTACACGCTTTCTCATCTTCACTCCTCTCATTTTGCCTGTATTCATAAAATTGCTGATCTGGTGCCAAACGAATGGCCGGGAATTGTCGATTTGTTTCCGTGTTCCGAAATTGCGCAATACTGGTTATATTGAATTAGACACATCACGTCTCCCTAAAGTTCGAAGGGGAGATCACAATAGTGCGTTTGGTACACAACCCTCAAATCAATATAATTATGGAACAACCCCTCGAAGTCAGTTTTATAGCAGTCATCGTAGCGACGATCGCCAATTTCTTCTTCGGTTTTTTGTGGTATACCCCCCTTTTCGGTAAGGCCTGGGCCAAAGAGCTCAACTTCGACACGAGTGGCGCGCCGCGGAAGGGTGAAATGGCCCGCGGTCTTATCTTTAGCCTTATCGGCAATTTCTTATTGGCCTTCGTGCTGGCGCACAACAACGCCGCCTGGGGTTTTGTGCCTGAAATGAAAGATGCTTCTTCAGCCAATATCATTGCCAACTCGGCCCTGTTCACATGGCTGGGATTTTATCTACCGGTAGACCTCAATCGCGTATCGTGGGAACGCGCGTCGTGGAAGCTGTTCGGCATCAACACTGTATATCACCTGTTGTCGCTGGTTATCGCCTCCGCTATTCTCACGTTCATGTCCTGAGGCCATAAACGAAACGCCTGGCAAGGACTTTCCAAGATGGAATACCAGCACGCGGGATCAAATCACGCGGACCACCAGTATGCCTATCAGGGCTATCGTGACCAACGCATAAAAAAATTGCATCGCCTGTCTCACACCAGGCCGGTTGGCGAACATGCGACCAGAAACGGCTGTGAAAGTCCAAAAGACAAGGTTGAAAAGAATCAGTACTGGAAAGACGTTAAAGCTCAGAAAATATTTCCAGTCAAATTTCCGCGATCCCAAAGGGACTACATCCCCCCCCGGTCGTGGAATGGTGAATATTCCAAAAATATTGAGCGCAATGAGTACAATGGCTATGGTAGAAACAATCGTACAGGTATACAAGAGCGCCTTTCCTTTTTGTGCAGCTGCCACAGTCAAGTAAGTTCAGTTTGGTGTCGAAAACCCGCCTAATCTATCGAGGATAAACCTCAAAATTAAGCAGTTATCCCAATAATACAAAAACGCATACTACCCGCGCGCTACCCGCCCGGCAATCGTCTTGAATAAAGGATCTGTCGCGAACAGGTTGTTAAATTGACTGAGGCTGCCGCTGCCCGTCATAACTACTTAATTGCAATTCTTATTACCGTAAAGGATTCCGGTTTCAATTCAAGCGACAACTTCTTTCCCTTAAGGGCGAGCGTGCTTTCCCGTGGTGCTACGGCGGAAGGACTCTCCAGGCTGTTCGTAGCTTCCGCACTTGCCACCATCGCCCATTGGCGTCCCGTGGTCGCGTAACGCAACGAGCCTTGTAAGTCGATTTCTACTTTTGCTGCATTCGTGTTGGTGTTCACAAGTTTCAAAATCATCTCACGCGTTGAGTCGTCGCGTACCGCCGAGGCGTACAGTCCCTGTTCGCCTTCAACGGGACGGCTATTGGCTGTAAGTGGAACCACGTGTGTACCCTTGTTCGTAGCAAAGAGTTTTTGCACATAGTAGTTTGGTGTTCCGTACGACCGCAGATTGTCGAACCAGATAAGGTCGGGCGTCCATTGCCATCCTTCCACGTGGGCAAATAAAGGTGCATAGGAAGCCATATACACAACGTCGGCATTTCGTTCAAGACCGGTCATGAATGCCGCTTCCGACAGGGCACAAAGCCAGCTATTCTTGTTTTCGGGACTTACTGTAGCAACGCTCTGTGCAGCATACTCGCCGGCAAAGATCTTTGGACCGTTCCGGCTATACGAGTCGTAGCGTCCCGCATTCTTTAAAAACCAGTCGGGCTTTTGGTAGTAGTGCTCATCGACGATGTCGGCCTTTAGGTCCTTCAGCGCCCCGGAAGCATAGTTGAACAATTCACCGTCGGCGGCAGGACCTGCGCTGGAAACAAGTTTCACATCCGGATATCGGGCATGTATGGCCGCGGCAAATATTTCATAACGCTCAATGTACTGTGGTCCCCATTGCTCATTACCGATGCCCAGGTACTGCATGTTGAATGGCGCGGGATGTCCCATTTGCGCGCGCACCCTGCCCCACGGTGATTGCTCCGGGCCATTGGCGAATTCAATCAAGTCAAGGGCGTCCTGCACATAAGGATCCAGCTCATTCAACGGCACGACTTCGCCGGAATTAAATTGACACGCCATTCCACAATTGAGTATGGGCAATGGCGATGCGCCAATATCTTCCGCCAATTGAAAATACTCGAAGAATCCGAGTCCAAACGTTTGGTAATAATCCGGTGCCGGACGGTGCTTGAACTCGTCGTTCCAACGGTTCTTTATCAGCTCGCGCTTGTCGACATCGCCGACCGTCTTCTTCCATTGGTAACGCATGTCCAGGCCGTAGCCTTCAACAATGCATCCTCCGGGAAATCGAACAAAACCGGGTTTCATATCAGCAAGCAGTTGAACCAAATCCGCCCGCATACCGCCTGGCCGCTGCTTCCATGTGTCTTGCGGAAATAACGACACCATATCGATGTCCGTCACTCCCTTGCCTCTGAAGCTTAAGCTGGCAACGGCTTTCGCCCCAGTGCCCCTGGCAATAAAGCTCGCGGTATATCTTTTCCAGTCTCCACCCGAAACGTTGATCGTACAACTTCCCAGCGATTGGCCTTGCGTCGTAACGACGGCCATAGAAATGGTGCTGCCTGTTCCGTCCTCCTGGCGTGCCCAGATCGAAAAATGATAGGCATTGCCATCCTTTATTCCCAATCCCCGGAATCCCTCGTTGGTCATGACAAAGTCTTTGTCGGAATTCACACTAACGCGCGCAACGTGAGGGTTAGACGCATTTTCCGTTGCGCGGTTGATGACCAGTACGCTGCCCGACTCCTTGTTAAGCGAGTACCGGTTACTCTCCTGCAAGGTCCATCCCATAAGGGGTTGCGCGAATTCAAACGAGCGATTCTTGATCAGCTCAGCGTATATTCCCCCGTCAGCACCAAAGTTGATGTCCTCAAAGAAGACCCCCCACATGGTAGGCTGAACAGTCGTCGTGTGACGATCGGCCCGAACCACCAGCTGTGTTTGGGCAGCAGTCGGATTAAAAAATTGAATCGTACTGAGGAAGAGTGTTAGAGATATTAAACGCTTCATGAGGTTGCTTGATTTAATCTGAACTTGGCCGGATCACTAAGTTTTTGCGCCGATGGCCACACGCTGCCAGCGTTTAAACAAGGTGATCAAACGTTTGAACCTCACAATATATAAAAAGTGTACAAAACACACTAATCGGCTGTCTTTCCTGCCAGCCACCTCAACCGGTAGGCATTCTTCGCCGTTTGTCCGAGTTTACCCGTAAGTCGATAGTTCACGACCGTTCCAACGGCCGCGCCAATTCCAGGCACCAATTGCAACAGCTTCGCGACATCAATATAGTCGCGATATTCCTGTTGAAAAGTTTGCCAGTCGAATGCGTCAATCGAGGGGGGTAGTCGCTTTCGTTCCTCTTCCCAATTGCTTACGATCTCCAACAACTGGCGTTTTCGATCGTAGCCCGAGAACGTAAGTTCGAAAATGTGCAGCAAAAAGATACGTTCCTTGTAGTCCGTTGCATCATAGCCATAGAGGGCGGAGATTTCAAACAACATCTTCATCTTCAAGGTCAGCCACAGGGGAAAGTCGGCAAGACCCAGAAGAATGCCACCCGCACCCGTGAGCGCTCCTTCGGCCGCAGCCGTCTTTGCATAGAATGTGATGCGTTCATCTACCCGCCTTTCAGCAACTTCGAAAGGGGTATCGTGAAGTGGGTCTGTGGACGTGTAACCAACACCCAGGCACACGGTCTCAGTCATGCGCCTCACCGCCGCCGTAATAGCGGCATGCACTTTCTCCGGGATCATGCGGTTGACTTTTCGTTGAAACCGGCGGGCCAGTTGAGTTGAATAATAAGGTTCCTTATTTATCCGATCCCTCCACGCGTCAACTGCGCGTACGACTTGCTGATCGTATGTGATGTCGTTGTGTTCAGGGCTCATTTGTCAAAGGTATAATCATCAGAAGCAATTGATGTGCCTGGGAATAGCATTTGCCAAGCGTCACTTTCCATATTGATTATCGGCGAACAAACTGATGAATTAACCCCTCAAAACCATGTCATTGACCCCTTAATCGCTATTTTTGAGCTTTGCGTCCCGGTTAGGATTTTATAAAACGATCATGAGGATTTACGCGCTTTCATTACTTTTTGTGGCCTTCTTCCATACACTGTTTGGTCAAAACAGCGACCAGGGTCCCACGTATCGGCCGACGCCGGAGAAAAAAATAGACCTCGTTCATACTCGGTTGGAAGCGAGTTTTGACTATGCGAAGTCGCACCTGCTGGGCAAGGTCTCCATCACCTTGCGTCCACATTTCTACGCTACCGATTCGCTGCATCTCGATGCCAAGGGAATGGATATCCACCGCGTTTCGTCGCGGGACAAAAACCTGGCCTATCGCTACGACGGCCTGGTGTTGGCCATTAAGCTCGACCGTGTCTATCGCGCGGACGAATCTGCCGTTGTGGACGTCAGTTATACGGCAAAGCCCTCGGCACTTCAAACCAAAGGAAGCGCCGCTATCAACGATTCACGGGGAATGTATTTTATCAATCCGCTCGGAAAAGAAAAAAACAAGCCCACCCAGATCTGGACGCAAGGTGAAACGGAGGCCACCTCGGTCTGGTGTCCGACTATTGATAACCCCAACCAAAAGACGACCAGCGAAATGATCCTTCGCATTCCGTCCAAATATGTGTCGCTCAGCAATGGCAAGCTGGTAAGCCAAACGAATAACGCTGACGGTACACGCACGGACCACTGGAAAATGGAATTGCCTCACTCGCCTTACCTCTTCTTTATCGGAGTTGGTGATTATGCCGTCATAAAAGACACTTATAAACAAATGGAGGTGAGTTACTACGTCGAAAAGGAGTATGCCCAGGTGGCGCGGAAAATATTTGGTTACACACCGGAGATGATCGGTCTTTTCGAACGGCTAACCGGTGTAGCCTATCCATGGGTCAAGTACTCGCAGATGACTGCCCGTGACTACGTCAGTGGCGCGATGGAAAACACAACGGCCACACTACACGGCTCTAGCGCACAACAGGATGCACGGCAGCTGGTTGATGAGAATTCATGGGAGTCGGTCGTCTCCCACGAGCTGTTCCATCAATGGTTCGGTGACTATGTGACTGCCGAGAGTTGGAGTAACCTTAGCATGAACGAATCATTTGCGACCTATGGTGAATACTTGTGGGACGAATTCAAGCATGGTGCTGAATATGCGCACGGCAGTCTGTATGCCGATCAGCAAACGTACCTGAACGACTCCTCCAGCTATGAAAAAGACCTGATCCGATTTCATTACCTGGACCACGAAGACATGTTCGACAATGTGAGCTATCAAAAGGGCGGTGCAATACTCCATCTGCTCAGAACAACCGTGGGCGACAGCGCCTTCTTCAAAGGATTGAACCAGTATCTCGCGCGTAACAAATTTGGCAACGCCGAAGCACATCAACTGCGACTTGCCCTGGAAGATGTTTCAGGCAAGGATCTGAACTGGTTCTTTGACCAATGGTTCTTTAACCACGGTCATCCGGTTGTGGACATCACCTACGACTACGGCACGGACAAGCAGGTCACGGTTAATATTTCGCAACGTCAGTCTTTTCTGTTCAGAATGCCCCTAAAGATCGATGTCTATGAGGGATCAAAACGCAATACCTATGAGGTCACCGTAGACGAACGACAGGCGCACTTCACGTTTCCCTATGACAATCGCCCTGACCTGGTAAACGTGGATGCCGACAAGATTATGCTGTGGCAAAAGAACGACGATAAAACGATTGACAATTATTCGTTTCAATACGCGCACGGCAATTACGTTGACCGGTTGGAAGCCTTGCATGCTGCGCTCATTTCGCCTTCGAATCCCAGGTCGCTGCCAATCCTGCGGCAGGCATTGAAGGACAAATCGGAACGTATCCGAACCCAGACCGTTTCGTATCTGCCGCACATGCCGGCCGCCGTCAAAACTTCGCTAACGCCGGATGTTGTTGAGTTACTGGAGGGCGATCGGCCATTGGCTCAGGCAGAAGCCATCGACTTCCTGGCTGCCCTTGAGGATCCGCAATACACCGAAGTTTTCAGGCAACATATTACGGACTCCTCTTATACGGTCGCCGGCAGCGCGTTATCGGCATTGATGTTGGCTGACCCCAAGGCGGCGACTGCCTTTGCCCTTCAGCAAAAGTCAACTCCCGTGAAAGGCGCGCTTGCCGATGTGGTAACGCAAGCTTTAATGGAAACAAAAAATGCCGCACATTTTGAATACGTCATCGAGTACTATAGCCACCTCCAGTGGTATGAAACGGCCGGCGTGGCACAAGCATTGGCTGAGTACCTCGGCACCTTGAAAGATGATAAACTCGTGATGCGCGGTGTCCGGTTACTCGCGGAATCCTCGGCGAAAATACCCGCGGCCTACAAACCTGTGTTTGAACCAACGTTATCATTTGCCATTCAACAGGTTGCCGACAAGAAGAAGGATACTGGAAAGAAACGACTCGCCGCCGAGATTCAAAAACAGGTAACGGGAATTTAGCGCGTTGGTAAGCTTGTCCGGAACGCGTAATTTGAGCAACGGCAAAATCAAACACGCATCATCCGGTAGCTTTTCGCCGACAAAATCGATTGCAACAAATATGTCATCCCGAAGAAACTTCATTCGTCAGGCCGCTCTCCTTTCTGCTGGCCTAACGGGAGGGCTAGCAGCATGCTCGCCCTCCCAAATGTCCCGACGCTTTGTTGAGAAGAACTTTATCGATACCGACAAGCTTTCTCTGTTTCCAAAGCCCAGAATCTCGCGCGACCTGGTCGTGAAGGAAACGGTGGGGCTGCGACCTTACAGAAAAAACGGATTTAGACTGGAGACAGAGGTACGCGGCGCCAAGGTGGTTGTTCACAATTACGGACATGGCGGCAGTGGCTGGTCGCTTTCCTGGGGTTGCGCAGACCTGGTAAGACAGGAACTTGCCAAAACGTCTGCGCGCAATGTGGGGGTTATTGGAAGCGGTGTTAGCGGTCTGACCACAGCCCGAACGCTGCAAGATGCCGGCTACCAGGTAACCATTTATACAAAGGCTCTTCCGCCGGAAGTGACGTCCAATAAGGCCAGCGGAACATGGTCGCCGGGCTTTCTGCTCATCGAGGACGACCTTATCACGCCCGACTTCCGCACGCGCTGGGAGTCTGCCGCACGGTTCTCCTACAAGAAGTATCAAAACTTACTGGGACAAAACGACATCGTTACGTGGATGGACGAATACGTGATCAGCGACGATCTGACGCACGCAGGTGGTGCGGCCCACGGCTTCCCTTTGAACCTCGATGAAATCTTGCCGAAACCCGTCATCCTGGAGAAGTCCCAACACCCCTTTGCTGTCGATCGTGTTCTGAAACAACCAAGTCTTGTCTTTAACATTCCTACCTATCTCAACCGGCTTACCGATCAGTTCCTGGCATTCGGTGGCAAGGTGGTGATACGTGAGTTCTCCGGCGGCGGAGAACTGGATGCGTTGTCCGAATCTCATCTGGTGAACTGTACAGGGCTTGGCTCCTACGCATTGTTCAACGACCAGAACATGGTGCCCATCGCGGGTCAACTGTCTTTTCTGATTCCTCAACCAGGATTTAACTACCGCATCACGACCGACAACGGTTATGTCATACCGCGAAAGGATGGAATCGTGCTTGGTGGTAATGTCATACGCGGAAGCTGGGATGAGAATCCTAATCCCGCGCAGACCGATAAGATTGTTAATAATCTGATCAGCGTAATCAGCAAGATGCGTGTCTGAGTGCCTGACGTAACGCAGCGAAATAGCGCTTCGCCGATTCAAAAAATCGCGTTCCCATCCCGACCTTAACCCTGTTGTACAAGCAGGGTTGTTGCTCAACGTAGGAGGCATTGTATTATATTTCCCGAATGAAGACGAGAACCTGGCTATTGCTGATAGCCACCCTGACACTAACGGCAGCGCACGGCCAGGAACTTACCAGGCAGGACACTTTGCGGGGCACGATTACGCCTGAACGAAAATGGTGGGACGTACTGAAATACGACGTTGCCGTAGAGCCCGACTATGCTTCTAAGACGATACGTGGATCGAATGTCATTACCTTCAAGACCTTGTCGGCCGGATCCATCATGCAGATCGATCTTCAGGAACCCATGCAACTGGATTCTGCTCGTTTAAACGCAGAACCTGTGCGTTATGAACGCAACGGCAATGTCTACCTCTTGTACCTGGCTACTCCCCTCCCAAAAGGCGCACAGGCAACGCTACGGCTAGTGTACTCGGGGAAGCCTAAAGAGGCACGCAATCCTCCCTGGGATGGTGGTTGGATTTGGGCGCGCGATCGCAAGAACCGCCCGTGGATGTCGGTAGCTTGCCAGGGTCTCGGGGCCAGCGTTTGGTATCCTTGCAAAGATCATCAAAGTGATGAACCCGACCTTGGAGCATCCTTAAGTATGACCGTCGCTGACACCCTTGTAGCCGTTGGGAACGGACGCCTGTCAGCTAAAACTCCGGTACAGAACGGAAAGGTTACCTATAGCTGGACCGTTAAAAATCCTATCAACAACTATAATATCATTCCGTACATCGGCAAATATGTGCATTGGAGTGAAAGTTTCGCCGGCGAAAAGGGCAACCTGGATTGCGACTACTGGGCACTTGACTATGAATTGGACGTTGCCAAAAAACAGTTTACCCAGGTTGCGCCGATGCTGAAGTGCTTTGAGCATTGGTTTGGGCCCTATCCGTTTTATGAAGATGGCTATAAGCTTGTTCAAGCACCACATCTTGGCATGGAACACCAAAGTGCCGTGGCTTATGGCAACAAGTTCGGCAACGGTTACCTCGGACGTGATTTGTCAGGGACCGGCTGGGGACTGAAATGGGATTTCATCATTGTCCACGAGAGCGGACACGAGTGGTTCGGCAACAATATCACCTCGAAGGATCTAGCCGACATGTGGATTCACGAATCATTCACGAACTATTCGGAAACCCTGTATACTACTTGCGAGTTTGGTGTGAAGGCCGGTGACGACTATTGCATCGGCAGTCGCCGGAACATCGATAACGATGGACCTATCATTGGCATTTATGGCGTGAATCGTGAAGGAAGCGGCGATATGTATCCCAAAGGCGGAAGCATGATTCACAACATCCGTCAGCTCGTTTCTGACGACGAAAAGTTTCGCATGATTTTGCGCGGCCTGAATGAAACGTTTCGCCATCAAACGGTCACTGCCAATGATATCGAGCAATATATGAGCAAACACTCAGGCATAGACCTATCAGCCATTTTCAAACAATACCTCACCACAACGATGATTCCGAATCTGGAGTACCGGGTGAAAGGGAATGTGACTTCATATCGCTGGACGAATGTAGTGCAGGGGTTTGTCATGAAGGTTAAGTTAGCCGACGGTACGTGGCTATCCCCGACGGCTAATTGGAGCACGATGAAGACGCCGGCAGCGGTGGTACCCGATCGTAATTTTTACATCACCACGAGCAAGGCGGATTAGTAGGTCTTTGTAAAAAGGACCGACGTGAAAAATTAAGTTTTCGCGACACCGAACATTTTGTTGTGCGCACACACACGAATCCAAATCGTTTGCGTAACTTACTTTTTTAATCTTTAGCTTACTTTTTAAACGTGCGATTAAAGCTAGACCACCCCGAAGACGAGATCGAACGATGGAACGCGATGCGTCATGGTGACGCTCTTTCGTTCAAATGGCTCTATCTGCGATACTTTCAACCCTTGTACATCTACGGCAAAAAGATTGGGGTTGCTGAACAGCCACTACTGGAATCGATTCACGACGTATTTGTTGACTTGTGGTTCTATCACGAGAATCTGTCCGAGATTGAATGCGTCAAACTCTATTTGTACCGTTCATGGCGCCGGAAAGTAAATCGCCATATCACCGGGCAATTGCTTATAGATTCGCTGGAATCTCTGCTTCAAGAATATCCTCCCTATGAAGACAACGAAACCTTGGGCGACTGTGAATGCAGCGAAGGCCCGGAGCGTCAGGCGCAAAGTCTTCGAAAATTGATTAACGATCTCTCCCCCCGGCAATATGAAGCCCTCGTATTGAGGTGCTATGAAGAGTTCGCGTACCAGGAGATTGCCGACATTCTCGACATCAATGAAGAGTCGGCGAGCGCACTCGTAAAGCATGGCCTGGGCCAGCTGAAACAATTTGCCAAGTTGGTCATGTCAATAAGCCTGCTGTTGCTATGGACAGGTATCTGAATTATTCGAGCACTGAATTCGTACACGATGACGACTTTCTCAATTGGGTAAACCATGGCAAGCAGCACGTATTGATTGACCGGCGCTGGAGAAACTGGATTGAGAGCAATCCACACAAAGCCGACGATATTGAGCAAGCGCGTATGCTGGTCCTCACACTTGCTCAGGAGCCGAGCGTAGTCGCATCGAGATTCGCGCGCGAGCAACTTTGGGGTCGCATTCAAGCAACGCTCCGTGATAACGACGAGCCCATCGAGCAGTCATCCCTGATATCGCGCTGGTACAGCAAGCTGGCCGTTGCCATTGGTTTGACGGCGGTGATCGCCATCCTCATAGGCAGGCCACCAGCGCAGGTTGCTGATGTGAAGTTCGCAGAAGTTGAAGCGGGATCTTCTAACACGATACTGGTCAAGGCCACGCGCGAATCACAAACCCTTGTGCTTAGCGACGGCTCTTCCATTGTGCTGATGCCAGGAAGTTTGCTCGAGTACCCGCGTGACTTCAGCGATGCACATCGCGACGTCTACTTGTCTGGCGAAGCGTACTTCGAAGTTTCGGACGATACCAATCGGCCTTTCGTAGTAAAAACGTCCCAGCTGACGTTGGCGGCTCTGGGCTCGAGCTTTAGCTTGCGCGGTTACGAAAACGAAGGCGACACACGAATACAGGTCAAGAACGGCCGTGCCTCGGTTGCACAGAACGACGCCAGTTCAACCAGTAGCATTGTGCTGTTGTCCAATCATCAGGCGATCTTTCGGCACTTCGATAAGAAGATGATCCGTTCATTGGTCGATGATCCCGGCATTCTCGTTCCCCTTGCTCAAGCCGATTTTTTATTCCGGGGCACACCTATTAAGGCTGTACTGGAATCAATTGAGAATGCATACGGTATTGACATCACATTCAACGAACTTAAATTTTCGGGATGCGCATTGGATGCAGATCTGAATGAATTGCCTTTATACGGGAAACTGAAAGCAATTTGCGATAAGGTGGCCTGCAGTTATGAGGTGATTGACGCGCGAATTGTCATGCATGGCGGGAGTTGTGGAGCGGATTTTGCGCAGGCTGTGAACGACCTGTAGGTGGCGTGTTTTCCGAAGTGGTTTCACCCTGAACTTTCAACTTACGTTTAGAATTTCCATTTTTTAAATCCCTCTTCCATGAACCGCAGTTTATTAGTATGCCTGCTCGCAGCATCAATCGCAGCACCAACAGTTTCCGACGCGACTACATCTCTGCTTGCAGAACGCATGAATCCTCCGCAAGCGAGCATCAGCTCTGTCTCCCTGGAAGATGTGTCAGCCAGCCCTGTCACGATGAAGCCCGGAAAGTCGAAGAAGCACAAGAAGAAAATGAGTAAGCAAATGAAGAAGCGCAAACGCCATTAGTCACGGACTCTTCATAGGCTGTGACTCGTGCGATCTATCGACGAGGCGTAACCGTATACGTCTCACCTTTCGAGGTTTCAAAGGTGACGATGTAAGCCTTGCCGGACAAGTTCGTTGTGGCCTTGGCACCTTTAATTGCGAGCGGCCTATCCGATCGAATTGTGCACGGCTGACCATCCAGCGATTTGATGGTTGCCTTTTTGAGCAATTGTTTATCCCAGGAGATGCTACATTCAAAAGCACCCCTCGCACGGAGTCCCTTTACTTCTCCGGTGGGCCATGCGTCGGGTAAGGCGGGAAGGAAGTGCAATTCCCTTTGGTGACTTTGCAATAGCATCTCCGTTATGCCAGAGGTCCCGCCGAAATTGCCATCAATCTGGAATGGCGGATGCGCATCGAACAGATTTGGATAGGTGCCGCCACCGTTAGAATAGTTGGTGCCCTCCATCCCGGTTAACGTGAGTTGCTCGCGTATAAGTTTGTGCGCATGATTGCCGTCCCACAGGCGAGCCCACACATTGATCTTCCAACCCTTGGACCAACCCGTTCCTCCGTCGCCACGAATCTCCATCGAGCGGGCAACGGCCTTGGCGAGATCGGGAGTCAATGCCGGTGTGATCTCTTCGCCTGGAAAGATTCCGTAGAGGTGCGATATGTGCCGGTGTTGTGGTTCCGCATCTTCCCAATCCTTGTACCACTCCTGCAAGTTGCCTTTTTTTCCAACCTGATAAGGCAACAATCGCTGACGTTTCTCCTTCCATGCGGCGCTGAGTTCGGCGTCTTTATTCAACACTTCCGACGCGCTAATAACGTTGGCCAACAAGTCGCGGATGATAGCCATGTCCATTGTCGATCCGACGGAGACGGTACCTTTAAAGCCGTCAGGCGTTACGAACACATTTTCAGGCGAGGTCGAGGGTGCCGTAACCAGGTGTCCCTTGCCATCCTCAATCAGCCACCCCGTTGTAAAAACAGCACTGCCTTTCATCAACGGATAGGCAACCTGCTCGAGGTATGTCCTATCTCCCGTAAACAGGTAATGCTCCCACAGATGCCGGCATAGCCACGCCCCTCCCATTGGCCAGTTTGCCCATGAAGGGCTGCCGCTCACCGGGTTAGTGGTTGCCCAGATATCCGTGTTATGGTGCAAGGTCCAACCTTCGAGACCGTAGAAATTATCGGCTGTCTCGCGCCCCGTGACGGCCGCTTCACCAATCAGTGCAATCAATGGCATGTGCGATTCCGATAGGTTGCATGACTCGGCCATCCAGTAGTTCATCTCCGTGTTGATATTAACGGTGTAGTTACTGCTCCAGGGTGCGCGCAGGTGGTGATTCCAAATGCCTTGCAAGTTTGCCGCACGCCCATCTTCCCTCGACGAAGAAATTAGCAGGTACCTGCCAAACTGAAAATAAAGAGCTTCAAGACCCGTGTCACTTGCTCCTTGTGTATATGACAGCAGTCGCTTGTCCGTGGGAAGATTCACTTCCTTGTTGCCGTCGAGCACCAATGAAACGCGATTGAAATACGTTTGATAGTCGGTGACGTGACGGGTTTGTAAGGCGGGGAATTCCAGTTTAACTGCCTGGTCCAGGTATTTATTCACCAATGCCAGTTCATCTACGCCATCGCTGTCCGGACACTTGTCAAATCCATTAAAGCTGGTGGCCGCGCTTATGAAGACGAGAACCTCCGTTGCGCCATTTACGGATAAAGAATCGCCGGAGGCAACGACCTTACCGTCCGTACTTTTGACTTTTATCTTCCAGGCGTATCGCATGCCTCTGCATCCGGCAGGGTCGTTGTAGACTACCGGTAGCTCCATGGTTTGAAGGTAACTGGGATCCACATGCGACGGAGCTTTACCTTGCACGAGCAAGTCGTCTCCGGATACGGCAACCCGATGCTGCAACACGCTGGACGCGCTGACTGAAAGATTGATGGAGGCGGCCTTGTTAGAAGTAATTCTAACCGCAATGACCTGGTCGGGAGCAGACGCCAGGTACTCTCGCGTGAAGGTGGCATCCCCCACCTGAAACGCGGTGCGGGCAAGCGCGCTTTGAATGTCCAGTTCCCGCCGGTAGCCACCAGCCTTACCGTTGAACATCTGCCTGATATAAACATCTCCCAAAGGAAGATAAGATTCTGTGAACAAACCTTGCATGCGGGACGTGAGCGACTCTGCCAGTTTATAGTCTTCCTTAGCCAGCGCCTCGCGAATTTGAGCGAGGTACTGCTTCCCCTGCGGATTTGGATCTAAGTTAGCAGGTCCGCCTGACCAAAGGGAAGCCTCGTTCAGCTGCAAATGTTCCTCCTGCGGATCACCGAAAATCATCGCTCCGAGCCGGCCATTGCCAATGGGGAGTGCTTCATTCCAGTTATGCGCACTTTGGTCGTACCAAAGTTTAAGAGACGGTTGGGCGAACACTCCGGAATCGGTGAAACTGTTAAGAACGATAACCAGGACGACGACACGCAATAGATTTACAAAGTTCATGGCTAAATGGTTTTGTGCGACTTGCGCAGCAGGCAGTGATTAAAATATAACAGTTAGTTTGAGAACTTTTTCCGCACGCTTCACCTTCACCGGAACAGACTGTCCTTTTTCAAACCGCCCAAGCGCATTCATGTAATCATCAATATTCGAAATCTTGAAAGTTCCCATCTCAATAATGACGTCTCCCGTCAGCATCCCTGCCTTTTGCGCAGGACGTCCATCCGAAACGCCATCGACTTTCAATCCATCGTCGCCTCCGGCATAGTTCGGCATGATTCCCAACGTAACTTTGAAAGAGGACCGACCCGCGACAGTTTTGGAGCGAGTCTTCAGAAATGTCAATTTCTGTTCCGTCATCGGAGACGAAATCATGCGGATGATCAGATCGAGCACCTTTGCTTCGCCGTTAGCGTTGATTTTTGACCAGTCGTCTGAGGGCTTGTGATAATCGACGTGACTACCTGTAAAAAAATGAAGCACAGGAATGTCTTTAAGATAGAATGACGTGTGGTCGGAAGGCCCCGATCCGGAAGAATCCATTTTAATGACGAGTTCCGGCGTCGACATCCGTTTGAGCAACGGCTGCCATACTGGACTTGTTCCTGTTCCGCTTACATACAAGTTTCGGGTCGCGCGATCCAAACGGCCCACCATATCCATGTTAATCATATAGTTCACTTGCGACAACACGATGGTGGGATGTTCGGTGAAATACTTCGAGCCCAGCAACCCTAGCTCTTCGGCCGAGAAGCAAATAAAAAGGAAATTGTTCTTCTCTTGAACATTGTTATGGGAGAAGTATCGAGCGAGCTCAAGCACACCAGCGACACCCGAGGCGTTGTCATCAGCGCCATGGTGGATTTTCATCGCTGGATTCGCCTCCAGCGAACTGCCCTGGCCATCGATGCCAAGGTGGTCATAATGCGCGCCGATGATGACGGTGGTGGCGGCTTGGTTATCGAGATAGGCAACGAGGTTTGCACTCTCGGCTGATTCGCCCTGTCCGTGCACGCCTTTGTTAAATGAAAAACGTTGCAGAAAGGTCGCATTGTCGCCGCGGGGTTGCAGTTTCAATTTGTTGAACTCGGAAATGACGAACGTCGCGGCCTTGCGCTCGCCCGCTGAACCGGCAGCGCGTCCCTCGTTTAGGTCGTCGGCCAGGAAACGAATATCGCTCAACACGCGGGCACTGTCTATTTGCGCGAGCAAAACGCCCGGTCTAATGGCGGTTACAAGGAGTACGAGAACCTTCACCAGCAATTGAAATGACGCAGACGAGATGGATGACAGAGAAAAATTCATAGGGAAAGTATGTCAATTGATGAGGGAATTTACTCGAAAACATGTGTAAAAAATACTCAATCCGTCTGTGCGGCGCCTCCGTGGCTCGTGCATTGGCTGAGTACAGTCTGGAAATGAATCGATTATCAACGCTCTATAAAATTGGTTGCAAAATTGAGGACATCCAAATAAGTGTTAATCGGTGCGCCGCCAACCTAAAACTGTTACGCTAAAAACTGTTATGTATGCCAAATGAACAAACTACCGCCAGCCTATATGTAGCCATTGTGATGCTCAGTAGCTTTCTTGTTGTGAATCATGCATTCGGACAAGGGTCTTCGCTGGGAATCTACGCAACATACTCAGAATATGACGGCGACTTGAACGGCAATGAGCACCACTTCTATCAGTTCAAGAACAGCAAGATGGGGGCGGCGGTGTCACTGCAACAGTATCTGAATCCCTCTTTTAACCTGGTCGAGAAGTTGTCATTTAATCAGCTTCGCTATCAGTCTGATGATCACCAGGAGGGATTCGATGGCGATTTTTACGGACTCAACGTTAAGATCAAGTACAAATTCAACAATGGATATCTTTTCAAAGAAGATGCCGTGATAGCGCCTTTTCTCGTTGCCGGCGGTGGTGTACAATACATTAATACCGACGAATACAACGGTCCCCGTGAAGGCCCAATATCCGACGGTGAATTTGCGGGCAACCTGGCCGCGGGAGCAGGCATACTGTTTCAATTCAATGAACGGCTCGGCCTGGAGGTAGGCAGTACGTTAAACATGCCACTCAATGATTCGTGGGACGGAGTCGACAACGGCGACGATGATTTCTATCTGCAACACAACGCGGGTCTCGTATTTAAACTGCGCAAACCCGCCGACAGCGACAACGACGGAGTGCCTGATAAAAAAGACAAGTGTCCCGACACACCATCCACCGCGCAGGTTGACAACAAAGGCTGCCCACTTGACGGTGACCAGGATGGAGTTCCGGACTACATGGATAAATGTCCTTCGCTTTCCGGTAAACAAAACCTGGAAGGTTGTCCGGACAAGGATAACGATAACGTTGCAGATCAGGATGACAAGTGTCCGGATGTTAAAGGCGTGGAGCGATTTGCCGGCTGTCCCGACAGCGACAATGACGGTGTGGAAGATGCTAAAGACAAGTGTCCCAATCAGGCCGGACTCGACCAGTTTGAAGGTTGCCCTGATGCAGATGGCGATGGTGTGAGAGATGGCGATGACAAGTGTGCCGACACACCAAAAGGCGTGAAGGTAGATGCCACGGGTTGCCCCACCGATATCGACGGCGATGGTGTGCCCGATACGCAAGATCGCTGCCCGACGTCAAAAGGCGACCCTGCCAACAACGGTTGCCCTGTAGTGAAGGAAGAGGTTAAGAAGCGCCTCAATTTCGCGACCCGCGGCATACAATTTGAAACGGCTAAGGCAACTCTTAAGCCTTCCTCATACCCGATGCTTGACGAAGTGGTGAGTATTATGGGTGAATACACTGACTACAATCTGAAGATGGGAGGACACACGGACTCGAACGGCAGCAATGCAACAAATTTGAAACTTTCACAGGCACGTGTGGACGCTGTTAAAGCCTATCTGATGCGCAAAGGCGTCGACGCCTCGCGCATCGACGCCACCGGCTTCGGTGAGGAGCAACCGGTCGCAACCAACAAGACGGCTGCTGGTCGCGCAGCAAACCGACGTGTCGCGCTGGAACTTGCCTTGCGCAATCCTTGAGAGATGGAGACGGACATAAAAAAGGTGTTCCCGTTTTTGCGGGAACACCAAACCAACAGAGTGCAAGTTGCCTTTCCCTTATTCTGGCGCCGCCACTATATCTGCTACCACTACCGGCCATACACCGGGTGATGGCACGCTCACACCTTTATTGTCACCTCTTGCTGCATCATTCTTGAAGTAATATAACGGCCAGCCCTTATACGTTAGCTGGGTATTACCCATCACCGTTATCGACCCGAACAAGTCGGCATCTAACGTAGACGGCACACTACCGATCGTTGCACCATAGATGGGCCAGTTCGCATCGTGGGCACCGTCGCCGTTTGTAAAGTTGTTGTCGTTCTTTTTGTCCTGCGTAAAGCCATAAATGGTGCGCCCCTCGGTATCGGTAAAATATTTCACCATCTGATCACCCTCTGTATAGTCGCCTTTGTAGTGCTTATCATCCAGGCCAATCAATTGCTTATTAGCGATCATGAATGTGTAGTCGACTTTCGCGACAAACCAGATGCCACCCACTGCTTCGCCCGTTGTTTGTCCTGATGCCTCGCGCGTTCCGCCTGGCGCATAGTAATAGAGCGGCCAGCCTTTGTACGTAGTCTGGGTACCTGCCGCCGCGGTGACGGTTCCAAAATCATCCAGCGACAATCCGGTGGCCAGCATATCGGCGGCCAGGCTTCCCCCATTGTATATAGGCCAGTTGGTCACGCATCCGCCGGTGCAAGTGTTTTGACCAGCGACATCATTGGAAAACATGTACAAGGCATTCCCATCAGCATCGGTGAGATATTCGCCCAGGGTGGCGCTGGTGCCCAGTTTTACTTTTATCGTCGGTGTTGGCGGGGGACTTGCACCATCATCGTCATCATCGCAGCCTATGACGAGTACACAGGCTGCCATTACAAAAATGGCAATCACAAATTTTGAAAAAGCATTGGCTTCATTGTTTTTCATAGTGTTCTAAAAAGGTTGGTTTTATTTAACAGGCATCGCGCCAATTTCTAAATCAACTACATCGGCCTTTACTCCTCAGCAGGCCGAAACGAGAATTCCAACGTTACCTCTACCCGCTCTGCAATGTTTTGCCACATCAGGCGGGGAATTTCAATCTTATACTCATTCAACTCTACCATAAACTTCGCGGTCATACTCAGGCCCTTTTCCGAACGAACAATTTTTCCCGGAATACTCACGTCTCGGGTAACGCCGTGGATGGTGAGCTTACCTTGCGTGGTAACGGTCTGTTCCGTTGCAACTTCTGGATTGTATCCAATGACACGGCCCTGAAACGTCGATTTTGGATAGCGATCACTCTCCAGGTATTTTTCATTAAAGTGCTCTTGCATGAGCGCCTTAGCAAACACAAATTGATTGATGGGTACAACAAAGGCTATGGAACCCGCACCCGCATCAAACAACGCAGTTGCCTTTTCGTTCAGGGCCGTGATGTCCTCAATCGTCGCCTGCGAATAGAACTTGATAAACCCATGCTCGGACATAAATTTCTGCCCGTAAACGCTGCCAGAAATCAGCACGCAAAGAATCACCTGTGAACCCCGCATCATAACACTGTCCATTTTTTATAAGGCAATACTGTCCCCGACATCCAATTTTGGATGATGTTTTTTATCTCTCGTTTACTTGAAATTTAGTGACGGACCAAAACCGCCTAGGATCCAACCCAGTGGCAACTCGCCTTCGCAATCCAGAGCCACATTCAAGCGACGTGCGAGTTACCCTGTGAGTTGGGTTATCTTAAAAATCGATGACCCTATTTATCATCGCAATGGATTAATCCAATATTTTACGGAAACAAAAACGCCGGCACTGACCAGATTCACCTTTCCCTCTCCTATGCCTTTCATCGGAGCCTTAAGGAAGGGTTCACCCTGAACAAACCATCTCTTGCCTACCTGATGCTGAACACCCACCGACAGGTTGAGCATGCTGAACCATTCGTTGTTTTTGTTTGAATAATTCTCCACGTATTCATAATCGCGATTGTTGCGCGTCACCGTGTAAACGTATTCCTCATCGAGCATGATATAGGAAGACGAACCCACCGTAACAAACAGGTTGGTTTTCCGCCCCGGTAAGACATAGTAAGTTACATTCAAAGGAATATCGAGGATGCGACAATCACCGTTGAGCATATTCGCATAAGCAGGATATCCTCCCTGCCCGTATGATTTTTCCGGATTCTCCTGATTGTAAAGTTTCTTCGACCAGATGGCCCCGGTGCTCACGCTAAACCTCGGCGAGATGCCGTATTCAACAATAGGTCCGACGTTCAGGCCGGTCTTTCCAGCGCCTCCGAAATCGATAGAACTGAAGTCCGGCGAGATGGCCAATTTGACAAACCACGGATGTCGAACGGACCCTTGCACATCGGTAATTCTTCCGGGTGCAGGCATCGGAAAATTGTCCGGTGAGTTAGGTTTTGCGAATAGCGGATACGTTGAGGGTACCTCCAGCGCTTCAAGTACCCTGTTGCCACCCGTCGCCGTCGAGCGCACAGCGATAGGGTCGCCTCCTGAAGTAAGCACCGTGGCGGCCGGCAAAGCGCGGGATGGGAGCAAACCAGCTTCAGCCCGAGGAGTACCAGCCGCGCTGGTCGCCGTTTCAACGTTGGCTTCCTGATCCGCGGTCATTGACGGCTCCTGCGATAAGCCCGCTTCCCCGTTCGATATCCCCTCCGTTAACGCTTCCCTTTTTATTATTGACTCCTCCATCGACCCTGCTTCATTCTGTTCCATCGCTGGCATTACCGATGCATGGTTATAGCTTCCAAACTTCAAATTCTCCGGCATGAGGAAACTGTACAGGAGTAGCAGCGCTACTATCGAATACAGGGAAATGTTTCTGGCACGCGCGTCGCGTTCGGCCGCCTCCAGGCGTCGCTGTATGTCATCCCAGTCGCCAGTGCCTTGGTCCGGCGAGATCCTGTTAGCGGCTTGCCGGAACAGGTCGTCAAATTCCTGATCTGTCATCTTAGGCATACCGCATCATGTTATTCCTCTTAAACGCCGCTTTCAAGTGCTCCCGCGCCTTGAACAGGTTCGACTTGGACGTTCCCACAGAAACATCCAATTGGTCGGCAATTTCTTCGTGCGTGTATCCATCGATCACGTACAGATTAAAGACCGCGCGGTACGCTGGCGATAACTCCTGGACCAAGGCGATTAGCTCGTCGTATGAAAGCCCGTGCAGCGCGTCTGCTTCGCCCGACGAAATCCACGCCGTCGATTCATTAACCTCTCTTACCTGATAATGTTTGCTGTGCTTCCTGTAATGATCAATCGCCGAATTAATCATAATCCTTCGAAGCCACGACTTAAATGAAGCGTTTGCTTCCCGCGTACCCAACCGCATAAAAATCTTCATAAACCCGTCATTCAAAATTTCCCTCGATTCTTCGCGCGTTTTGGAATAGCGGAGGCAAACGCTCATAGCATAGCCATAGAAATGCTCATACAACATTTTCTGCGATTCCCGATTGCCGCGAAGGCAACCTTCAATCATCTCGTTCAAATGAGCTGGATCTTCCAAAGAATCCGGGATTTTGTCTGCCCAGACGCGAGAGCCCTGAAAAGGGTTGCCGGCACCTGCCAGATAATTCTGCTTTGGTGAATTTACGCGCAAAATTACTCTCCTTCCAGGCGGCAACTACAACTAATTAAGCGACACCGATTGCTGATTCGGCCCGATTGGGGTGTGAGAGTCGGCCCGGCAGCAAGTTGTGGCCATCTTTCCTCACCGAACGCCAACTTCCAGGCATGCTTCCATTGAGTTGGATTTGGCCCAGAATGTGCCTGAACCACCTTGAACTACTCGACTTTGATATGAAATTTGAGCACGGAGCCGGCTTAGTAATAAAGAAACTGTCGGGATGGCTTGCCACCTTCATTAAAATGCTGCCGAACATGGCAATTGCCGCGCTGGTCCTTACAGCGTCCTACTTTTTGGCAAAGTTTGTCAGACGTTTTGTTTATAAAATCGCGCTGCGAATCTCGAAAAGCGATTCTATAGCGGGTGTTGTGGCCGTCCTCATTCAGACCTTAATCATGGTATTGGGATTCACAACGGCCCTAAGTGTGTTGAATTTATCCCAGGCTGTCTCTTCCATTCTGGCAGGAGTTGGCATCATTGGACTGGCTTTGGGATTTGCGTTCCAGGATTTGTCGTCCAATTTTATCTCCGGATTGTTCATGGCGTTTAAGCGCCCTTTCGAGATTGGTGATAAGGTAGAAACCAATTCGTTCACGGGTACGATAAAGGAAATTGAATTACGGTCGACTACCTTAATCACTACGTCCGGGCTACACGTGATCTTACCCAACAAGGATATTTTTCAGAAACCCATAATCAATTATTCCCGATCAGAGGCACGACGCGTCGAACTCGACTTTATCATCATGAACACTTCGGATCTTTCATATGCCGAGTCTGTTGTACGAGAGGCTGTTAAGGGCATCACGGATGGAAGCCCGATGAGTGATATGGAAGTTTATTACTCCGCCGTAGAAGATCCCAAACTGAAATTGACGGTTTCCTATCACATAGACAACCGCGAACCTAAGGGATTCAAAAGTCATCGGCATGCGACAATCGTCGCGATCTATAAGGCATTGGCTGATCATGGAATTATCAAAGTAAACAGGCAGGACGGTAGTAATGTTGGATGATAGACAGTGGCAGAATCGCTAAACCTCGCGCGTAGACGGCCACGACGCTTGCAGCTTTCGAATGAACATAATCTGGCCGGTATGATAACTGTCGTGCGAGGTCAGGCTTATGATTTGTTCACTCGCGGGGGTGTCGGGTAAAGGTTTATCAAGATCACTGTTAGTTAAATCGTCAATCTTGTTGCGGATGCCACGTTGCAATTTTGCGAGGTGTGCAAGTCTTTCCAGCCACTCAGCTTCCGTCGATCCAAGGCCGCGTTGAAATGTCAGCTCATTGTCGGTGATGTCCGGATCAAAATTCCTTCCCTCAAGTCGACAGACAAAACGGTCCTTATAGCAAATGATATGGTTGATCAGTTCCCAAATATTATGAGCGTCGGCACCGGCGCGCCATAAGGCTTGCGCACTGCTTACACCCTGAAGTGCATCTTTCAGTGGCGGATGCCATCCCTCCACATCATAAGTAGTATCCCAAAGATGAAGAATAATTTGTTTCCGGTTCATATGCCAGCATTCTGATTGTTCTTGTTCTTACAGGCAACAACAATCAATTTGTTCGCCACCCGGAAGTCTGAAGTTAATTTTATTTTTTGAACTAAATTGATCCCATGAGTTGCGAAAGAACTCGAAATCTTACTGTATGAGTCGTTGCTTACCATTCGTGATCCTGGTATGGTGGGGTATCGCTGTCCCGGGTATAGCGCAACAAGTTGTTACAAACTCGCTCGGGATGGAATTTGTCCTGATCCAGCCAGGGTCAATGACCGTTGGCGAGTTTCGTCCTCCCTATCCGGTGCCTTTGGACACCGTCAAAGGAGAGAAAAGACCCTCCATTATGTACATGGGCGAAGGCAGAACGTACAACGCCAGCGAGTTTGCGTTGGCCAAAACACTGGCTATGCGAGACACACGCGAAGGCATTCGCGTAAAAATCAAAAAGGCCTATTATCTGAGTCGCCATGAAGTAACGCAGGCCCAATGGAAACGGATAATGGGGAATAATCCTTCGTCGTTTTCGGAGCCCGATAGCGCTAATCGCCCGGTCGAAGGCGTCACCTGGAGCGACACCCAGGCCTTCATAGCAAACCTGAACCGCCTTGAGCCGGGCAGCAAGTATCGGCTGCCTACCGAGTTTGAATGGGAATACGCTGCAAGAGCAGGCGCACGTGGAGACATCCCCTGGTCATCGATTGAGCAGTTGGCCAATCTCAACAAGACTCATACGATTGCCGTTGGGCAAAAGCAACCCAATGCCTGGGGGCTGTATGACATGCTGGGCAACGTATGGGAATGGGTCGACGATTATTACAATGAAAGCCTTTTTGCCGACCGTCGGCCGCCGAGGCGCGGTACCGAACACGTGCTGAAGGGCGCTTCCTTTGCGGGAGATGTAAAGAATGCAACCTACATGACTCATGCGGCAGGTCCTGGCAACGGATGGGATGTTGGATTCCGGATTGTACGAGAGCAGCCATGAAAGAAACGGTGAACTTATTAACTGCGATGCGCATAGCTATGTCGTTAGCACTGGCCACTTCCGGGGCCTTTGCGCAACCGGCCGGTTATGTACCCCTCTTTAATGGACGTGACCTCGGGGGATGGCATGTGAGCCGAACCTCTCACCAGGGCACAACGCCCAACTTTTTTGTTCGTGACAGCGCGATCGTGGTGAACCAGCAGCCGTATGGCCAAGGTGGCGTGTTGCTGACAAATAAAAAGTACCGGAATTTTGACCTGCACATGGAGGTGAAAATCGATTCTTTTTGCAACGGTGGAGTCTTTCTGCGTTCATCTGAAAGCGGGCAAGCGTACCAGATCGAGCTGGCCATTCCAGGGGGCAACGGATCGCTTTTTGGGGAGTCAATGGCCATCAGTCAGCCCATCAAGGCCGATGGCGTTGAGCGCGCCTGGCAGGCTGGCGACTGGAATGTACTCCGCATCCGAATGACCGGCGCCATACCAACGGTGGCGCTATGGATCAATGACGTTTTTATGTGGGAAGTGACACAGCCGAAGAATGATTTCACGGCAGGTGCAACGGCCGGAATGATCGGCCTGCAATCGCATTGGTCAGCAACCTATCAGGGTTTACCCGGAGGATTTAACATGCCAGGATCCTGGCGGCCAGGTGCAGCACATCGATTCAGAAACGTGTACATCAAGGAACTCGACTAGTCGACAGGTTTTTTCTTGTTCAAGTCAGGTTGTTTAGCATCCTTGCAGATTCGTACTCGCCGCGCGTGTGCACAGTGAGATATTTTTTGCCTGTTCATGTCAGCTTATACAAAAATATGGCTGCTGGGCCTGATCACTATCTTCATAGCTTCAGGACCTGCATTTGGCCAGTTTAACGACTCAATCAACCACTACATTTACATTGGCTCAACCGGCACTTATAGCAAAACAAACGATTTAAATTCGTACGTACTGGCAAACAATGTCAAGTTCACCGTCAGCAAGAAACGTTTCTCGTTTTATACTGCCAACAGCTGGGTCTATGGAAAACAATCGGAAGTTACCAGCAACAACGATTTTTCAAGCCTGGTTGAATTTGACTTTTTGAAAAATGAGAAGCGACTTTACTACTGGGGAAATGGCACCTTCGACAAGAGCTACTCCCTGAAGATCGACTATCGTTACCAGGCAGGGGCGGGCCTCGGTTTCAACATCGTCAAGAATGACAAGGTCTTGCTTAACGTAACGGAAGGCATTCTCTACGAAGAAGGCAGCCTCATCGACAAAGACCTCGGCGACCGTAACTATGACGTGTGGCGAAACTCCGCACGATTCAAGTACAGGTGGGTTATCCAGGATATCGTTATTCTGGATGGATTCGTCCTCTATCAGCCATCCATTTCCTCCCGTCACGACACAATTTTCAAATCGGCTACCACGCTGTCGGTAAAAGTCCGAAAATGGATAAGTCTCTCTTCTGCCCTGACGTACAACGAGATCACACTCACCGACCGACGAAATCTTATTGTAACTTACGGTGTCATTATGGAGCGCTTTTTCTAAATGCCCACTCAAGAATCGAACTGGACTCATTTCTGGCAAACTGAACGTCACGCGTTCGACGATGTCATGCGTATGGCCACGCAGTATTTTGCCCAGCAATTCTCTAAGCGATATAAGCTACAAGGCAATGTTCATGTATTCGACTACGGCTGTGGACCCGGCTTTCTCGCTGACGCTCTTACCTCGCGAGGCATAGCCTTTTCCGGAGCGGACATCAATCCGTATTTCATTGATCTTTGTAACGAACATCATCCCGAAGGGAATTTTTTCTCCATACGGTCCGATGCAAGCGAGAACGGCCTAATACTTCAGCAAAATCTGGACAAACCGGCGGACTTCATCATACTGCTAAGCATCACGCAATATCTTGCCTCTCCGGGCGAGTTGGAAAAGATCATCGTTTCGTTGAAACCCTTTCTGGCTCCGTCAGGCAGCATCATTGTGGCCGACGTGGTTGACGAAGGTACCCGTTCTTATCGCGATGCCCTATCACTGTTGGTACACGCTGCGAGAAACGGAAAGTTGGGTGCGTTCTTGCGATTCATGCGTTACGTTTTGAGGTCGGAGTATGCGCGGATAGCCAAAACCTCACGCCTGCAACTTATTTCGGAAAATTTTATGCGCGAGATGTGTGCTCGCCAGGGCTTTAGCGGTAGGCGCGAACCAGGGCTTACTTTCCATCCCACGCGTAAAAACTACATCTTACAACGGCATCGCTAGCCGCCCACTACTGATCTTCTTCCTGATTCACCATAAACATGGCGGTGGGAACAAAACGCTTGAACAGTTCGTCTTTCACCTTTTCGTCTGCCTCAAGAGTTGCAATGGCCTTTGCCATGCACGAAAGCCAGGCAACCGCATCTTCCTGGCCAATGGGGTGCGGCATATGCCGCGCACGAAGCTGCGGATGCCCGTGCTGTTGAGAGTATAATGGTGGTCCGCCGAGAAACTGCGTTAGAAAGAGTCGCTGTTTTTCCTTGATTACCTCCTTGTCGGTTTTGAACAAATGACTGATCTGCGGGTCTTCGAATACGAGATCATAAAATCTCTCCACCAGCATGACGATGCGGTCTTCTCCCAACTGATCGAATAGCGAAGGTCCCATAAAGATCCTGACTCTAATGAATCGGGTACAAAGATACCGTCCGCCTGCCCTTCGCCCACTATGCAAAAAGCAATTTAAACCGATACCGATTGCAAGCGGCGACCACGGCACCCGAAGCACCGAATCCGCGTTTCCAAACCATCGTTCCCTGAAAACTTCGGAACGTTATTTATCCGATTGTCCGTCGCTGTGGTCCATGGAATTTTTATATTTGATATTAAGATTCAACACTATGGAGCCAAAAATTGGAATCAAGAGCGAACACCTTGCTGGTGTCGCACAATCATTGAGCAAGATTCTCGCCGACGAGGTCGTCCTGGTTACAAAAACCCGGAAAGCACATTGGAACGTGGAAGGTCCGGACTTCTACAACAAACACAAGTTTTTTGAAGACCTGTATAACTCGCTCGACGAGGTCATCGATGAGGTGGCCGAAAGAATTCGCTCAATAGGGCATTTCCCTCCCGCTACGCTCAAGGAGTTTCTGCAGCTCACCCACCTTACGGAAGCCTCGCGCGGAAAAAATGACAGCCAAACCTTCATAAAAGAACTACTGTCCGATCATGAAAGCATCATCATCCATATTCGCGAAAATATCGATGGCTACGTGACCGCATTTCACGATGCCGGTTCCAGCGACTTCGTTACCGGCCTCGCCGAGAAACACGAGAAAATGGCGTGGATGCTGAGAAGTCATCTCGCGTAGCGCATCGAAATAATGGCAGCGTTGGGCGTTTCGCGATTTTGAGCGGATGCGATCGGCAGAGGGAGCAGCGTATTTTAACCGCTGGGCGCAGGGACGTTAAGATTCGCAAAGATTATTTGTCCGTGCTGTTTAAGTAAAGTTTGAGGCAAGCTGATCATGATACAATGAAACGCAATTAGAAAAAACTTGGCGAACCTGAGCGTTTTTGAGACTCCGCAGTTCAAGTACTTTACTTCCCCCGTTACCGCTCCATTCCGAATCCAGCACTAACCAAATCACCGACAACACCCGCATACGCTTCGCTGCCTAAATATAACCGCGTGGGGGGCCGTCCTTTTGAGAAGACGGCCTCGCTTGTCTCGTCTCAGTTGATCACTAGCGGAAAGTTGCTCATCCTTTCTCTGGATGGCCAAAGCCATGCCGCTGTTGTATTTCCTCAGAAATCGTACTTTTGTTGAAATTTTACCAACTCGCTTATGCCTGGAACGGAATTATTTGGCGCAGAGGAAAAGAAGGAAGTCAACGACGTGCTGGAAACCGGCATTCTTTTCCGTTATAATCACGATGCCCAACGCAATAATATTTGGAAAGCGCGTGAATTTGAAGAAGAAGTAAAGAAGATTACCAAGGCCAAATTTGCTCATGCCGTGTCCAGCGGCTCAACCGCCGTGTCGTGTGCGTTGGCGGCAGCGGGAATTGGCGTCGGCGACGAAGTCATCGTTCCCCCCTTTACTTTCATCGCCAGCATTGAGGCGGTGTTGTTTGCAGGCGGACTCCCGGTTTTTGCCGAGGTCGATGAAAGTCTCTGCCTGAGCCCGGAAGGTATCCGGGCTGCCCTTACACCGAAAACAAAAGCAGTATTGCTCGTGCATATGTGCGGTGGCATGGCCCGCGTTGACGAGATCGTTGCCCTTTGTAAAGAGAAGAACCTTGTTCTCGTGGAGGATGCCGGGCAGGCATTTGGCGCGACCTTCAAGGGAACCAGTGTTGGTCTCTTTGGCAAGGCAGGGAGTTATTCCTTCGACTTTTTCAAGATAGCAACGGCGGGTGAAGGCGGTATCTTTGTTACCGACGATGAACAGTGTTACCGCCATGCCGAGACCTATTCCGACCACGGACACGATCACATCGGCAACAACCGTGGAATGGAAAACCATCCTATTGTGGGGTTCAATTTTCGCATCGGCGAACTCAATGCAGCGGTAGGCGTGGCGCAAACACGACGCGTACCCTATGTGATTAAAAAGAATCGTGAAAACAAAGCCTTCCTGACGGCTGAACTACGCAAGATACCTGGCGTTACTTTTTCGGCCCTGGCCGATCCTGCAGGCGACTCCGCCACCTTCCTCAACTTGTTGTTGCCAGACACCGCGTCGGCAAAGCGTGTAGTGGAAGAGTTAACCAACGCAGGTGTGGGTGGATTCAACTATTGGTTCCTTAACATGTACCACTTCATAAATCAGTGGGACCACCTGACGACCATGAAAACGGCGGCACCGCTTGCCGTCCAGGTATTGGGTGCGCCGCAGGATTACACGAAGTTACACCTGCCCAAGTCGCAGGAAGTGATCGGCCGACTAATTTCCTTCGGCATCCGCGTAACCTGGACCGAGGACGAGATGAAAGGGCTCTGCGCGAAAGTCACAGCCTGCATTCAAAAAGCGTTATCACCGATCCATGCATAAGAATTTCAAAGGAATAGAAAAGACCGTGTTTGGCCACGGCAGTTTTAACCAACTCGACGAAATCCTGGCCGAACATCGGCACGAAAATGCCGGCTTCATGCTTTTCGTCGTGGACAAATATTTCCAGGACAAACCCCTGGCCAAGCGTATCCCGGCAAAGCCGGAGGATTCGGTTGTCTTCATAGACGTCGATGTACATGAACCGACTACCGAACAAATAGACAACCTGCGCGACAGCACCCTGAAAACGAAAGGACTTCCGGCCGGCGTTGTCGGCATCGGCGGTGGCAGCGTTATGGATATCGCTAAAGCGGTTTCTCTCATGTTCACCAACGAAGGATCGTCTACCCTGTATCAGGGTCTCAATCTTATCAAAAAGCCAGGCATCTATCACGTAGGCGTTCCGACAATCTCGGGCACAGGCGCTGAAGTATCCATGACGGCCGTGCTTACCGGGCCTGTAAAGAAGCTGGGACTTAAGTGCGAGTGGACCGTATTTAACCAGGTCGTCCTCGATCCTGAATTGATCGCTACGGTCCCACGCAATTGGTGGTTTTATACCGGGATGGATACGTATATCCACTGCGTTGAATCAGAAAACGGACAATTCAACAATGCCTATAGTCATGCCTATGCCGAGCAATCCATGAAGCTCTGCCGCGAGGTGTACCTTGGCGAGCACAGCGGACAAAATCCTGAGAACGATGAAAAGTTGATGGTTGCTTCACTCATGGGAGGACTCAGTCTTACGTATTCCGAAGTGGGCGTTTGTCACGCGCTCTCCTACGGGCTTTCGAAGATACTGGGAACCCGTCACTGCTATGCCAATTGCCTCGCCTTTAACCACCTCGGCGATTTTTATCCTGAAGGGGTGGCGGAGTTCAAGGAAATGATCCGGAAGCACAAGATCGATCTTCCCCAGGGAGTAGCGAACGAGTGGACCGGCGAACAGATCACGGCCATGGCCAACGTTTCTTATAACCTGCCGCACATGTGGATTCACGCAATCGGCAATGACTGGAAGGACAAGATCACGGTGAAGTTTATTGAGGACCTTTTCCGGAGATTATAAATGCGGTTGCCTTGTCGACCGGGATCACACCGTTGCTTCGACAACAACCGAACTCAAATTAAAAAGATCAACCACGCTTAACCGCGAAAACAATGAGCAAGAAAATTGTAAAGGTAGGAAACATCGAATGCGGAACTGATGATCTGTTTGTGATCTCAGGTCCCTGCGTGATCGAAGAAGAAAGCATCATGATGAAGACCGCCGAGAAACTGAAAGAAGTTTCTGAGCGAATGAACATCAAGATCATCTACAAGAGCTCTTTCCAGAAAGACAACCGAAGCAGTCTGAAATATTACACAGGCCCCGGTCTTGACAAGGGCGTGAAGATGCTGGCGAAGATCAAGGAACAATTCGGCTTCCCGTTGCTGACGGATATCCATTATCCTGATCAGGCAAAGGCGGCTGCTGGTGTTATCGACGTCCTGCAGATCCCGGCTTATCTGTGTATGCAGACGGACCTGATGGTTGCTGCCGCGAAGACGGGTCGCGTTGTCAACATAAAGCACGGACAATTTCTTGCCCCCGATAATATGAAGCATCCCGTTACAAAATGTAACGAAGCAGGCAATGACCAGATTATCCTCACTGAGCGCGGTTATACATTTGGCTACAATGACCTGATTGTCGATCCGAGGAGTTTCTATCATATGGGCAAGCTGGGTTATCCCGTCGTCTTTGACATCACACACGCTATTCGCAAGTATGGTATCCCGAGTGCTTCATCGGCAGGTGGTGCCCGCGAATTCCTTCCCGTGTTGTCCAGGGCCGGCGTTGCAGCAGGTGTTGATGGTGTATTCATAGAAACACACCCCACACCAGACACGGCGCTCTGCGACGCAGCGAGTCAGTTGTGCGTATACGATCTGGAAGAATTCCTTAAGCCGTTGGTAGAACTTCATGCCATTCAGGTGAAATATCGGGACCGCGAGATTATACCGGCCTGATTCTTTTTCTAACCAATTGTTAAAATATGGAACTGTATCTTGATTCAGCGGATATCAACGAAATAGAGGAAGCATTTAAACTTGGTTTCCTCACCGGCCTCACCACCACCCCAACGTTCATGCATCGCGGCGGGGTGACGGATGTCGATGGCCTGATTGTAAAACTTTCCAAGATTGTTCCTGTGCTTCAGATCGAGGCACTGGGAGATACAGCAGAAGAGGTACTGGCTGAAGCTAAGCGGCAGCTTGACCTGGGTCTTGACCCCGCGAGAACGGTGTTCAAGATTCCCGTGTCGCTTGAGGGCCTGCGTGCCTGCGCTCTCCTGAGAAAGCAGGGATTGCTCGTGAACGTGCACCTGGTGTACACCTTGCAGCAGGCTTACATGGCCATGCAGGCGGGTGCATCTTTTGTTTGTCCATTGGTTGGTCGCCTCCAGGATCAGGGTCATGATGCTTTGTCGCTGGTGGAGCAATGCGTTTTCGCGGTGGATCACTATGGGTACGACACGAAAGTGATGTTTTCATCAGTGCGTACGGTAGAGCATGTGCGCAATGCGCTCAACATCGGCGTACATACCATCACGGTTCCCTGGAAAATTATGAAAGTGCTCACCGAGAATAACTTTACCACTCTGGGTACCGATCAATTCATAGAGCACACCCGGTTGATGACCGTAAAGGTGCGCGACGCAATCAGTACGACTAACCCTACCGTTAGCGCAGATACTCCGCTGATGGATGCTATCGTGAAGATGACTGAATACGGATTCGGCGCCGTGACGGTCGTAAAGAAAGATGGCAGCCTGATAGGCGTGTTCACCGACGGTGATTTGCGGCGAAAAATTCAGACCGAAGGCCGTGATGTGCTGAAGAAGAACATGGGCGACTTTTCCTATAGAGCGCCTATCTCTGTCGAAGCCAACGCGTTGCTCAACGATGCTTCCGCATTGTTCAAGAAGACCAGCGTAGATTCCATTTTGGTTACGGATGATGGCAGCCCTGTAGGCATGCTCGACATTCAGGATCTGAAAGCAAACGGAACCAGTTGACAGGACCAGCACAGGGCGGATACTACATGGACATATTTAAACTATTCACTGCGGCTGGGGGGGAGTTTCAGATTCCTTATGAGGCTTTCAGCAACAAACTCAACGCTATCCGGGCCATTATCTTTGACTGGGATGGCGTATTCAACGACGGAACGAAAGACCATCAGGGTAGCAGCAACTTCAATGAGGTCGATGCGATGGGCACAAACCTGCTGCGCTTCAGCCGGTGGTTACAACGGGGCGAATTGCCGATCGTCGCGGTGATGTCCGGGGAGCGGAACACCTTGTCATTTCAACTCACGACGCGCGAGCACTTTCACCAGGGATATTTTCGCGTGAAGGACAAAATGCAAGCCTTCCGCCACTTTGCCGTGCTGCATGACCTGGATCCTAAAGAGATCGCGTTCGTGTTCGACGATGTGCTGGACCTGGCTCTGGCAGAGGAAGCCGGCCTTCGCATCATGGTGCAGCACGCCGGCAGTCCGCTGTTTAAAAAGTTTGTTCTCGACCGGAAACTGGCAGACTACGTTACCAGTAACTCTCCATATGCGGTCCGGGAAGCTTGCGAACTTATGATTGGCACTACCGGCAATTACGACGAGGTGATCGGCAGCCGGGCACATTTTACCGACCGTTACAAGGCGTATCTGGCAGCAAGACAGGCCGTGGTCACGGAGTACTTTACCCTGCACGATCAGGAATTGCGTCGTGCGGAGATTTAGTTAGACAGATCAAGCAGCCAGCTGGTAGGTCGGAAGCATTTATCGGTATAGATCACCATCCAGACTGCCCGTTATTCCCTAGCTTATGCGGATACAAACCCAAACACATGAGACAGGTCGACCCATCCGCAGCAGGGAATCGTCGGGTACGCACGATGTGGCTGGCCTGGCTCATCGCCGGAACGCTGGATCTGTCCGCGGCGGCTATTCAAATGCTCATTAATGACAGAGATCCGCTCATGATGCTTAAATTTATTGCGAGCGGAGTATTTGGCCCCGCTGCGCTGCAAGGTGGAAACGGCTATGCAGCGTTGGGAGTACTGTTTCACTACGTGATTGCAGGGTTATGGACGTGGCTTTTCTTTTTCCTGTATCCGCAACTCAGATTTCTGCAAAAGAATGTCTGGGCAACGGCATTGTTATATGGATTGTTTGTTTGGTTCGTCATGAATCGCATAGTGCTACCGTTGTCCAATACACCGGCGATACCGTTCACCATTCGGGGCGCACTCATCAGTGCGGCTGTGCTGATTGTGGCCATCGGTATGCCACTGTCATTCATGGCACGACGTTACGTACCCGCGAAATAACGCGGGCGAATCATCTCGCCCCCGGTGGCAAGTCACTGCTAAAGCCGCTCCCGTGAAGCAAATCAACGCCCTTATCTATAGCCAACACCCCGGGATTCGTTTTCTGCGTCACCTGTTGTTTTGGCTCGCCGATGTCTTCAACTGGATGCTGGTAGCGATCACCGCTGGCGCGCCGCGCGGTGAGATCTACACATTCTTGCTGTCGCTCCCGGTCTGTATGGCGGCGACGTACTTCATATTGTATTACCTGATGCCGCGATTCTCCGGCGCGGCGTTGTTCGGATATATCGTGGCTACAATCCTCGTGCTTGGCGCATTCCTCCGCGTTTACAAAATTTTTTTCGCTTATCCAATTACGAGCCTGGCGTTTCCCGCCGATTATCGGCACTGGAGTCTGGGGTTGCTCATCCGGGAAATCTTTACCTGGATGGGTGTGGTCTGTATGGCTATTATCGTTAAACTGGTAAAGAACAAGACCGATCTGCAAGAACGCAATGAACGACTGATTGCCGAAAAACGCCAGGCCGAATTGAACTTCCTGAAAGCACAAATGCACCCGCATTTCCTGTTCAACACGCTCAACACACTTTATTCTGAAACGCTGAAGCATCCGGGTCGTGAACAGGAAATCGTTCTGAATCTGGCCTCTCTGTTGCGCTTCACACTCGAAGAATGCAATAAGCCGGATATTCCCCTGGGGCGCGAGATCGACGTGATCAAGCACTATATCGAACTGGAAAAAATGCGCCACAATTCCCGACTTAATGTATCCTTGACCACTCCCCATGAGGCGCTTTCGCAACGAATCTCGCCGTTGATTTTCTTACCTTTTGTGGAAAACAGTTTCAAGCATGCGCTGCGCAACGTCAGGGGTACTGTCCAGATAGTCATTAATATTCAGACGTCTGGCAATCGCGCCATGTTAATGGTGGAAAACGATCACGTATCAGGTAACGGCAATGGTCAGGGAACTGGAATCGGCAACATTCGGCGACAACTTGAATTGTTGTATGATGACAACTATACATTACAAATATCCGATGCGGACAACAAGTACCGAGTATCCTTATCAATACCTGTTAAAACATAGCGATGGAAAAGGTCAACTGCGTAATTATCGAAGATGAAAAGCCGGCGCAGGAAATTCTCCGCACGTTCGTCGGCAAGACAGACTGGCTATCGCTGGAGGGCGTCTTCAACGACGCCGTTGAGGCGCTTGAGTACCTGCGAAACAACGACGTTAGCCTGCTCTTTCTCGACATCCAACTTCCATCACTTACGGGACTGCAGTTTCTGCGCACGCTTTCCAATCCTCCCGCGGTGATCATAACCACTGCATACTCTGAATACGCACTGGATGCGTTTGAGCTTCATGTGCTGGACTATCTGAAAAAACCTTTTTCGTTCGACCGGTTTCTGAAAGCCGTGAACCGCTATCCTGCCGCAGGAGAATCGAAGGCTGAGAACAAGACCCTACCCGCCGGCGGCAGTCAGTCGTTCGGATTCTTTAACGTGAACAAGACCATGAAGAAGGTGATGTTCGACGACCTCCTGTACGTGGAAAGCATGCGCGAGTACATTTATTTGCACACCACCAGGGGGCGCGTGATCACGAAAATGAGTACGCACGAAATTGAATCCATCCTGGGCGAAAGATTCTTGCGCATCCATCGCTCGTTCATTGTCAACATCGACAAAGTCACTGCGTTTAATGCCGAAGAGATATTCATCGATGTTAAAAATATACCGATCGGTATCAGTTATAAGAAGCAGGTCGATGAGGTATTACGCAAACACGCGTTCTGACCTTCGACACCGGCCGGGGCCTATTAAGATTATGCGAACGCAAGCAATATTTGTAGATTGTTTACGTCTTTGCCTATATCAACGTCAATCATATGCCCCTTAAGGTCATCGTTACTGGGTCTACCGGCATGGTAGGAGAAGGTGTTCTGCTCACCTGTCTTAATCATCCCGACATCAAGGAAGTACTTTCGGTCAGTCGCAGACCTTGCGGGATTCTGCACCCAAAACTCAGGGAATGCCTGGTGGCTGACTTTTCACGGCTTGAATCCGTGGAAGCGCAACTCACCGGCTATGATGCATGCTTCTATTGTGCGGGAATCAGCTCCGTGGGACTGACGGAAGAGGCCTACACACAAATCACGTATGATACCGCCGTATATTTCGCGACGACCGTTCAGCGCTTGAATCCGGGCATGGTGCTCACGCACATTTCCGGGGCGCATACCGATGGCACCGAACAGGGCAAGGTCATGTGGGCACGTGTGAAAGGGAGGGCTGAGAATGCGATGATGCGACTTCCGTTCAGCGGCGTATACAACTTCCGGCCAGGATTTATGTCGCCGGTGGCTGGTCAAAAAAACGTAAAGACTTTGTTCCGGATACTCCTTTTGATGTCGCCACTCGTCAAACTTTTGTTCCCCTCACAAGTGCTCACCCTTGATGAAGTGGGAAGGGCCATGATTCATGCGGTGATTAAAGGATATGAAAAGCAAGTGCTGGAGATTCCGGACATCAGGAAGCTCGCAACACGATAGTCGCAAATTTCGCAGGCTTGCTGGACGGTCCCGCTTAACGGATCATCGGCATACAGGCTTGTCGTGTAATCGCGCAAGCAAATACGCAAATCCCGCAAACTCAATCCATCCATCGAATCGAAATCGATTTCGACTAAAATTCCGTTGTGGAAATCGTAGGAATTTTCTATAATTCCCGATTGGTAAATTATAACAACATTAAAAAATTCGTAAACCTATGAGCTCGCAGCGTGTATTCTCACTGTTTTTTTTGCTGGCAGTTGCAACGGCAGGCTATGCGCAAACCACCAAACCTGCCTTCACCGATGAAGACCTGAAAAAGTACGCCATCGCTATGGATTCGGTTAAGGGCATGCAGGAATCTTTGAATCAAAGTGTTACCGAGATGGTGCAAAAAGCTACCATCATGCAGGTTCCCCGTTACAATGAGTTGTTTAAGATCATAAGCGATTCTACGAAGCTGGTCGCCGCGAATGCGAAGCCCGAAGAAGTAGCCTTTGTGAAAGAAGTGGCCAAGAAGCGCACAGATGAAACAGCAAAGATCACGGCCACGTTCCAGGCATTGGCCAAGGATTACGTTGGATTGAAAGCCTTTAATGCGATCAAGAAATCGCTTGCTACTGACACCGCGCTGAAAGAAAAATATGACGCCCTTACCAAAGAGCTGGAAGCTAAGGGTTAAACAAACCACATTAGCAAACTAATTGCCCACGCATTAAAGCGGCTTTACCTTTCCGGGAGCCGCTTTTTTATTTTACATCCCGAACGACCCGTTCCATCAGATGATCATCACCGCATACAAAAGTTGATGAAAGCGACCTCATCGATACCCCCGCCGAGTAGGCTGGCGCTCAACGCTCAACAGCGGAACGTCTTTTTGCCGGTATGACAGGTTCTGCGGGAGCCGAAAGCTCCGTGCGCGTATTCAACCGAATCGCTCCCAGATACATCACGTAGGCCGCAACCGCCAAAAGCACGTGGCTTGTGTCGATATAATTAAACCACGTGTGCATCGAAAGCTCATTCGTAAACACGATGGATGCAATGGTCGTTATCCCCACAGCACCCAATATGATCAGGCTCCCTTTGTCGCGTGTGCGGTAGTAAGTGTATCCGTGAAAGCCCGCCACATTTACAATCAACCCATAACCGTTGTGATACTCAACCCATTTGAAATCGAGCGTGATCATGGTAATCGCCAGGATAACGATCATTTCAATGATATTAAAAACCAGAAAGAAGTTACCTATCTTCGGTTTGATCAAAGTCTGTGCGTGCGAGATCGCCGCCCGTTCTATCAGGGCCACGGACACAATGCCTACTACCCATCCAGGCAGCTTCCAGGCGAATGAGAATTGGTAGAGGAACCCGTGACCGATGACTCCGCCAAGCGCCGTTGCAATTGACACCAGCAGGAAATAGCGTCGGAAGTGTACTTGCGACCAGGCATCCAGGCCCTTTCGGCGCATTTGCACGAAGGCATACAGACATACCACCGACACGAGAATATCAGTAATCGTCGCGACGGGTTCATCAATTCGAATCCCGAAGGGAAAAACAGACGGTTGCGGATCTACCATGCTAACTTCAAACGGCAGTTCAAACGTATTTGTTCTGCCAACCACTCATGACGGTATTGTAACCAAGGTACTGCTTTCTTGCACAAACCACCTAAGACGGTCTTGCTGGGAATTGTCAACATCTGCCCGGAAATTAACCAAGGTAAATGAATTTCTTACGAAGGCCTTTCGCTGATGCGAACACGCTGAAGCCCGTTCTCAGCTGTTGACCCAACAAGCAACGCGCAGAATGTAAAGTTTTATTACACCAGGAGCAAGATCCAACGATTGCACCAGCATATTTCGGTTGCCGGCGGTAACTTTGATTCATAAATCCAGATAGAATGGCGGCTATCAAAAATATAAATGGCCTCACGGCCGAGCAGGTCAGTCGCGAAATCCAGCGCGGTGGTCGGTTTGTTATGTATCAATATACGATGTCGCTGATCGTCGTAACCCTACAACGTTCCTCGGATATTTATTTTGTTCCTTCTGGCGAGAAGGGTGTGGTCAATGGACTTCCCTTTACCCTCGTTTCTCTTATGTTTGGCTGGTGGGGATTTCCGTGGGGGCCTATCCGAACGGTGAGCAGCATCGCCTGCAATTTATCCGGCGGTAAAGACATCACGCAGGAAGTAATGGGCCTGATGGATACCCTCGTCGATGGTAAGACTGCAACGCGTAAGGTTGCCTAACAACACGTCTCCCACCCGACTTGAACGCCCTCACAGGGGTAATACTTCGCCAGGGTTGAGAATCTTTAATTCCGCTTTCAACACACCTTCTGCCTTAAGCGACAAGAGCGATGACACTGGCTCTCCGGGTGGTTCGTCGCTGAGATCGAACGTTCCATAGTGCATAGGAATCATCATTACCGAATGCAGGTCGTTGCTCGCGACAACGGCTTCCTGAGGCGATATGTGATTAGGTGCCATGAACCACGACGGTTTGTAAGCACCCACGCCCAGCATCGCGATATCTATGTGCGGAAACAAAGTCGCCGCTTCACGAAAGTGAGCACCATATCCCGAGTCGCCGCCGAAATACAATGTACGAGTGGCCGACTGAATGCTGAAGGCTCCCCATAATCGCCGGTTCGTGTCGTTACCGCCGCGCTTCGACCAGTGCCTGGCCGGTAAGAAACACACCGCCACTGCTGATCTCGTCCGGAATTGTTGATACCATCCCCCACATTGAATCGCCGTTGTAGGTATCCACGGTTTGAGCAGCGTGTCCATCTGAAGACCGGTCAAAACTTCGACCTGCGGATTGAATTGCACGAGCTCACGAACTGATCGCTCCTGACAGTGATCGCGGTGGTCGTGCGATAGCAACAGATAATCCACGTGACCAACTTCTGCAGTCGATAACGCATGTTTTGAATATCGTTTTACAAAGGGCAGATCATAAAACACCGGGTCAATCAACAACACTACACCGTCCAGGCGAATATAAAACGTGGAGTGGCCGAGCCACACGAGGCAATCAGCCCGTTCGCCGATGAACGAGTGGTCATTGCTCACCGTCAGGCGGAATGGATCATTTGATTTTTCGTCGCGCTGCGGATTTCGCTGGAATTTCCATTTCAACACTTCGCCCATTGACGGTGTAAACGGATATTCCTCATTGACAAAACGATCGCCTACTTCGAAGAGATTGCCCTTCCAGCCGGCACGAATCACGGGCAACTTATAGTTCTTTACACGTATTGCTGACACACCGAAGGGCTTCAGGTTGATGCTTCAAAGTAGCGAATGAGCGGGGCAACGTCTGGCGGTATCTGCTCTTCACGCAACGCTACCACTACTGGCTCCTGGTTACTTTCAAACTCAATCGTGTACCGGTAGCCGTCGCGGCGCAGTCCTGCGCTATGGTTCTCACCCGTTCTCAAATCCTGAAGCATGACAAGCGCGTTCATTGCTTCCTGCGGAAGATCTCGCTGTTCTGCTTCGCGACGAATCGTCGCGCCGGCAAATCCACCCTCTCGTTTGAATCTCACTTTCATAGCGTCACATGCCCACGGCAGCAAAGGCATTCGTGAAATGTTGCATCGATCCCTTCGGAATTTCGCCGTTTCGTTCTGCTGTTTTAGCGGCCGCGTTTATCGCCGCCTTAAAGGCCTGGAAATCGGCATTGAACTTCAATTGCTTCAACGCCGTGAACCATATCGACACTGCCTTCGGAGTCGTGATGGCCACGGACACATTGCTAAACACTTTATTGGGAATGCCACTGTTGATATGCACGCCATAATAGTCGTCAGAACCCTTGTAAAACTGGTCCATATGAGCCGGTTGCGGATCTCCTTCATAAGCGGTTCCCGGCGCGCTCATCGAACGTATAGCCTTACCGGGAAACGACGGTCCCACAATCGTATCGCCAATCAGCCAATTTGCCTGCGCTGCCGTTTGCTTCAAGGCGCTCTGCTTGATTGCCGCACCGAACACATCGGCAAAATGCTCATTCAATGCGCCCGGTTCCTTCTCGTAGTCGAGATTGGCAGTGAACTGAATGACGCCGTGACCGAGTTCGTGTCCCATCACATCAAGCGAGTTAACAAAGGACGTGAACATCTTGCCATCGCCATCGCCAAATGTCATCTCATCGCCGTCCCAAAACGCATTGTTGTAATCCTGCCCATAGTGAACGTTGAATATGAGATCAGAACCCTTATTGTCGAATGACTCCAGGTTGAGTTGACGTTTGTAGAAGTTGCGGATCACACCCGCATATTCATAGGCCGTGTTTGCCACCTCGTCGTCGATCTTTGCCCCACCCTCTTTTCGCACGAGTTTTAACTGCTGAAAGGTTGTGTGATTCGAATCGTAAATAAAGCGTTTAGTCTCACCGGTGCCGATATACGCTGCCGAAGGGCGAGCTTCCAATTCGGCCTTGATTGTGCGTCGCGCGCGAAATATGTTGTCGCGCGCCTGCTCATCACTCAGGTATGGCGGCACAAAAAAACTACGATAGCGTCTTTGACCCATAGCGAATGCGTTTACTGGTTTTATCAATGTCCCCTATGCCTATTTAAGCAATCGGTCTTAATTACACAACGCCGGGAAAGATCCCAACGTTGCCTGAAAAGACAATTTCAAAGCGTAATATGTCCTGCTGGCTGTCCCGTGCATGATTATCATTCCAATAATTTTCTTTGCTGCCCGACAATGGCCTGCGCGTTTTTGCCCACGGGATCGGGCTGGAGCCTTCGGTCTTTCTGAAAGCCCCCTGCTTAATACCGGGAATTAGCGGCATCACGACAAACGTTCTTCGGCACGGGCAACCTGCAAAACGGTCCGCAATCGGCACAGTGAATAGATGCGACGGTTGGCTACCTGCGCCGCGATTACACTGTGCATCTTGTTCCACAGTCAGTGCATTCCAACGGACACCTTACCTGTTATTCTCCAACCGACATGTATACTGTTCGCCCGGTGCTTCCGAATTGAGCCATGCATAGTCCAGCCCGGTGACGTGGAATACAATTTGTCTCCCTGGTCAAAAAAGCACTATGGAAAAGGAAGCATCAAAAATCAAAAACCTCACCCAACGCGAGGCTATCGATAAATTCAAGGAGCTTGTTGATCACGAATCAACCTGTTTATTTACCACGAAGCTGACGCAAGCTCCGTTGAACACGCGACCCATGGGGGTACAGAAGGTTTGCGACCAGGGGAATTTCTGGTTCCTGAGTTCAAGTGATTCCGATAAAAATGCGGAAATCCTTCAGGACTCCCGTGTACAGTTGTTCTTTCTCAACACAGGCAAATATGAATTCCTGTCGGTATATGGAGAAGCTACGATCACGCGTGATCGCAACAAGATCGATGAGTTGTGGACAGACATTGCCAGGGCCTGGTTCGAACAGGGGAAGGACGATCCCAGGGTGACTGTTATCAAGGTTGCACCGAAGGAAGGCTACTATTGGGATACCAAGGACGGCAAGCTCATATCTTTATTGAAGATTGCTGCTTCGGCCGTTACGGGTAAGACTTTACAGGAAGGCGTTGAGGGAACGATCGCTGTAAAGTGAGTCGACGATTAAGATTTATTTCGAACCTGAAAATAAGCCACCGCCTTCAAAAGCGGTGGCTTTGCTTCATTAGCACCACGGAGAAGCGACGTCCGTTTTTTTAAAGACATCAGCGCCCCCTTATGTGAGGTGGCAACAATGCCGACGGATATTGCACACCACGGTCTGGCTAGGCACCGAAATGCACTACTTGTTTCAGCTCAATCAATAACTAATGTTGAGTGTGATTGGAACTGCTGCGAGCGCTTTCGAGATCGGACAATTCTCTTTGGCTCCGTTGGCGAATTTTTTAAAATCATCTTCCGATAGGCCATCGATTTTGGCTGCTGTGAGATCAAGTGTGATGCCTGTTATTTTAGGAACGCTGGCGTCGAAGTCAACGGTTGCCTTGGTGGTGAGGTCGTTGGCTATGTGTCCGGCCTGACCCAGTGCAGCACTCAATGCCATCGTAAAGCATCCTGCGTGGGCGGCGCCTACGAGTTCTTCCGGATTGGTGCCCACGCCTTCGGCGAATCGGGCATTGAAGGAGTATTGGGTATTGTTAAGGGTGGAGCTTTGCGTGCTGATCTCGCCTTTCCCTGCTTTGAGATCGCCTTTCCAATGGGCGCTTGCTGTTCGTTTCATAATGCAAATGGTTAGTGAATCTTCTTTCGTGGTAAGTAGGAAAAAAAAACTGAGGCTTACAATGTGAAGAGGTGTGGAGGTGAGGTTGGAGGGCACCAGACTGAGTCTGGCGCCAGGAGTGACTGAGTCTGGCGCCAGGAGTGACTGAAGCCTGGCGCCAGGAGCGGAAACGATGCCGAAATGCGGTCGATTGCACAACTTTTGAATTGGCTCCGGGTGGGGGCACGTCCGTCTATCCTCACTCACAACCGCAAGAATCCAATTTTTAAAAATAAAGGTAGTTGCACACTTACCCTTCCCAAGAACCTCCTTGAGAAGTTGTAACATGAATAATCTCAGAATTTTTGCCACGACCCAAAATCCGCTCGTATGGTCATGCTAACGGTCTTTGGTACCGATACACATACCAACGGCGCCGATGGCAATTACAAGTACTTCAATTGGTACGACAACGGATTAAACGCATCGATTGGTATTCTCGCGCAACAATGGACCAACCACAATGGACCAACCTTTATCAAGGCATCAATCAGGCCAACGCTGTCGTGGCACGCGCCGAAGCCGTGCCTGGTCTTGCTGAGGATATAAAAGTTCGCAGGCAGGCTGCGCAACTCGCCGCCGACGATATCAACGTAGTGCGTACACGCGCTGCGAGGCCCGGCAAACTTGCCGAGATGCAGATCACTGCCGCGCAAATTGACATTGACCGCATTCTCTTTGAACGTGCCCTCGAACTCGACGGTGAACAACTTCGCTGGTTCGACCTCACGCGAACCAACAAGCTGCTGGAGTACGTGAAGAAGTATGGCTCATCGCAGGCATCCGGTCGCGTACCGGCGGCCTGTGAATTGAAGGTCAGGACCCCATTAAATAGTAAACCCCTGGCACTGTTTGGCATGCCAGGGGTTCTTTGTTTTTGCCCTTCATCCGACGTGGGTGAATTGCATATGCAAATGTGCTAAAGATTTTGATCGTCCACAGATCTCTGCCCAAAATTTTTTCTTCATCTACTGTTCCTTGACGTAAACAGCAATTTGATGGTCGTCTCCGACACTACTTGTCTCACCACGCATCATGAATAGTTGTTTAAACGATGTGTTGCGGATGCGCGGTGATTCCAGCTTTCAGCTTCAGGTAGCAGTGTCCTGCCTCGCTGGCCTATAGCTTGCCAGGCGCCCCTCAAAAATTTTACGCAACTGCAGGACAAAGCTCACGAAGAACAACAATCCCAGGGTTGCGTGGAAAACGCCCGGCGCAATGGACCAGTTCGAAACCAGAAATTTACCCAACAGAATAAAACACAGGCTCGCCAACATGGAACCCAGCCCTGAACTCACGATATACAAGAAATGTTGAAAGCCGCCGCTCTGTAAGATTTTCCGTTCAGTAAGTACCGTCGTCCATCCAAGCCAAAATGGAAGCTGAAGCGGATTAACGATCATCATGGCAAAGCCAAAGATCAACGGCGATGAGCCATCCCAGGCAGGTCCGATTTGATGAAAGGGCACGAAGAATGCAGCAACGAACGATGCGATGGCCAGGCCCAGCAAAATAAAAAGTGATATCCATTGCAGGAATCTCATCACACCTTTGAACCGTATCATACGATCTACGAGGAACAAGCTCGCAGTAACGGTAACGAGTTCCGCCAGAAGGCAACCCGTTGCAAATAATACAGCAACGGCGATACCATTTTTGGCAACCAACTGGACAGTGATCAGGTTCGTTGTCCCTGGCGGCAGGGACCCCAGGAAGCTTAGCAGTAAGGCCATGCCGAACAGGCGCGCGTTATCAATGCTGTGCGTCCTTGTCTGCTTCGGCAGACTGCTTTTCAATAATTTTATAGCCGATTGGTTTGAATGCATAGTTGTTCGATTTTTCGGCCGAACAGGCGGTCATCCCAACGATCAAATCCATGTTTGCCCGTATGCGTACATGATCGCCTGCTTGGCTCTTCGGAGGAAGGACGTCTATCCGTCCCGTTGCACCGTTAACTGCTACATGCATGAAAATGTTAAAACATACAGGTATTTGATCGGGTTGAATACCAAATGGAGCCAAGGCATCCACCAGATTGCCAAAACAACCGCGATGCGGCTCCCGGTGGCCATAAATAATTCTAAAGGTGTCTGAACTGCAAGGCGTCAACAAGAAATCGTGGCGTCCCACCGTATCCTCCATCATTGTGAACATGACGTTACTTCGGTTCGAATAAAACGGATGCCCCTTGGTCAGGAAGATGGTATCTGCATAGTCAATAGTTCGGCCGGACGACAAGACCTCCCTTGTATCGTGACTATTAAAGCACACAAAATCCGACACCTGTTCTCCCTCTAAATCGGCCACCACCAAATGATCACCCCTCTTTAGCAAGAACGCCACTCCACTTCTGGGAGGAATGATGGTCATTTCCCTGGTGCTTTGAGGCGAAAGGGCACTTCCAATTATTTCCATATTGTTTTCCGCTGTATTGAATTGCTTCAGACGAAACGCCGAAGTCGGCAAGCATCGGGTTGACCGATCCTGAGTATTCCAGATCCCGCCGCCGCACTGACCGCTTCATCGAGTCGTACTTGCCTGTCGACCGCAACCAGTCAAACTGTTGATGCGGGTTAAACACGATCCCAGGATGCAAAAATCGCCTGGCCTTCCTTGCACTGTGCGGATGAAGCCCAATCACGTAGAGCGCCTCAGCCTTAATCGAGAAGCTGAAATCCGTCGCCGCCGGATCGCCCGACACGCGAGCGTCGTATGGAAAAAAGGTTGCATCAATATCGGCGATGGCCTGCAATCTGTTCCAGAGAAAAGTGTCAAAGTCCTCCTCCGATATTTCCTGTGGTTGGTCAAAGATCACTGCCGCGCTATAAAACGCGGATGGCCTTTCGCTCCTAAAGCGATCCACAAATTCGAACAGAAAGGTTGCAATGGATGCGTCGTCGTGCGGGCATCTTATATCCGTACCGACAAAACAGGGCAAATGCTGTTTGGCCATTGCCGCTTTTGCCCCTATACATGGATAATCCGAATCCGCTATGAAGTGAAATAGCTCTTCGCCATAGCGTTCCGCTTTCTCCCTATCATTACCGGCAGCATTCATATGATATCCGAATTGGGTGAGAGCGCTTTTGCATAGCGTTGCGCAAAAGGAATCAGGTCAGCGGGTATCATAATCGTTTCGACTGAGTCTGCGAATTCGAATTGCTCGTCAAGGCGCTTGAGCAGGCGCATATGTCTGCGGGCATGGTTGATAAAATGTTTGCCGGATTCGTGATGCCAAACCGGAATTCCGTTGCTTCGATTCTCCATCGAGATACGAAAGCGCGTCCTCCAATGATTGACCAGAATAGCACAGGCTGTATAAAAGTTAAACCCACCGCCGTAGACATGGTGTGGCTCGGCGCCTGCACCATTGTACTCAAGAATGCTGAAGTTGCGTCCGGCTTTCAGGTCTTCGATTGATTGGCACTTGATATCATAGCGGCCATAGAAGAAGGTCTTCGTGTAATGACTGAGATTGTCAAAGACTTTTAACAGATTATCATCCTTCTCCATTTCAAGACTCACCAACCTGCCACCACGGCTCAGATTCAACGCATGTGACAGTACGTACCGTTCGTCGTCGGGAACAACCCAGTTAAGTTTGCTTTCATGTTTGTTGTAGAGTTCCCGTCTGCGAAAGCGAGCCCTGGAATAATTGTCTATCAGTTGCTTGAGCGATTTCACACCGTCGCCCACGACCTCCAGGCAATCCTTTCGCACAAATCCCGTGATGTGCCCCGATTGTTCGCCAGGGATTCGGTAATAAAAAACGCTTACCTCTATAGGATAATCAATGTATTCCTGCAGTACATACGGAACCGACATCGCACGATGATATTGTTTCAGATGTTCGTGTGATTCGATCCTTCGAAACATCAGGCCCATCTGCCCGACATCCGGTTTGGCTATTAGCGGGAACGTCAGGCCGTGTGCCTTCATCAGCGTGTCAAGCTGTTCAATGGAACGATCTGGCGTCGCCAGGGCAGTCACCGGATAAGTTCCAAGGGGAAGCTGCTTGTAGATGGCCACCTTGGACTCGCCAACGAATCCACCAAAAGTGATAGAGGGATTGGCAGGTGTGAAGAACCAGAATGAACGGGCCTTTAAACAGTACCAAAGCCAGGCGGGACCAATAACGACATACTTCGCAAACCAGTGCCACACTTCCCAATGTGTGATATAATAGAGCAGTCTCGATATCATTTGCGAAACCATGCCCAAAACATATGCCACGGACAAAGGGCTTCAAACGAGCAGTTATCGCCGGTAATGGTGGGGAGGAATGTTCACACTTTGCTCCTACCTGCTGACGTTACGAAGTCGGCCGCAATTTGGTCGTGCCGCTCGAAATTTGTTTACGGGCGGGCCATACGCTTATCATCGACCGGCTTCAGTTGATACTCTTTAGGTGGCTCGGTGCCCTTTAGATATCTCACGAAATAATCCCACCGCCTGCGCATCATGTAGTAGGTATCTTTTCCAAAGCCGTGACGAGCATTGGGCAAGATGATCAAATCGAAATCCTTATTCGCCCGCTCGAGTGCTTCCACAACGAGATAGGTGTTGTACGGTGGAACGTTGTCATCGAGACCACCGTGGGCAAGCAGGAGTTTACCCCTAAGGTTCTTCGCGTGCAGTTGGTTCGCCTGGTCTTCGTAGTTGCTCGACCCGCTTTCACCTTGCCTGACGAGACCATTGTAACGCTCACCCCAGTCGTCCTCGTAGTTTCGATTGTCGTGGTTGCCTGACTCAGATATGCCTACCTTGAAGAAATCAGGATAACGAAACATCGCCGCGGCGGTGGCAAACCCGCCGCCCGAGTGGCCCCATATTCCAACACGATCCAGATCCATGTAGGGGTACCGTTGCGCAAGTTGTTTCATGCCCGCGATTTGATCCTCCAATGTATTGTCTCCCATGTTTCCATAACACACGTCGTGAAAAGATTTCGAGCGTCCCGGGTTACACGTGCCGTCCAGCTGTACGACAACAAAGCCGAGCTCAGCGAGTGCCTGGCAATCAATCCGCGAAGGCGAAAATTCCCGCGATCCAACACTACCTCCCTGAGGACCCGGATAGATGTAATTGACGACGGGATATTTATCTGCCGCCACCAGGTTCGATGGGGTATACATCAGTCCGTACAAGTCCCAGCGTCCGTCGCGTGACTTCACCGTGAAAGGGACAGGAGGTTTCCACCCGGTTTGCCTGAGTCGCGAAATGTCGCATTGCTCAAGCGTGGAAATCAACTTGCCCTTTATGTTTCGCAGCACTATCGTGGGCGGTACATCAGGTTTGGAATAGGTATCGATAAAATAGCTGCCATCCGGCGAAAGTTGAATCCTGTGCGCGCCATCCTCGGGGGTCAACAACTTCAAAGTCTTTCCCGCAAAGTCAATGCTATACAAGTGACTGAAGTAAGGATCCCTGCCAGGCTCACGGCCTTGTGCCTCAAAGTAGATCATACGATTCTTCGCATCGACACGCAGCACCCGGTTAACGACAAAGTTCCCTTTCGTGATTTGGTTCTTCAGTTTGCCCTTGTCGTCGTATAGGTACAGATGTCCCCAGTCGTCTCGCTCACTGTACCAGATGAACTCTCTTGACGCTGGCAGGTATCGCCAGTTGACCGCTCCACGACCGGATTCATATTGCGTTTGCACAGATTCCTCCATGATTTCAGTGACGACGCCTGTGGCGGCATCGGCAATTCTGAGCCTGGCTACTTTGTGATCGCGGCTCGACGACACGAAGGCCAGCTTATAGCCATCGGGGCTCCATTCGTTATCATCGAATCCACCTGAACAACTGATGTCATCACACAGCGTACCGCGACGGGGATCTGGCGGAATATTGAGTGGTACGACAGTCGCCTGTTCAACATCGATGATCACGCGATGCAATTTGATTACTTCCTCGTCTTCAGGAATGGGATACTTCCACGCCTGCAGCTTTGGCTCACCGACTTTGGTAACCACGAGATACATGTCGCTCACGTGACGCTGGTCTTGTCTGTAGGTGGCGATCTTTTTTGAATCAGGCGACCAAAGAACAATGGGTCGATCGCTCTTGCGCCAACCGGCATTGTCGGTGGCATAGCCAAAATCCCTGACGCCATCTGACGTGAGTTGTGTTTCCTTTTTGGTCAGCGAGTCACGCATCCAAAGATTCCAATCCCGGATAAAAACCACGCGTTTGCCATCGGGCGACGCTACGGTCAAACCCACCCCGCGACCGCGCTGTACAGATCGCGTTTCTTTCGCCCAGGCATCCGGGTTTATGGCGGTCTTCCGACTGCCGTCTTTGGTGTTGATCAACACATATTCGGATCCTCCGGGAATGAGGGTGCGATACCAGAAATTTCCATCGGGCAGCCAATTTGCCAGTACTGCGCCTCGATCAACAAGCGGAGCCGTGCGATACGTCAGCCGGCTTTCGGCGCGCGCATAGTCATCGACGGTTACGGTCTGCGATTGTGCAACGGCTGAACAGCACCACAATGGACCATAGAGAACCAGAAAAAGGGCGTAACGACGCATAAGGTGATGATTTACAGGTGCGAATTATGGATAAAAACAAGACCTGGCAAAGTTGACTTGTGGTGAAGGGCCAAATACCTGATCCATGGTGGCCACAAACGATATTGATGCGTCGCCGTCACTTACCAACTAGTATGACAAAAGCCTGCGGATCGTGAAATATTTGAAGCCGTACGGATAGCCCTCCGAAACACCACGGTGCTGGCCGGTAAAAAGATCTTCGGCGAAGCAAAGTGCTCCGCCTGTCATGCGCCGAAGCTTGATTTCGAGGCCAACGGCCAGGAATGGCGCACGTCTCCACTCGGGGGTATCGATTAACCCGCATCGTTAACGGACACCAGAACTTTCTGCACGACGGGCGGGCGCGTACCCTCATCGAAGCCATCATGTGGCACGGCGGCGAGGCCAACAATCGAAAGAATACGTGAATGTTCTGTCCAGGCAAGATCGCGACGCGCTCATCAAGTTCATCGAATCTCTTTGATCGCATTCACCGAACGACCGTGATCGTGTGATCCAAGTTGTTTCCTGTACTGACCCATCTTACCGTAACCAGCAACTGGCCCACATGCCGTTGCGTATGTTCGGCCGCATGAAAGAGCAAGCCTATTACATTCGTGGGAATTTGTTTCCTGCCTATGCCCCGGGGCGCCAATAGATCCTCATTACGCGTTTCTCGCAGTTGAGCCAGCGCTTGATCAACCTGACTCCGGAAGTTGTCTAACAACTCAATGGGTGAATCGATACCTGGGATGCCTTCCCGCTCCAGGTACGCCAACTGTTGCGCCGAGAGTTGTTCTGCGCGCGCGTAGGCGAACAGCCTGTCCAGCACCCCACGGAGATGTCGCAGGTGAAATCCAACGGATGCCATACCCGCCGGCTTAACCCAAAGATTGCCGCTGTCAAAATCCTTTAATACCGCTTCGACCTCCTCAGTCGCCTGCAGCAGGGCATGACCGATTGGTTGCAACACGGCCGGCACACCCGGCAACGGACCGCGCATCCAGACTTCAGGCTTTTTCATCGTCGTTGTTGGTTACAGGCAAAGTAAGAATTTGACAGCAAGGTTCAAGCGTTCAACTCGAACCGCACATGGTCATCATATTTCCACGCGATTTCTCTTGGCAGTTTTTTAAATCGGCCCCATCTTACCGGCTCTGTAACCAAATAGCATTATGACTTTGGAAATCTTTCTTCGGTACATCCATTTCCTGTGCATTTTTGCCATCGTGGGCTCGCTGGTTTCGGAACACCTGCTGCTCAAAAAGGCGCTGACCCGCCGCGAGATCGCCCGAATAGCCACGATAGACGCTGTGTACGGGATCGCTGCCGTTATTCTCGTGGTTGCGGGGCTAACCCTCTGGCTGGGAAGCGTTGGCAAACCAGCTGTATTTTACACGAAGAACTGGATCTTTCACACGAAGCTTACTGTATTCATCCTGATCGGCCTATCGTCCATTGTCCCTACGGTGTTCTTTACCAAAAACAGAAAAGGTAGTCCCGATGAGATCGTGGAAATACCCCGACGCGTGGTGATGATGCTTCGTTTCGAGTTGGCGCTCCTCGCAATCATGCCTTTACTGGCAGGACTGATGGCACACGGTGTTGGTTTTTTTGGTCACTGAAAATTGAAATGAAATGACGGAACGGGAACTTAGAAAACTGGAGGCCACCATCAAGTCGAAGATGTCAGACATTCGGGCGCGGCGTATATCGGTGAAGGACTCCGGTATTGGCGCGATGTTAAACACTTTAAAGAAGGTGGACGAAGCACTCTACGAAAAGATACTGCCGGAATACAAGGCGCTCGTAACGAGCGGAAATGTCCTTAAGTAAATTTACTTCTTTGACGACCTTGCCCTGGGATTAAAATCCAGGCACAGCTGCATCCAGAATTCAAAGTCTCTTTTTGACTTGAAGCCGATGGGCCCTACGTAACAGTAGTTTTTAATCTCCTTCCCCCTCATGATCATCGGCTTGAATCCCTTCCGTAACGAAACGTTGTCTCGCCATTCCGGATCGATTCGGCACATCATGTTTTCGCCACTTACATTGATACACATCTTGCCGTTAACCAGGAACGCAAGCCCGCGAAACATGGCCTTTTCCTGGACCTTTATCCTGGGTATCTCTGCCAGATGAAGTCGAATGCGGTCGGCCAGTTGGATGTCGTAAGCCATCAGCTGTAGGTGTATTCGTTACGGGATATATACGGATTTCCAAAAATGTTGTTCCCATACAGTCAGGGAACAACGTCGGCAGGGACAGGAGATCAGTCCTCGTATTGCAACTTGTTGTTGATCTCGCGCACCACTTTATCAAGTTCCAACGCCGATTGGTGCATACGCAGGTTATATTCTTTTACCAATTCAACAGAGGACTCCGACTCCATGAGTCCCGCCAGACCCAGTATGCGCGCGAGTGGCCCCCGGACATTATGCGCATTAAAGTAGGCATATTCGATAAGCATCTGATTCTGTTGCCGGATTCTTTCTGATCGATGCTGTACTTCCTGCTCCAGGGATTCATTTATACGGCGAACCTCCTGATTTACTTTGGCAAGCTCCTCAGACTGAAACAGTATTTCCACGTGCTTATTGGAGATTTCATCATTGAGCTTCTCGAGCTCTTTCGCCGACTTTCGCTTATCGCGATAGTAATGGTAGCTTAAATAGCCGAGAACGGCCAGCACGATGAGCAGCACGCTGATGATTGAAATGACGGTTGCCTGAAAGCGTAGCTTATCGGTCTTTTCGCGCAGCTCGCGGTCCTTGCTTTCAGTCTGGTACACCTTTTCAAGTGTGGCTAGCTGTCGTGCCTTTTCTGAGTTAAAGATTTCTCCGTTGAGTGCGAGACACTGATCCTGATAAAACAAGGCAGAGTCGAGTAAGCCAACATCTTTATACATGTCTGCCAGCTGACGCCTGCCCAAAATGCGTCCGTTGCTATCATCATTTTTGTCTGCCATGCTGATCGCCTGCTGAATATGCTGTGTCGCTAACTGGCGATTGCCCATGTGGTGATAAACGGCGCCGATGAGTCGGGAGAGCTCCGATGCTGTAAACACATCGTCATCCTTATTTATTTTCCCCTTGGCGCGAATCGCCGTTGTCAGGGCTTCCGAATAATTCCCCAGCGCGTCATAAACGCGCGCGATTTCCATCAGCGCCCAGCCTTGCTGGACGATCAATTTCTTGGATTCAAACAGGTCGTTCGCGGTTGAAAACATGGTTAATGCCAACGGATAGTTCTTTTTACTCATGTAAATACCGCCCACGTTGATATAACCGTGTCCCAGCTGTTCCGGATGGCCAAGTTTTCGCGAAGCTTCCAGTGATTGCAACGCATACTCCAGCGCGCGGTCGTAATCGTGCTGATAAGCAAATACCCGTGAGATGTTCGAAAGGGTACTTCCAATGCTGGATTGATCGTCGGAGCTTTCGCGCAGCCGCAAGGCCTGCATGAAATAGTCCAGTCCTTCGGCATAGGCGCCACGGATGGAGGAACAGATACCGAGATTATTGTAGCCGCTTGCGATACCCTTCCCATACCCAATCGGTTGCGCCAGCGCGAGCGCCTCCTTTGCCAGTTGTTCAGACTTGGTCAGGGAAAGAGACGAATACTTATGTGACAAATTGTTTAACAGATCAATTCTGGCTTCAATCGTGGGCGCGACGTCCAACTGTTTTTGAAGGGAATCCAACGCGTCGTTCTGCCCAAACAGGTCGGCAGATATGATCAGCAGGCACAAAACGGCTTTCATACGCATTTTAGAGGTTCTTTGCTAATTATCAGACTGCGAAGATTCTGCAAGGATTTTTATTGTGCAAACATAAACCTGTGGAGCAGCAAATATTCGACTGATACCGATGACGCGGCACTGGGCTCGGTAGGCAGCACAGAAGCAGGTTACGAAAAAACGGGCAGAAATTGAAGGCGCGGTGTGTGACGCCTGATCTTTTGCTATGCTCCTAATATTTCCGCTTCGATAAGTTGTTCAAAAATTTTTTCGCCATCGCGTCCAACGTAGTAACATTTATTTTGGGCGTTCAAAGATACCGCCTGTCTCAATCGGCCATTCACAAAAATCATGGCGGCGTCGTCATCGCAGGCATAGCCTGGTCCCATCACTCCATTGGCAATCAGCTGTTGATACAACGGTCGTCGTCCCGACTCCCGCAGATAATGCGGGGAGTGGCTGAAATTCAGAAAACCAAGGCCTTGAACCACGGTAAGCTCTTTTGGCCTGGAATCGGTTGAGCCTTCGTTGAACCAACACAACGATCCTGCGCTGCCACCCGCCAGGATAATTCCGGCATCGTATGCTTTGCGCAGGGCAACATCGATACCCTGCGCTTTCCAGATCGCGATCATATTGAGGGTGTTTCCGCCTCCAACGATGACGGCATCCATACTGAGCAGCTGTTCTTCGAACGACAGGGGCGTGTAAAGTGAGTTAATAAACGTTCGCATAACATAAGGGCGCACGGGTAGGTCTTCGCAGTTGACATACCAGTTGACGATGGTGTTTGGATTGTCGCCTGTTGCTGTAGGTATATGGCAAATCCGGGGATTGGGTTTCCCGGTCATTTCCGCTATGTATCGAATGAATATCTTGCTGGTGATGCCTGAACCCGCGGCGAAAATGACCTTCTCAGGTTCATTTGCTGATTTGATATTTTGATTTGGCGATTCACGCCCAGTGCGTGCAGGGTGGTCTTCCATGAGCGTGCTTGGTATGCCGCAAAATAGCAGGGCCCAGGAATTACACCAAGGCTATCTCTATACTTCTCTGCTCACGGGGCTGGGAGTGTTATCGGCGCTTGTAAAAGTCGCGTATCTCCTTTTCATTTTTGGTCGACAGCGCAATCTTTTCCCGAATGAGGTACTGACAGAGCGCATGGGTCACCATATCGGGTCGCGCCAACAATTGTTTGAGCATCGGTTCAAGGTGCTGAGTAACGAATGCGAAGAAGAACTCTACTTCATTTCCGCCATGAAGGGTTTTGTCACGTTCGCGCTGATACGAGGTAAACCACTTTGGCGACAGGTGAAATGTTTTTTCCGCATACCTGAAAAACGCATCGATGTCCGATGCCTCGAAAAGCTTGAGCTGCGGCGGTATCAACGACCGCGGCATTCGTTCACTTCTGATCGACATGCTTATGCGTTCTTAAAATCAGGCCTCGTTTCTCTTATGGACGAACCGCAGTCGTTTCATCAGGACGACGATGTCGTTGCCCGAGAACGCACCTGTCGTATGACGGTATTCGACCGTCAACTGCCGGGTCGTTAGTATTGCGCCCCCATTCCCCGTGAAATCTATCCGGTTCACGTAGTCCGGTGACTGAAGAAATTCATAGTTGATCGCCTGATTCTCGAAGCGCGATAAGTCGACTTTTCCATGCGTTTCGAAAGCGGTCACTACCCCCTTGAACCAATTCTTAAGAAATGCATCCTCAACAGGGTAAAAACGGGCCAAATTCGATGTTTTGACCTGTTCGATACTGATCGTCATTGCCATATCCGGTAAATACATTAGTGTGCTGTAAACCTAATAATATTAGTTTATCATCAAAAGAGTTTAACTAAATATATTAGTTTTACCCATCACTGTCGCAAGACGGCGTACTCGCGTTGTACCAGCCCAAGATGGCAGGTTGAGAATTGTTCTGATGTAGCGCCCGGTTTTTATTAGCTTTGCCTTTGCATTTTTTGCTATCATAAATTTGCCTTATGAACGCGCCTGGTCACCTGTTTGAAATTCCTGATTTTCTCCACCGTGATTCCTGGATCATGATTTGCAAGGCAGACTTTATATACGGCTTGTTGATCACACCAAAAACAGTCTGAAAAATGAAGATCGATTGTTCTATTAAGATCGAAGGTTTTTCTGTCGACCAATTCGAGATCAGAGAGCATTCCTACTCATCCGATCAGGAAAACAAATTCACGACACGGATCACACCCAATGTATGCTCCGAAAAAGATAACTTCCGGCATGCCGTAGACATCACCGTGGAAACACTAGCCTACCGCCGGGGAAAGGTGTGCGAACTTACCGTTACGTCGAAATTCCTGCTGGAGTTTCCCATGCCTTACAAGCTATCGAATCACTATTCCGCCGACTTCGTTGTCAATATTTTCTCTCAGCTGTTTCTATATGCAAACGGTCAGCTATCCGGCGTGTTTGCCGAACGTACACGCGATACCTTATTCACTGATTTCATTATACAGTCGCGCTTTCAGGACAGCCTGGCGATTCTCACGAGAAATGTGATTGCCTCTGCTGTACACTAGTAGCACACTAGGGTAGTACATAAGTAGTACACTCGTGGTGTTACCGCCGCGTCCCCGCGGAACTGGATTTGCGTTTTGGATTGCCAGAACTCATCGTCAATCATGCCTGCTTCGAACAGCAAACCTCTTTCGATCGATGTCGGGTGATAAGACGTCGTGCAGAGGAATGGCATTTCTCCTGACCTTGACAAGATGCCATGGAAGAAAAATAAATACCTAACCGGGCAACCGGATTAGTCGCCTCTCAAAGAGATAAGGCAGTGGAGCCGAAAGTTATATTGCTGGAACCGAAGCCGTAGCTGCCGGTACGTGCGAAAGCCGCTCCCGCTCAACAATCTGCACACTGGTGCCGGGGATCTCAACAATGAACCTCGCTTGTGCTCTGTTGAAAGATTTCAAAATAACTGCTTCGGTCTTGCCATCAATAAGGCATTTCGAACCGGGTTCAAAAAGAATCATGATAAAACTAAATGGTTGTCGATTAAAGAAAAAAACTATGGTTGCTTAGCTGCTTGATGTGTGGGAACGTATGCGGGGTCGCAAGAATCGTTCCTAATTACTTTAACTGGATTGGATCCAAAATGGTTTATATCTGACAAACTATTTTGCTGTATTAGTGGGTTCGGCAAGGGAGTTATACAGAAGGTGAAACCGTTGTTTTGTTCCGATCAGTTTCGTTTCCCATCCATCGTAAACACCGCCGAATTCCCTGGCCTTCGTGCTGAGATAGGCCGTTTGATCATTCATTTCCTCCAGACTCACCGTTCCAAACTTTGCCAGGCGCACTTGATACCGAAGACTGTCGCGACGCATATCGCGCTCTTCCTTGATATCGTATTTTATCCTGGCAATATAGCGTATAAACAGCTCGCGATCCTTAATTGTATCGAAATAAATGAGGTGTTCAACGAATCTGGGTCGACTGAGCGCATCACCTGCGTCCGTCATGCGAGTGATGGCCCGGTTGTTCATCATGAAAGTGCGTACGCCATCATTGGGATACAAGAAATTCCGATAGGCGTCCCATTCTGGGTCTTCTATCAGCCGAATATGAAAATTGTAAGTGGCATATCCTCTCTTATGTTCAAACCGTTCGAGCGCTTCACGAATGCCGGTGGTATCCGCAAGATAAATGTAATCCAGGCGTTGGCATTGATGAGTAAACGTGCCAACCAAAAGAGCCTGTGCCTGCTTACTGCCAGACATGGCGAATAGTTCTCGATTGATGTCATCCGACAACCGATTCATTCGTTTGAGTTCCCGACGCTCTGGAAATCCATCACCCGTGCACTTCTGAAAGGTTACACCCGTTATGAGCAAGAAAGGCAAATCGTGACGGGGCGCCGTACGGGCAACGTCCATGCTCAATACAACAGAACCTAATCCGCCGTCGTAACGGGCGAGATAGGCGTCCCAGGCCGCTTGTGCGCGCCCCTTGGTGACCAATGTGGTGACCAGAAACAGCGCAAGACTCAGGACTCGGAAAAGAAATCGCTTCATAAGCAACTCAGCTCCGTCAAGAACGCAAAAGGCGATGAATTATTTCGCGAACCACCGTGCGCAGCATCAATCTGACGCTTGAAATCAGGTTGCCCAGGTTTTACCTACTTCGGCAAGTGGTACGCAACCTTTGTAAGGTCCCGGCGCCTGGTTGTACTGCAATACTTCTGTCGCGCCTGGCTGACTGGTAAAGAAGCCCAATAGAATGAGCTCTTTCATTTCTATTATAAGCGGTTTTTCGCCGGCGCCACTGGCCCTCCACCAGCCTGCAGAACTGTCGCCGCTTTTTCCGGCCAGCGCCTCGTGATGCTTCTTTACCAGCGCGATCTGGTCTTCCTTTTTTATTTCAGCAAACACATCATCATACGCCGATCTTGCCTCTTCGTTGAACGCGCTGAGTCCTTTCGCCATGCGATCCTTGTCGGCTTGCGTGTAGACCGAAAGCAACATGTCGTCGATGAACTGGGGCACACCCGCCTCGACGGCACCTGGCGTATCCGTCTTCGGAATGATTACGTCGCATAACGCTATGACCAGTTGCGCCTGTTCTGCGGTAAGAAAGGCGGGCTTGAACGGCAGTGCTGGTGTGGCCTGACAACCGTTTAGTACGCCAGCCATTGCTGGACCGGCGACAGCATAGCCCAGGATCATGGCTGTGCGTTGAATGGCTTCTCGTCTGTTCATGGAGTTAGTACGCTTGGGATGTAACTTCGTTTTATGTCGTAGTTTAAGATGCTGAGCTTCTCTGCCATGAATATCTCGGATGAAAGCACTCGCCGGCGTTTGCTCTCTTTGTCACACATTACCCTTCTTAAATTCGCGGACGGCGTAGTCAACCGCTCTCGCGGTAAGGGCCATGTAGGTCAGGGACGGGTTCTGGCAGGCCGATGAAGTCATCGCTGCACCATCGGTTACGAACACATTCGATACTTCATGGAGTTGGTTCCATTTATTCAGTACTGATGTTTTAGGGTCTTTGCCCATGCGCGCGGTGCCCATTTCGTGAATGCCGAGGCCGATGTTATCGGGTGCATCGTAGGTTCTTACGTTCTTGAAGCCTGCAGCGGTGAGCATTTCGGCTGCCGACTCGCGCATGTCAACGCGCATCGCCTTTTCGTTAGCCTTCCACTCGGCGTCTATCGATAGCGTTGGCATTCCGTATTTGTCGGTCTTCTCACGATTCAGTACGACGCGATTGTCGCTATAGGGAAGACATTCACCAAAACCGGTGAGCCCTATTCGCCAGGGACCTGGTTCTGTAAGTTCCTTCTTGAGCTCTTCCCCGAACGACATTTCCGCCACTCCTCGCGACCAGCCCTCACGACTCGCACTTCCCTGATACCCGAAACCCCGGATGAAATCCGTGCGCTTATCCTTTCCGATATTCCGGAATCGCGGAATGTAAATACCATTCGGTCGCCGTCCGACGTAGTATTTATCTTCAAATCCTTCGACATCCGCCTCGGCCCCGGTGCGATACTGATGATCCATCAGATTGCGACCCAATTGATCACTACCATTACCCATACCGTTTGGAAATCGCGACGACGTGGAGTTCAGCAAAATAAAAGTGCTTCCCAGCGACGAGGCGTTTAGGAAAACAATCTTGGCGAAATAGTCCGTCTCTTCTTTCGTTTCGGCGTCCAGTACCTTTACACCCACTGCCTTGCCCTTCGCCTCATCATACAGCACGGAATGCACGATGGCGTTCGATCGCATGGTCATGTTGCCGGTCTTCTTCGCCCATGGCAGGGTGCTCGCATTACTGCTGAAGTAGGCGCCATAGGGGCAACCGCGATCGCATAGATTGCGCGACTGACACACGCCACGACTGGGATCGTGCGGCAGTGGCGCCGTGAGATGCGCCACGCGGCCTATGGTGACCGTTCTGCCAAACTTTTCAGACATGCGTTCACGGAGCACCTGCTCAACGCAGTTCAGTTCCATAGGAGGCAGAAATTTTCCATCCGGAAGGTGCGTCAGTCCTTCCGCCTGACCGCTTACCCCGATGAACGTTTCCACATGATCGTACCACGGCGCGAGGTCGGCATATCGAACGGGCCAATCAACGCCCACACCGTCTTTCTTGTTGGCGTCGAAATCAAGGTCGGATAGGCGATACGTTTGCTTGCCCCACATCAGTGAACGTCCTCCCGTGTGGTATCCTCTTATCCAGTCGAACGGCTTTACTTCCGTATAGGGATTGTCGAGATCGTTTACCCACCAGTGTTTATTTCCCTGATTGATCCAGTTGGTGCGGGACTGCACGGGATAGAATTTCAACTCCTCGGGTGTTACCCGGTTGCCGTGTGGCAACTCCCAGGGATTCTTCATCATCGTGGGGTAGTCGCGCAAGTGCTCGACTTCCCTTCCCCGTTCAAGCACGAGGGTCCTGAGCCCTTTCTCTGTAAGTTCTTTCGCTGCCCAGCCGCCGCTGATACCGCTTCCCACCACGATGGCGTCGAACGTATTTTCTTTTACTGCATCGATGTTTAGATTCATGGGGTTGTCATTTCAAACGTTGAAGTTAACGTTTATTGTCCATTTTGTCACCGTGCAGGAGGTACCGTCGCCGATAAAAGACGGGTGGCCGCGCCCGGCAGAAAACGAGTCGCTTATTCACGGATAATTTTCTAATTTCATCAATCAAGCCGATGCGATTGAGGCTTAAGGTTCCATCGAAAACGTGACTATGGCGGGAAACAGGGTTACAAGATTATTGCTGATTACGGTGATACTGGTCTGTAATTTCGGATGCGATCAGCTGTCAAAACGTATCGTCAGAAAAAATGTGGATGACTACGAAGAAATCGCCATTGTCAAGGGCCACCTGACGCTTACAAAAGTCGAAAACAAGGGCGCGTTCCTGAGCCTGGGGCATGCACTACCCCAACAGTTGAAGACGATCCTGCTGGCGGTGCTGCCGCTGCTGGCACTGGGTGTGGCGGTGATTTATTTGCTGATCAATGACCGTATCACTTACCTGAGGGCAGCCGGGATTTGTTTTCTCGTGGGGGGTGGATTGGGTAATATTATGGACCGACTCTTTTATGGATCCGTGACCGACTTTCTGCATCTTCAGTACGGTCGTTTTCAAACAGGCATCTTCAACCTTGCCGATGTATCCATCGTGATTGGCCTGATACTCATTCTCGTAAGCTCGTATTCACGAAGAACCAGACCCAATTACAATGAGTAATTACTAATTCCACTTCCAGTCACCCGCTAAGCGCAAAGGTTCTTCCAGGTGATTGTCGATCATAAATTGCTTGGTCGTCTCCGAGTCCATTTTGGATGCCGGAAGTTTTTCCGCATTGGCCAGACCATAAAGGACCATGGTTCCGAATCGGGAGGTATTGAGTACGTGTTGCTTGTTGACCAGTTTAAAATCATCACAATTCGCGTGGTAACAGCCATAGATAGAACGATCGAGATTTCCATTAAGGCCCAGAATGGGTACACCCTCGAGCATGAATGGCTGGTGATCGCTATGTAACCCGGACTCGCCGGTGATGGTGTTTTTAAATACCGTGTCGATGCGAGCTACTTCAGCGCCCAGATTTCGGAAGAAGGTAGAATCGTCGAGCTTGCCGCCCGCGTTGATCCCGATCGGATTTCCTGTCATGTCAAGGTTCATCATGTATCGGATGTTTTCGATCGAACCGTCCTTGATGGCCTGCTCTACCAGGTACGTCGAACCCAGAAGGCCTTGCTCCTCTCCCATGAACATAATGAACTGAACCGTGCGCTTAGGCTGGAGGTGATTTGCCTTAAATGCACGTGCGATGTCCAATACTGCAAATGACCCGATGCCGTTGTCTATGGCGCCCGTTGAAAGATCCCATGAATCGAGGTGGCCTCCAATGACAATTTTTTCGTCGGGAAATTCTGTGCCTTTTAGGGTAGCCACCACGTTGCGCGCCTGAATGGGGTCGCTGTGATTCGTCATGGCAATGTGCGCGGAAATTTTCTGCGTCTTCAGCTTATCCTTGATCTTGAAACCTTCTTCTTTTGGAATGCAGATGGCTGGGATGTTCAACAGTTCGCCGGTCACCGACGCAGTACCGGTAAACATGATGCCGCCGTCTACCTGGTTGTAAATGATTACGCCGACCGCACCATGCCGGATGGCAATCGCCGTTTTTTCGCTGCGGTGAAGATTACGCGACCCTTCAGGACTACCCGGCAAAATACCTATGTAAAAAAATGCGATCTTTCCTTTTGCCACGTCCGTGCGACCCACATAGTCGGATTCGAGCCCACTTCCCATATCGACCAACTCGCCGGTCATGTCTGCCTGTACAGGCGAATGTCCGAGAGTGACCGCAGGCACCGAATCGCTGTCGATCTGAACCGAAATTGTACCGCGCGACCAGGCGGTAACGCGGAAATCCTGATAGGCGACATCGTCGAAACCATACTCCTTAAATTTGTTGTAGGCGTATTCCTCTGCCTTTTTTCCATTTTCGGAACCGGTAAGCCGATGGCCGATGGTAGAGGTCGCCTCTTCCAGCGTTGAATAGGCTTTAAAATTTTGGGTTACTTCCACGTCGATGCGTGCGAAGGTGTCATGCAAAGGCTCCTGCTTTTTGCAGGCCGTTGCAGCCAACAAAAGCATGGCTGCAGGCAACATAGATATCTTCATAAGGATAGGTCAAGGGTGAAAGATAGCGCGTTACCGAGGGCTTGTTTTAAAGGAACGAAGAATTTATTTCAGTGGGTACAAGGCCATAAAAGCGCTGTTCTTCTATCGATTGAACAGGCATTGTACGCAGGGGGAGTGGAACTTACCCGGTACGGGAAAATATGCCCGGCGGCGCTGAGGCAAGATCTATTTTCTATTAACTTTCGAATTGTGAGGAGCCATTACAAGCATTTGATGCTCATCGACGACGATGAGGATGATCGAGACTTTTTTTTGCAGGTCATGGAGGAGATTTTGCCAGATATGATTTGCGAAACGGCATCCAACGGCAAGATTGCCCTTGACAAATTGCATTCCGCTAACTTGCCCGACCTCATTTTTCTGGATTTAAACATGCCGCTCATGAACGGCCGGCAGTTCCTGAAAGAAATCCAACATCATAAACATCTCATCGAGATACCGGTGGTGATACTTAGCACCAGCGGTGATGCGCAAACCATTCGGGAAACTCTGACGATGGGTGCGCGACATTTTATTACAAAGCCTGATCTCCTGCCTGCGTGGGAATCTGTCTTAAAGGGATTCTTCGACGACATTGAAAAAATCCTGGAGAAATAACGTATGGTGACAATCGCTAGGGAGACTAGATATCACTTTCTCGAAGGTGGGGGCGAGATGGGCGCACTAACGCTCGCATACGACTGGTCACTTACGCCGTTAGGACCGGTGGAGGCGTGGCCACAGACGTTGAAAGCGATCGTCGGGGTAATTCTGCACTCGGAGTTTCCTATGTTTCTCTGGTGGGGCGACGAAATGATTCAGTTTTATAACGACGCCTATCGACCCAGCCTGGGAGAAACCGGAAAACATCCTGTGGCCCTGGGACAGCGTGCAATTGAGTGCTGGCCCGAAATATGGCCGGTCATCTATCCGCTCATTAACCAGGTACGCACGACAAACAAATCATTCTTCCTGGAGGATCAGCTGATTCCAATCTATCGAAATGGCCATCTGGAAGAAGTTTACTGGACGTTTTCCTACAGCTCCGTAATTGGTGAAACCGGAGCGATCGATGGCGTGCTGGTAGTTTGCCATGAGACCACGTCGAAGGTGCAGACCTTGCACGAGCTTGAGCGGACTAAAAAAATATTGCTGGCGCGCGAGTCGAATCTATTGAGCATTATCAGTCAGGCGCCGGTGGCCATGTGCATCCTCACGGGGCCCCAGCACATCGTGGAAATCGCGAACGAAAAAATGTTTGAACTTTGGGGAAAACCACGCGAGGCGTTCCTGGGCAAACCCGTATTCGACGTATTGATAGACGCCCGGTACGAGGGATTCGAAGACCTTCTCAAAAACGTGTATCATACCGGGAAGACGTACACGGCGTATGGCGCGCCCGTTACCCTATTCAGGAATGAAGGTACGGCCACTGCCTATGTCCATTTCGTGTACGAAGTCTTTCGTGAGCCCGATGGCACAATATCCGGCGTGATGGTCGTGGCGTCGGACGTGACCGAAGAGGTGTTGGGACGAAAGAGTCTGGAGGCCAGTGAACATCAAATCCGCGCCATCATAGAAAGCGCACCATTTCCCATTGGCATCTATGTCGGGCGCGAAATGCGTATCCAAATGGCGAACCAGTCGATCATCGATGTGTGGGGCAAGGGCCCGGGCGTGGTGGGAAAAACCTACCGCGAGGTGTTGCCCGAGCTCGAAGGGCAGGAAATCTATCCGCAACTTGACCACGTTTACACCTCGGGACAACCGTTTCACGCGCGTAACCAGCAGGTTGATCTCGTCGTGGACGGCAAACTTCGACCGTTCTATTTCAACTATAGCTTTACACCATTGTATGACCGATCCGGTAAAGTTTATGGTGTCATGAATACCGCCGCCGATGTTAGCGATTTGATCATGGCCAAGATGCAGATCGAAAAAAATGAGCGCAACTTCAGGAGCATGGTCAAGCAGGCCCCTGTGGCGATGTGCATCATGATCGGGCCGAACCATGTTGTTCACGTGGCCAACGATCTGATTATTGAATTGTGGGGGAAACCGCAGGAAACAGTCATGAACAAACCTATCGTGGAGGCCTTGCCAGAGGTCCGCGACCAGGGGCTGATTCCCATCATTGACCAGGTGTACATCACCGGATGCAGCTATCGTGCCATTGGTCATCCGGTCAGGCTCATGCGCAACGGCAAGGAAGAGATCATTTACCAGGATTTTGTCTATGAACCGTACAAGGATGCTGATGGTACCATACTGGGGGTGCTAGCCATAACGATCGATGTAACGGAACAGGTACTCGCCCGTCAGAAAATTGAAGAAGTGGTTGCCGAGCGCACGCGCGACTTGCAGAAATCTAACGCCGAACTTTCTCAGTTCGCCTACATTGCCTCTCACGATCTGCAGGAACCTGCGCGCAAGATCAGCACTTTCCTGGGTATCGTTAACAAATCTCTGGCCGATCAGGTTGATCCGAGAACGAAAATGTACCTGGAGAAAATCGAGACGTCTGCGGCGCGCATGTTGACCCTGATTCGGGACGTGCTCAGTATTTCTCAACTTTCAAAAATCAACAATCAGTTTGAAAATATTGACCTGAATGGAGTGTTAGAAGAAGTCTGCAGTGAGTTCGAGTTGTTGATCGAGCAGAAGCAGGCCACTATCGAAAGTGATCCGCTGCCGGTTGTCTACGCTACGCCCGTTCAGATGAGTCAGCTGTTTGGCAACCTGATTTCGAATGCCCTGAAATTTGCCAAACCGGACGTGCCCTCACGCATTCGTATAACGGTTCGAAAATTATCACGGGGGGAAATCGGTCACGATCCTGATCTGAAGGAGGCAAACGCCTACTACAAGATTTCGGTGAGCGACAATGGTATTGGTTTCAATCAGGCCAACGCCTTGCAAATCTTCGATATCTTTCAACGTCTGCACGCCATATCGGAATACGAAGGCACCGGTATTGGTCTGTCGATGTGCCGTAAGATTGTGGAGAATCATGGGGGCCGTATTTATGCCTCGGGAGAATTGGGTGTGGGTGCCACATTTACGGTGCTGATTCCGGGTATTTGATTCCGCCCGTCGCTACTTGCCCGATGCTTTCATCAATTCGGCAATTTCAGCGGCTAATTTTGACAGGGCAGCGCTGCTCTGCTCGACAACAGATTGCTTGTTCTCTGCCCTGACCTTATAAGGATTTGACTCGGTGACATTAATAAGAAACTCGTACGGACCAGTCTTGTCGTACACCCCCACGCCCTTCGCAAGCTGCATGGCAGGCGGAAATGGGAGCCAACTGCTGCGGGGCAGTGATGTCACATCATACGGGGCATTTGGCTTCACCGAGGGGATAACAAACGAGAATGCTCGCAGGGTAACAACTTCCTGCCTGGTAGCTTCAGTGGCCAACGACCGGAAGATCACGTCGAGCTGTACATCGATATAGTCGAACTTGCCTTTGGTTCGCGCTTTCGAGTACGCCATGTTTACACTCTTTACGCGATAACGAAATGCATGCTTGTCGGACGATAGCTCCGGTTCCAGCACGAGAACCAATGCGTCGACTGTTTTTACCCCTGAACTACTGGATCGGTCCTGAATCGTGATTGAATGTCGAATCGTCAGTTCCGGAAGATTGGCGAACTGGCGCGTCTCAAAGAAAGCGTCGCCCGAGTTTGTACAGGCATAACTGGCCAAATACTGTCGCGCCCGTTTTTCCAGACTTGCCTTGACGACAGAGATACCGACGTTGACCAACGGGGCGGCTAGTGCTCCAACGATTGGCAAGATGGTTTCACGTTCTTCGAGGATTTTCGTCCTCATGGGAGTAATCTCCAGCGACGCCCGCTCAGTGAAGGTCTCAATGCCGCGCATTTCTGAATTCTGATCGTAGCTGTAATCTTGTGCCTGCACAGCTGATACCCATACGATCAGCATCAGTAGAAGCGGCTTCCGTCTCATACTTTGATTTTTGAATGTTTCCTTCAACGATGTGGACATCGACAACGGCGTACGTCAGGTGTCCTTCATTCCCAACGATACGCTAAGCAATTTGCGGCTAAAAGCAGGTGCTTACTACCGAAGATAAGCAGGCGGGCTAAAATAGCCAACACTACCAGGCACTCACGTCGCAAGACTCATGCTCTGCAAGGTTGGTGTTCGCGGCAACAAGATAACGTGACCAACCTCTCCACCATCGGGAAGGTTGTCAGAGCAGACGGTGGGTCGAAGACTACTGAAACAGCAGCAGGGGTGATACCGGCAGATCGGTCTTGTAGATAAAATTTGCGCGCGATTCTTCGAAGCGGTGAAATGCTGTGCAGGTCTTGATGTGTCGTCCAAAGCCTTCAGCGGTGAATTCAACGAAATGGCAGCAATGCACACACATCCATTGGCCCCGGCGGCTGGGGGATTGTACGTCCTCTGTAGGGATAAAAGTGAAATTGGTAATCATGAGGTCTTTAAGTTTAAAAAATCTTAAACGATGTTCGATGTTTTTTGCCCGCTTCGCCAATCCAAAACAATCCGCTTTTGACTCAAGTAAGGTTTTTGGAAAAAACGGAGCCTGGCAACCCCACCTTCAATTTATTTGCCTATCTTCCTGATAAAGCCAACCCGCAATGGCCCCAAACCAACTCATCGTCGTCGCTATAGCCCTGGTCGGGATCACCGCAGGCAGTTTCTGCCTGAGCCGGTGGGCAAAAAACCCCGAAGCGGCGGATTTTAAGCTGAAAGCCTACGCCATCTTCAACACCACGGTCGGCACTTTCTCCCTGACCTACGTCATGATTCACGTTTTTAAGAGCCTGCTCGGATAGCCGGCAGCCTTAAGTATAGTGTCCTCAGGCCTTCTCAAGCTTCACTTCAGCAGCTTCCTTGTCGACCCGAAGCCCTTGAAAAACGGGGTGTCTTACACTGCCATCTTCAGTTATTTCGCTGAACGCAATGTTGCATACCAGTGTGGGATCAACCCACGACATATCAGGTGTTTCCTTAATAGGCACGTCCAGAGGAGTGGTCTTACGGCGAAGCGGCTTCATCTTCTTATACACATCTTTTAGTACAGCCTCCGTAAATCCCGTTCCCACATGGCCTATGCACACCAGTTTCGTGCCATCCATTACTGCCAGGATTAGTGAACCAAAGTGATTGCGGGAACCTTTTGGCGCCGTATACCCGACAATAATCGCCTCCTGCGACTTGATATTCTTGATCTTAAGCCAATCCTTCGATCGCTTTCCAACCGCGTAAGTGCTTTTCTTTCGCTTGGCAATCATACCCTCAAGATTCATCTTCAGCAACTCCGACCAAAGTGCCTTCCCATGGTCTGCAACATGCTCACAGTACATGATCACGGGTGATTTCGGAAGCGCCTTCTTCAGTATGTCCTTCCGCTCCAGCAGCGTCAGGTTGGTGAGGCTCTTGTGCCCAAGCTCAAGTATATCGAATACAATAAATTGTATGGGGTGCTTATCGGTGTTGCGATAGTTCTGCAACTTCTGAAAGGAGGGCTTGCCGTGTTCATCGTATACGACAATTTCACCGTCGATAACCATTTCCTTTTTGATCTTGCTAAGGGCATCGAATACCTTCGGATAGGCCTTATCAAAACTGAGTCCATTGCGGGAATAGAGGCGGTTGCCTCCTTTCGTCCCCACTTCGGCTATGGCTCGATAGCCATCCCATTTAATCTCGAACACCCACTCGCGCGAATCAAACGCCTTCAGATCAGTCAGCTGGGCTTTCATGGGCTCGATGAATGAGCTCAGCTTTTTCCCACCTTCAATCTTGACATACTTCATAAATTGATCGCAGTCGTGCGAGACGTGTACAGGTGATTTATACCCGCGTCAACTTGACCGGCGGTGTATAGTTTGCATTCCACTGGCAGACGTAGAGATTTTTGTCGTCGTCGATGCAAACATCGTGACCATGATGAAATACTCTTGCCGAAGATTGCATCACCGGTTGAAGAACGTTGCTTTTATAGACTGGTTCATTGCCACCCGGACAGGAGACAACTTTATTGTTCTCGTCGAGGATCGTTACAAAACCTGTATCGGATTGGCGGTTGCCGGCCGCATCTTTCGACCAGCACACACCGGCGTACAGGTTTTTCCCATCCACCACAGGTCGGCATACGAACATGCCGGGCATGTCCATGCGTTTGATGAATTTCCCGTCAAGGGAATAAACCTTAAAGCAAGTTTCCTCCCGCGAAGTGCAAATAACGGTAGGGCTATTCGCATCGCGCACATCGATGGCAACACCGTGAGCGTTCACCAGATTGTGCTCCTTATCGGCATTGTTGCGTCCGCCAAAGTGCCGGATGTACTTTCCGTTCCGATCGTATTGAATGATGTAGTCCGATCCATATCCATCGGCCACATAGATATCACCATTCGGTGCGACAGTAGTTTCGGTCGGCCTGAAGGGCTCGTTGTCTTTATATATGCCGATTGTCTTCGGATGGCCGATGGCGAAAACAAGCCTGCCATCGAGCGTCGTCTTCACTACCTGGCCTGCCTGACTGCCCCAGTTCCCCGTACGGTCCTGAAAATATCCGCAGTCGGTTATGTATAGAAAATCCTCTTCCCCTTCGTGCGAAATCGACAACCCATGTCCTCCGGGAAAGGCACTGCCCCAATAGTCAAGCAACTTGCCCGACTTGTCGAAAATGAGGATGTTGTTGCGGGTGCAGTCCCCCAGCATGATTAGCCGGCCCTTTCGATCCTGCACCATTTCGTGGCAGTTCAACAAGGGATTGGAGGTAACGCTGAGCTTCGCCCATCCTTTGTCGACCTTGTAGCGAAAACCGCCGTGGCCGATGAGGGTGTCTTCTGGTTGCATGTCGTTGTGTTTGATGTTGAAACCTCGTGAAGAAGCCGCCAGTGCTTTGACTGGCACGAACGCTGAGGCGGTTGTTAGCGCTGCCGCCGCCGCGGCTGAATCGCGAAGAAATTTTCGTCTGGTGGCCATTTGATTTTCGTGCAGTTTGCCTGTACTTCGGGAGCGATCCGGGGGTACCGCGTCGGGGAAAGCTACCTCGTGCAAGATAAAAAACTTCTTATCAGGGCAATGCCGAAGTATGATGAACCGGCGAATTTTATCGGATATCTAACCTATCCGGCATGGGAGTGGACCGTCAAAACTGAAAGATCATTCATTTTTCAAAGCAAGCACGGGGTTGCGCGATGCTACATGACCTGCCTTAGCACCCACAATAGCCAAAGCGAACGCCAACAGGATGCCCGCGCCTGCAATAAATATCATGGGACTGAGCGCGACTACATATACAAAGGTTTCTGACCACGCCTTTAGCAACAGGTAGCTGACCGGCAGACTCAGCACCAACGCTATGGCTACTAGCTGCAAGATCTCCTGGATAAGCAACCAGGACACCTGTACCTGCGAAGCACCCAATACCTTTCGAATGCCAATTTCCTTCGTTCTTTTAGCAGCCATGTACGCCGCCAGTCCATAGATTCCCATACAAGCTATTGCCAACGACAAAGCTGCAAACAACGCGAACACACGACCTTGCACAGACTCTCCCCGGTATAGCCGGTTAATAACGTCGTCGATGAAACGAAACTCCAGCGGATAACCCGTATTATAGTAGTTCCAGGCAGCTTCAACATCTTTCACCACGCTGGTCATATCGGCATCCGACAATCGTACGACCAAATTTCCCGCCCGGGTGCTACAGGAAATGATCAGGGGCTCGATCCGTTCCTTTAAAGATGTAAAATGGTAGTCCTTGACCACACCGATAACCTCCTTGTACGTGCTGTCAAACTGCGCGCGAATGGCACGTCGTCCGATGATCTGTTCCGGTGTCATTCCCAGTTGTCTCACCGCTGTTTCGTTCAGCACAACACTGTGGATACTATCGGAAGGATCCTGGGCCGAGAAGTATCTTCCGGCAGCCATCTCCAACCCCATAGTTTCAAGAAAGGCGTAGTCTGTTTCAAGCGTACGCATACGAACTGCTTCGTCAATGCCCTGAAAGTTTACCGTCGTGGCATCATAAAATCCTCCTGGATGACCGGAAGTAAATGAAGCGTGAGTCAGGCCGGCAGATCCGACCAATCTGTGACGGAAAGATTCACGGTGCTTCCTGATCTCTTCATTGTTTAATGAAATCACCGCCAACCGTCCCACCTTAAAGCCAAGGTCTTTTTGTTGCATGAAACGCAGCTGCTTGCCAATAAATAGTGTGCCTACGATCATACAAACCGAAATTGAAAATTGAAACACCACCAATGCCTTACGCACCAACAGGTAACGCATCCCCGTGACTTCTATTCTAAATGCGGTGGCTGGCCTGAACGAGCTTAACAGAAAGGCTGGATAGGCGCCTGCCAGCAGCGTCAGCGAACACAGCATGGCCACCATGGAAATTCCGATCGATGAATCGGAAAACAAGGGCGGAAGGTTCATACCGAATGCGTCATTGAGAACCGGAATTGCCGTACAGGTTACCAACGTGGCTAAGGCAAGCGAGAAACAGCACAGAACGAATGATTCTGATAGAAACTGTACGGCAACATGCTGGCGACTGGATCCAAATGTCTTGCGCACACCAACCTCTTTAGTTCTGGCCGACGCCTGCGCGGTTGCCAGATTGATGTAGTTGATCGCCGCCAGCAAGAGAACCAGCAGTCCAATGCTACCAAAGATCACCATATATTTCCGATCACCGTGTGAAACGTTTTGTTCGTAGCGTGTATCAAAATTGAAGTAGATGTCCCGCAAGGGCTCGAGTTTCAGGTTGGTCCGGTTACCGACGCGCGCGAAGTCTTTTCCAAAATACTTGTCCATGAATTGTGGAAATGACGCATCAAGCTGTGCAGCATGAGCCTGGTCCGGCACTTTTACATAGGTGTAGAATGAATTGCTCCACCAGTCCCTGGTCCAGTCTTCATGCGCAATCACTGCGTAAGGTATCACTGCATCAAACTGAAGATGTGTATTGGGTGACGTAGCCATTACACCGGTGATATGCATGTCATACGTATCGTCTACACGCAGGTTCATACCGATCGGATCCCGGTCGCCGAAGTATTTCTTCGCGAAGGATTCTGAGACGACCATACTATGAGCACCCGACAGCACCTCATTGGGCGTGCCCTTTACCAAGGGATAGGAGAAAAAAGTGAAAAAACCGCTATCGGCAATCAGCAGGCGATCCTCCATCAATGATTGGTCTGCATAGCGGACAAGACCGCGAAAGGGAAGGGCCCGGCAAACGTCCTGTATCCTGCCAGCAAAGTCCTCACTCAGGGCATCGGCGAAAGGTGCGGAAGTGACGCCAATATTATAGGGCATGCCGGAAAGTTGTGACTGGCGCAGAACGCGATAAATAGAGGACGCGTCTGTGTGAAAGCGATCGTACGATGTCTCCGTTTTGACATAGAGATAAATAATCATCGCGACGGCCAGGCCCAGGGCAAGGCCGATTATGTTAATCGCGGCAAACCGGCTGTTGCGCAGGAGGTTTCGGCAGGTCACTTTGATGTAATTCAACAGCAAGTTTAGCAGTGTTTTGCGAAACGATGACAAACGATGTGCCGGGCCCTTGTTACGTGCATTGAATTGCCTCGGCAGAAAAGAATGGCCACCTGGGACAGCCATTTGGCCCTTTTTAGAAAAACCCACCTCGATCCGTCTGGCAATGGCGTATCATTAGTTTCTCGCTGAATTGACCGATGCCGGACAGCGGTGCTCGCCTGCGTTCAGTAACGAGTCCACTTCCAATAACGTGGACATTTGGAGGGACGACTATAGAGCCCTAATGATGCCGGGGCTTTTTGAGATAACGGCGACGCCACACCTTATACCAGTGCTTGTTGATTGGATATCGTCGTGAGGCCGTGATGTTGTTGAAGACCATCGCGACAATCAACAAAATTACGACGCCGCTGGCAATCGGACTGAGTACGTAGAAGAATCCGAGACTTTTGATCTTTTCTGACCCGATCACAGCAATCAAGGCCGTCGCTCCGCCCGGCGGATGCAGTGTTTTAGTAATTTGCATGCCTACGATCGACAAGGCCACGGCAATTGCCGCAGCTAGCCATACGGTTGGAATAAACTGACTTATGGTCGTTCCTACTATAGCACTAACGACGTGCCCGCCGAAAACATTTCGCGGTTGTGCCAACGGGCTGTTGATCACTCCGTATACCAGCACCGAGGTGGCGCCAAACGAACCTACGAGAAACAAATTGTCGCTTTCAGACAGGTAATAGCTCTGTATAAGACCAATTGATCCAATGCCCACAAACGCTCCGAGAAACGTCCATAGGTGCTCGTTGAAATCAACGAGAGTTTCCTTGTATATGACCACGCGAGCCAATCGCAGCGACTGTTTTAACTTCTGTTTCATGATGAGGTGGTGTGCGCGAAGAGCAAAGCCAACGGGCTGACGTAATTCACGATAGCGCGACACCGAAAAATTGTCGCAAAGGTAGCGAACACATCGGTGCGATTGGAACCAGTCCGGGTAAACCCTGAGAGCATTCGTCACTGAAAGCTTATTCAAGCTTTGAAAGGCCTTTCCAAAAAAAATCGGATTGCTCAAGCAATCCGATTCTTAGGCAAGATGCGTGGTGGGGCAAGATGACCTCGTGGCTAAATCGGCGACTTACTACACGGTCAGGCTATTCGTCCTCACCCGCCGCCTCTGTATTAATATTATTTTCGGCGATTTCCGTCAGAAGTTCGTCTGCTTCCTTCTCCTCAGCCAATGTCTGGCCGAGAATTTCCTTGATATCCATCAGGCCAAGCGTTTTGGCAAGCTGTGCAAGTCCGCCGTAGGTCGCAATCTCGTAGTGCTCTACCTTTTGCGCCGCCAGGATCAATCCTACGTCCCGCGTCGCTGTGCCTTGTTCAGTGTCTTCGATAATGCTCTTGCCTTCTTCAACAAGTCCCTCCATGGCGTCGCATTTTTTGGCCTGAGGCTTCATGCCCAGCATTTCAAACACCTGCTCCAGCCTGCTGACGTGTTCTTCGGTTTGCGTGAGATGATTTTCAAAAGCCTGACGCAGTTCTTCCGAGGTCGCAGCCTTCGCCATCTTAGGGAGCGCCTTGGTGAGATGCTTTTCGGCCCAGTAGATATCCTTCAATTCATCCACGAAAAAGTCGTGCAGAAGTGACTTTGCATCAGCATTACTCATCATCGTCTTGGCGGCCGTCTTCCGGGGGGATGACTTCCTGGCGGGTTGTTTTTTCATGGTCTTGCTCATAGTGCTTATTGATTGGTTCACAAATTCTCCTGAAAATACTATGCCGATTCTATGCATCTTAATTGGCCGTAGCAATACCAATTGTGTAGGCTTTTATCCACACCAGAACGAAATCCTGTGAACTGTTTTCCATCTATGCTTACCAACTCCATCCGACCAGGAACGTATCCCTGGACAAACTTCAACGTAACGGCTGGAGCCAAATCATCGCACGATCGTTGCTCCGCACGGTTTATAAAAAGATCATTATCTAAACCGGTCACGGATGGAGCTTTCTACTATCGTCGGTATTACCGCGAGCGTGCTTACGGGGGCATCCCTCCTGCCCCAGTTGATCAAGATCATTAGGGAGAAAAAGGAACAGGACATTTCATTCGTGATGTTGCTGATATTGTTAGGTGGTGTGGGTCTCTGGATCTGGTACGGGTTACTGCACGAAGACTGGATCATTATAATTTCAAACAGCGCATCGGCGCTGCTGAATCTGTCCATTTTTGCGTGCAGTTTTTATTACAGTCGCCGTTGATCACCCCGAAGAGCGGTCTTAAACCGATTTCGGTGGGGCTGGTTAAAAACGAAATCAATCACTTGATCCAACCACATCAGGCCTGTACCTTTGACCTGATGAAACGCGTACTGGCCTATTTACTGATGCTGCTTGTGCTCGGGGAGACTACCTCCCTGAACCAGCTCATTAAGGTACCGGTCTTGTACACGCATTTTGCCGAGCACAACGAGATTGATCCCAGCGTGGACTTCTATACATTTCTCGAGTGGCATTACTGGAGCGACGACGCGAACGATCAGGACAACGAAACGGACATGCAATTGCCGTTCAAGAAATTTGAACATCAATCGCTGACATTTCTTTACACTTTTTCCAACAAGGTTGTGCCGCACAACCTTTACTGGCCTGTTACGAAAGATTTTAACACAGATCGTCCCCAGGTTTACTTCGATCCTGCCCCTTCCCTGCTCTTTCGACCTCCCCGTTCCTGACGTTTGGCCGTGCCCTCTGCGGGCTAATTATTAATGCGCTATTGGCCGGGAAATCGGCACCAATAGTATCCCCTGCATTTTATCATCATCAGCCATGCTTCAACGCGTCATACATTTTTCTGTACAGAATAAACTTTTTATTGGGTTTTTAATGGGCCTTTGGATCATCTATGGTTCGTACCAGCTCACACAGCTGCCTATCGATGCCGTGCCTGACATCACCAATGATCAGGTGCAGATCATCACGTCCGCCCCTTCGTTAGGCGCCGAAGACGTTGAGCGGTTGATCACCTTTCCCCTGGAACTGGCGATAAGTAACATTCCAAACATCAAGGAGAGCCGTAGCCTGTCGCGCTTTGGCCTGTCTGTGGTGACCGTTGTGTTCGAAGACGGCACCGATGTATACTGGGCGCGGCAACAGGTGTCGGAAAAGGTTTCTATGATCGAAATTAACGAGAACGCAGAAACTCCTGAGCTGGCGCCGGTAACGACCGGCCTGGGCGAAATCTATCAGTACGTCCTGCGACCAAAACCCGGCTACGAAAAAAAGTATTCGCTGACCGACTTGCGATCGATACAGGACTGGCTGGTTCGCCGGCAGATACTCGGCACAAAGGGAGTCGCCGATGTATCTACATTCGGCGGCAAGTTAAAGCAATACGAAGTGTCGGTTAGTCCGGCAAGGCTCAAGGCCATGAACCTGACTATTAACGATGTGTTCACAGCGCTGAGCCATAATAATCAGAACACTGGCGGTGCATACATTGAGAAGGGGTATACCGTGCTTTACATAAGAAGCCTCGGCCTAACGGGGTCGATAGACGACATTAACAACATCGTCGTAAAGTCGAGTGCGTCCGGTATTCCCGTATTAATCCGCCACATCGCTGATGTTCGTTTCGGCTCCGCGGTAAGGTTCGGCGCCCTGAACATGGCGGGAATCGGGGAAGTAACGGGTGGCATCGTGATGATGCTCAAAGGCGGCAACTCCTCCGAGGTGGTGCAACGGGTAAAGGCACGCGTCGCGGAGATCCAGCAAATGTTACCGGAGGGGCTTGTCATTGAACCCTTTCTAGATAGAACTAAGATGGTGAACAATGCCATCGGCACCGTAGTGCGCAATTTGCTGGAAGGCGCCTTGATCGTCGTTTTTGTGTTGGTGCTTTTCCTGGGCAATGTGCGGGCTGGCCTGATCGTGGCCTCGGTCATACCTCTTTCGATGCTGTTCGCTGTTACCATGATGAATCTCTTCGGTGTGTCGGGAAATCTCATGAGTTTGGGCGCGCTGGACTTCGGACTGATTGTGGACGGGGCGGTCATCATCGTTGAAGCCATTCTTCACCATTTGCATCTGCCTGGGAGGTACGGCACGCGGTCGCGGATCACCCAGCAAGAACTGAACGGAGAAGTCGTGGATTCCGGGTCGCGCATGATGAACGCAGCGGTGTTCGGGCAAATCATTATCCTCATCGTTTACCTGCCCATATTGTCACTTTCGGGAATTGAAGGGAAAATGTTCAAACCCATGGCACAAACCGTTGCCTTTGCCATTCTTGGCGCTTTCATCCTTTCTCTCACCTACATTCCGATGATCAGCAGTTTGTTTATCGACAAGAAGGTCTGTCACAAGCCCACTTTTTCCGACCGTTTGATGAGGTGGCTGGAGAACCGCTACAGCCGGCTGTTAGTGGGTGCGTTGCGCGCGAAGAAATCAATCGTCGTCGCATCCCTGGTCCTATTCGGCATCGCGGTCGTTATGTTCATGCAATTGGGAGGAGAATTCATACCACAACTGGAAGAGGGCGACTTCGCCGTGGAGACACGCTTGTTGGTGGGGACGAACCTGAGTACGACGATCGATGCGATCGAACGCATTTCTTCGGCTCTTCAACAGAAATATCCTGAAGTCGAGAAGGTAGTGTCGCGCATTGGAACTGCGGAGATCCCTACCGATCCGATGCCGATCGAAGGCGGCGACATGATTGTTTTGTTAAAAGACAAATCAACGTGGACCAGCGCCCGTTCGTTTCCGGAAATGGCCGAGAAAATGGCGGCTACTGCGCAGGAGGTGTTGCCGGGCGTAACCACCAGTTTTCAGTATCCCGTCCAGATGCGCTTCAATGAGTTGATGACCGGGGCGAAGCAGGACGTTGTTTGCAAAATATTCGGTGAAGACCTGGATCAACTTGCTGCCTATGCGCACCAGCTGGAAGGCATAGCTCGCAAGGTAGCCGGCACCGCCGATCTTTATGTTGAAAAAGTGGTCGGTATGCCGCAGGTGGTCATCGAATTCAATCGCAGCGAAATGGCCCGTTATGGTTTGAACATTGACGAGGTTAACCGAACGATCAATGCCGCCTTTGCCGGGGCTGCCGCTGGAAAGGTGTACGAAGGCGAAAAGAGCTTCGACCTCGTGGTTCGCGTGGGAGCAGAAGGCCGCAAGGACATTCATGACGTGCTGAATCTTCCGATATCAACACCGGGCGGCGTACAGATTCCTCTTTATCGCGTGGCGGGCGTCCGCGAAATTGAGGGACCGAATCAGATCCAACGGGAAAACGGGCATCGCCGTATCATGGTGGGTTTTAATGTAAGAGGTCGTGATGTAGAATCTATTGTGCACGAACTGCGGAACAAGGTAAGTCGCGAAATGAAACTTGAACCCGGGTACACTATTTCTTACGGTGGCACATTTCAGAATCTTCAGGAGGCTAAACATCGGCTTTTGATTGCAGTGCCCGCTGCTTTGCTCATGATCTTCGCCATGCTCTACTTTGCCTTTTCCTCGCTGAAAGAAAGCGCCCTGATCTATATCGCGATTCCACTATCGGCAATTGGAGGGGTGTTGGCGCTCGTGATCCGCAGCATGCCCTTCAGCATTTCTGCCGGTATTGGATTCATTGCCTTGTTCGGCGTCGCGGTGCTTAATGGAATTGTCCTGATCTCCGAGTTTAACAGATTGCAGAAGGAAGGATTAGACGCCATGGCGCGAGTCATAACGGGCACACGGAACAGGCTTCGCCCCGTGCTAATGACCGCATCGGTGGCATCACTGGGATTCTTGCCAATGGCGTTGAGCACAGGAGCCGGTGCTGAAGTGCAGCGCCCCCTGGCAACCGTTGTTATTGGCGGTCTGGTGACGGCAACCTTGCTCACGTTATTCGTACTCCCTGCCGTATATCTTCTTATCGAGGGCATCCTATCAACATCGAAGAGTAAGCATATCCCAACCGTTGCGTTAATCATGGCTTTGCTATTATCCATTCAGGCAAAGTCACAATCACCTCCGCCAAGAGTAGGGCTGGATCAGGCCATCAGCATAGCCGTCAGGAACAATCTCACCGTGGAAACCTCCAGGCTGGAAAAGGAAATCGCCGGGCGGCTTCGTCACACCGCTGTCGACATAGCAAAGACCGCGTTCACCGCCGACTATGGACAGATGAACACTGTGCATAACGACACGCGATTCGGAGTGTCGCAAGCTTTCAGCTTTCCGACCGTTTATGCGAATCAGCGCCATACGCTGGAATCCGAATACAAGGCATCCGAAGAAGGGTATCTCCTTACCGAGCAAGCTGTACGCACCGCTGTACGCCGCCGTTATTACGAATACAATATCCTGCTCGCGCGACGAACCTTGCTCCTAAGGGCAGACTCACTCTATCGGGAGTTCGCCGACAAGTCCGCGCTACGCCTTCGTCACGGCGCGGCAAACACTCTCGAGAATACCGCTGCCACTACACGCAGGCAGCAAATCGCCATACAACTCCGTCAGTTGGAACGGGACGTCGAAATAGCGCTCCGACAATTCAACCTATTATTGCAAGACTCCGTAATGTTAAGACCCGACAGCATCACTTTACGCATTGACCAGGTTGCCCTGGCAGGCCATGTGGTCCCCGAATATCTTCCCGCTGCCAGCCAGCTGCGATACAGGCAAGATGCCGCGCGCTATCGCTGGCGCACCGAACGGTCCAGACTCCTGCCTGACATCACCGTGGGCTATAACAACCAAAGCCTTATCGGGCCACAGGTAGTGGAAGATCAGGACCAATATTTCACCTCCACCTCGCGATTCAACTATTTGAACGCAGGTATCACACTGCCCCTGTTCTTTCGGTCGCAAACGGCAAAGATCGAAGCTTCAAAACTGGAATACCTTCGCGCCGGAAAGGCATTTGAACAATTCAACAAACAGCTTGAGGCCGCGCTCAAAGACGCACAGACTGAAGTAGAGAAGTATAAAGAAAGTCTCGCGTACTATGAAAGTGAAGGCATCCGGAGTGCGCAAACTATCATGCACACAGCTGATCAGCAATTCCGCGCCGGCGAGATCGACTTCCTGCAATGGGTGATCCTTGTTGATCAGGGTATCGCCCTGCAGACCGAGTACATTCATACATTGGCCTCCTACAATGAGGCGGTCATCACACTAAAGCACCTTATCCATGAATAAGAAGATCACCATGAGGTCTGTTATTACAGTACTGACCCTGCTCTCACTATTGGGATGCGGCGAAAAAAAGGCGCCAAAGGAGGCGTCGGCAAATGACACCCTAGTTGCCAATCATGTGCGTCTTACCGTGCAGCAGCAGGAACACGTGGGCATAGAAGTCGGACTACCGGAATTCGACACGGTGAGTACCATACTGCGGCTTCAGGGAAACATTGACGTTCCGCCACAGTCTGTGGTCAGTCTTAGTTTTCCACTCGGCGGCTACCTGAAATCCACAGGCTTGTTACCCGGTATGCACGTGAGAAAAGGTCAGGTTTTGGCAATCCTCGAAGACATGCAATTCATTCAGCTTCAACAGGACTATCTGTTGGCGAAAGAAAGGTTGATCCTCACGGAATCTGAATATTTGCGTCAACGCGAGCTTAACACGAGCAAAGCCAGTAGTGACAAAGTCTTTGAACAAGCACGAGCCGAATTTGCTTCGAACAAAATTCTCGTGAGCGCACTCGCGCAGAAACTGGCTGTGATCGGGATTAATCCCGAGGGACTAAAGGCAGAAACGCTTTCGAAAGAGGTACGTATTCATTCTCCTATCGATGGCTACGTTTCCAAAGTTAATGTCAGCATCGGCAAGTATACCGCACCCACTGACAACCTCTTCGAACTCATCGATCCCCGGGATATTCACCTCGCCTTAACCGTATTCGAGGGTGATCTCAACAAAATTTCGGTAGGCCAACGCGTAATTGCCTATTCGAATGATAATCCGTCTAAGAAATATGAGGCACGCGTTATTATTGGCAACAAGACGCTGACAAACGAACGGCTTGCTGAAATACACTGTCACTTTGAAAAGTATGCACCTGATTTGGCGCCTGGAATGTTTATGAATGGCGAGGTATTCGTTCAATCACACGATGCCTTGACGGTACCGGAAGAAGCCGTAGTGCGGTGGGAGAACAAATATTATGTATTTATTGAGCGTGGCAGCAGGGAGTTCGACATGGTCGAAGTAAAAGCCGGCGTACTGGATCACGGCCGCCAGCAGATTGAAGCGGCAGGAGTTACCGAACAAACACGTGTCGTTACTAAGAATGCTTATGCCTTGCTGATGAAGATGCGTAACGTTGACGAGGAAGGATAAGACGGGCAGGAACCAAGATGGCCACTCTACAGGTTCTCAAACCTGCTCCGCCATTGTTCATCCAGGCGTTCTTGAACGCGCTGGAAATTAGCAGTCATCTTCTTCATGGCATCCTGAAACGCCTTTTCGTCTTTGATACTGTCGGCCAGCGGGTCGGTGGGAAACAATAGCAGCAGCGATATAAAGTACTCGTGCGTGTTGGCAAAGTTGGTTATCAGATCCAATGCTTGCTGTTTCTCCCCTTTCTGCAGCTTGTACATTGCGAGGTTGAGGTCTTTGTAGATGGTCTGGTCTTCATCAACAAAGTGCTTGAATTGGTCTATGTAATATCGCCCTTTGGCTGTGTCGCCTGTCAGGTTGTAGGTAATCCCAATACGCAAATATTCCGGTTTGAGAATATCCATTCTGAACCGGTGCATCATGTTCAGGGCACTATCGTAACAGGTGCGCGCTGCCGCATAGTCGCGCAACATAAAATTCATATTGCCTATGCTCTCCAGGATATCGAACCGCGTAGGTGACTTTTTGTATTCATCCTGCAGTATCGTGCGGGCTGCCATCCAGTCTTTGCTCTCCAGCGTCGACACAAAGGCCTTCACGTGTTTGGCAAAAAACCCATTCGGGTTAAGGGCGAGCGACTTCTTCAGAAATTTCTCCGAATCCCGGAAGAATCCATTACGCAGCAGGGCATTGCTTAAGTGAAAATAGTTAAACGCCCGTGTGGTGGAATCGGAGCCAAGATCAACTTCCACTTTGCGCACCGAATACTCCAGGTACTTCACCGGATCGGGAACATATAAACTGTAGAATTCGGTGAGAAAGTGTAGCACCAGGCCAGACCTTGGCGAATATTCCAGCGCACGCTCAAGATAGGGAGTAGCCAGATCGTAACGATGGCGCTGGGCAAAAGACAGCGCCTTTGCCAGCAGCGATTCGCTCGACCTGGGATCGTAGAGAATAGCCTTGTCTGCCAGGTCATCAACGTCAGTAGTATATTTCTTTGCTGAACTAAACACGTCCAGGTAATAATACACCATAACGAGGTGCGCATACGCAAGGGCAAACTTGGGATCCTGATCAATTGCCTGCTTGAATAAACCAACGGCTTCCTGAAGATCTTCGGGGCCGCTGCGGTAAAAGCTTTCCTTCCCCTTCAGATAGAATTCATAAGCACGCAGATTATCTGTAGGGTGTTTTTCCAGTTGACTCAATTCCTCCGGTGTAATGAACACCTCGATCTCCCGGGCAATGTCACTGGCAATTTCCTGTTGCAGCGAAAAGATGTCGGAAGACTCGCGCCGATATTGGCGCGCCCACAAGTGATTGTCCGTTTTCGCATCAATGAGCTGGATGTTCAGCAATATATGGTCACCGATTTTTTGCCCGCTCCCCTCGATAAAATACTGGACGTTCAACTCCGACGCCATCTCCGGGATCGACTTCGTTGTGTTCCTGTATTTTTCAGCCGTAGTTCGACTCACCACATTCAAATTGCCGATGCTTTGCAGATTGGTAAGTGTGGCATCCATCAGTCCATTGATAAGATAGATGTTCGAAGAATCGGAACTCTCATTCTTGAAAGGCAATACGGCGATCGACTTAGGCTCCTTCGTTGTTATCGTCCAACCCAGCGAGAGGCCCGTACTGCGCGAGAAGTAATACCAGCCAACGGCCAGGCCAAGCGCAATAACGACGGCGCCACCTAAAACCCATGGCCAACGGACTTTCCCCGGCCGACGTCTGGCAACGGAAAGAGCACCCGCGCCCGATGTTACGGTGTTTCCCGGTGCCCTGCGTTGTTCGAATTCGGCTCCGCTCTCAGACCCGTCCAGATCAGGTATTCCACCCTCTCCGGCTTTTTCGTCAGGTTTTTTGTTCACCTCGCCGGGAGGGTAGCCATAGTATTCCCTGAAACACTTTATAAAATAGGAAGTGCTGTTAAAGCCCACCTGCTGAGAAACTTCTGTGACGTTGAATTGCGACGTTTTCAGGAAATCCATGGCGCGTTTCAGCCTCGCCTGGCTAATAAGCTGGCTTACAGAAAGATTGGTCTCCTTCTTCACTTTTCGCAGGAGATTGGACCGGCTCATGTTCATGGCCTCGGCCAGTTCCGTCACGCCAAACAGCTCATTCGGCAGATTTCGGTCAATTTCCTCCATTAGCTCGGCAAGGAAGGGCTGCTGATTCAGGTCTGTCATCGGATAAACCTATTGGTGATTCCCATATCTACAGCGCTCGCTAGCGAAGTTGTCACAATAAAAAACGGCAGCAAAACGGGCAAAAATCCTCGCAAACCAACCCCTCCTGAGGACGGGAGGCTGCATACCTGCGCGAAAATTTACATCGGTGCGCCATAATTTATACTCCATCCTCCAAAGGTGATGCTTTTCGGCGCAAAACTGATCAGCCGACAGGCCTATTCCTGCCGTTTTTTGAGTCATGATCATTTCACTAAAACAACACCTTATTATGAAACACATTCATCGCACCACGGTTCTTAGCACATCATGCATGACCACCAGGCTCCTGGCAAAATGGCGGATACTCGGTGCTATCCTCCTGACCGCTATAAGCACGGGCTGCACGCAAACAAAGACCGAAGCGCAAAACTCAGCCCCTTCTGTTGACATTCATACAGCGGTCGTTTCCGGCAATAAGGAAGCCCTGCTGCAACATATTAAGGCCGGAACGAACATCAACGAGAAAGACCCGTTCGGTGGATCGAGCCCGCTTATCAGCGCCGCGGTGTTCGGAAAGACCGAAGAAGCCAAAATACTCATCGATGCAGGCGCCGATCTGAACTTTCAGAACAACGACGGCTCCACTGCGCTGCACACGGCCGCCTTTTTCTGTCGACCCGAAATCGTCAAAATGTTGCTGGCTAAGGGCGCAGACAAAAATATCAAGAACAAGTATGGAGCAACACCCTATGCGTCGGTGGCGGGTTCGTTCGAAGAGGCAAAGCCGAGCTACGACATCATGGGCAAGGTACTCGGTCCGATGGGACTCAAGCTCGACTATGCATACCTCGAAAAAACAAGGCCCGAGATTGCAACCCTGTTAAAATAAAACAATCGTTAACTATATGGACCGCAGATACGACATCGACTGGCTCCGCGTAATTGCTATCGGCTTACTGCTGATCTATCACGTGGCAATAGGTTTTCAACCATGGGGAATCATGATCGGATTCATCACGAACGAAGAATCCTGGCCATCGCTATGGCTCCCCATGGCCATGCTGAACATATGGCGAATACCATTTTTGTTCTTCGTATCGGGCATGGGGGTGTATTTCGCCATGCAACAAAGAAGCTGGCGTGATTTGCTGAAAGAACGGGCTCTGCGTATCCTATTGCCCTACGTCTTCGGTACGTTTTGCATCTTTCCCATAAGCGTAGCGTTGTGGCAGTATTACAACCGTCTCGACATCAGCTATGCGTTTAATCCGGGTCATCTGTGGTTTCTCGGAAACATCTTTTCTTACGTACTGATATTGATGCCACTGCTGTACTACCTGAAAAGAAATAAAGAGGGCGCATTTGTTCTGGTCTTGAGAAAAATATTCTCCCATCCGATCGGATTGCTCACCATCACAGCCCTGTTTGTTATCGAAGCGTTAGTGTTGAAGCCCTTTCCATACGAAATGTACGCGATGACCTGGCATGGATTTGCGCTCGGATTCCTGGCCTTTCTGAGCGGTTTCTGCCTGGTTCTCGCCGGACAGCCATTCTGGAATATGCTCCTGAAATGGCGTTGGATATTTCCAATCCTCGCTGTCGCAGGATTTATTGTTCGTGTGCTGCTCGGTGTGAAAGTTCCGGTTTACCTGCTGGTTGCTGAATCTCACGCGTGGATATTCTCCTGCTTTGCTTTCGGCTACAGGTATCTTAATCATCGTGGTAAGACACTGAGCTACCTGAGTGAAGCGGCCTATCCGGTATACATCCTGCATATGCTATTTCTGTATGCGGGATCGATCCTGATATTTCCCTTGCAACTCCCGGTGCAACTCAAGTTCGTGCTATTGCTTATGATAACCGTTATCGGATGTTTCGGGACGTACGAGGTTATCAAGCGCGTGAAGTTCCTGAGACCGTTATTCGGGTTGAAATTGTCGTCCAGTGCTACTCGCAAACAAACAAATACGCCCCTTCAGATGGGAACGGCAGAGCGCATATCATAGACTCAGAAACCTTCCGCGTGGAGCAAAGAGCCGTTCCGCGCGGAAGAGATTTTCTTGGCAGCTGTGCACGGGCGTAAGGCCGGTTCGCCTCTGGAATGACAGCACGCCCCATTGCGATGGTCAAAGTGCACCACAAATAACTTAACTTGTCGCAACGGTTGTTGCACATGATACGCGTCGCTATCTGCCTAGTTGTGGCCTTTATACTCTGCCTTACCTGGCAGGGTGTCTACGCCCAGGAGGACGACTGGGCGGACGGCAAAAAAACGAAGAAGCGAAAATTTGATCTGGCTGGAATTCCCATCATTAGCTACAATACCTCGTACGGTGCGATCATCGGTGCCAATACCATGCTGTTCTTTGACGCCAATCCCCGCGACACCATTTCGCATGCCAGTGCACTTGGCCTGGGGGGAGGATTCTCACAGAACCGTTCGGTGTTTCTCGCCACTTTCTGTCAGCTCTATCTTAAAGAAAACACGTGGCGTGTTGCCGCCGCCGCCGGCATAGGCAACATCAACTTTCAGTATTTTGAATCACCGGTGGCGTCAGGCGATGGCGACTTTGTCGACTACACTGCAGTCAATACTTTTGCTTTGTTTAAAGTTCTGCGCAGGATAACAGGACCGCTATACGCCGGAGGTATTGCAAAATTCCAATATACCAACACGTCGTTTGAGACAAGCCATGCCAGTGAAGAAATCGTCCAGGCCAATGGCATCGGCATTACAGGCACCTACGACTCACGTGATCACGTGTACAATCCGCGTTCAGGTCTCTTCACAACGCTAACCCTACTGAACAATGCACGGTGGCTTGGCAGCGACAGCGCATTTTACTCGGCCCGGTTTTTTCTAAATTACTATCTCAGACTTTCCAAAAGGTCAGTATTGGGGGCGCGCTTCACCTACTCCGGCGGTTTCGGTGACGTGCCGTTCAGTGGTCAGAAATCCATCGGCGGAAAGGATATCCGCGGCTATACGGATGGGAAATATCGCGGCAATATTGAATGCTCCACGCAGGCTGAATACCGTTGGAATTTTTACAAGCGATGGGGCGCCGTGGCGTTCTTTGGACTAGCGTTTACTGAAAGACCCTACAGTGGTATGCTACCCGGCGGTGGCGTAGGCCTTCGTTTCAAAATGCTGGAAGCGAGAAATGTAAACGTAGGCATAGAGGGCGCGTGGGGCAAACACGATCAAGGGCTGTACTTCCGAATTGGAGAGACGTTCTGAGTACCAGATGGCCTGCGAATTGGTCACTGTTCTGCTTTGTCAAGATATCGATTTGTGCTCTTTGTGTAGCGGGAAAGGAAAGCGTGGATGGGAGGCGGAGTAAATCCATTTATCGCAGGACACAGAGATTTTGGATTGGGCGGGCGTAGTTGATATGAATTGTTGTGCATTTAATTACACTTTTAAAACCAGCTTTCCGGTAGTATGACGGTTTTCTTGAGCCGCGCTGAGCGTGCATCTCGACGTTCAATGCGTCGACGCAAGCGTCGATAACAAATGCGAATGTGATGTCGGGTGGCCAATTTTAGAATGTGTCGAATTATTGATTTAGAACTGGGCTACCTCGCCATTTACCAAACAGTCCCGACTTGAAATAATATTACCGTCTTACGCCAGAACCATCGACGCTTGCGTCGATGCATTGAACGTCGAGACGCACGATATCTCTACAAAGCAGAACTAGTTCAAATCATCCACTGAATTTTGAGTTTCAAACGGCGGCTATAACTTGGCATATCTATTCCGAAGTTCACTAACTGACTTAGTCATCAGTTCCTCCAGGACCTTCATATCGATATCATCAAGTCGCTTCACATAAATACAACCTTTCCCTGCTTTGTGCTTTCCCAACCGCTGCATCAGCGCTTCTTGCCCCGGGTCAGTAGGCATGATATACAAGGTGATCGCTGCCTTTCGCGGCGAGAAGCCGGTAAGGCATGAATCACCCTCATGGCCGCTCGCATACTTGTAATGATACTTGCCAAATCCGATAATATTAGGTCCCCACATCGCGGGAGGTGCCCCGGTCACTTTCGTCATGATTTGTATGATCATGCGACAATCGTCCCGCGTCTGCTCAGCGGGAACCTTATCCAGAAAGGCGTCGACAGACTGCTCTGTAGGCTTGGTCTTCTGCTCGGCCATGGCTATTCTTTTGATTCAATTTAGCAAAAGGATGTCTCTCCCACCCTATTTGCTATTACTGAGTTCAGTGACGATTTCCAGCGTACCGTTATCGCGAACGAACACCCACGTGCTGCTTCTCCTCCTCCTCAGCCAGCGTCCAGGTCTTTTCTATTTCCTCGATGAGCTTTTGGACGATCTCGTCGAGCCCATCATACCAGTCGATGTGTGGACTCCACTTACTGCAGCCTGTTGGTGAAGGAAAGCACTGCGTATCCTTCCATATCTTTCCACAATGGGGGCAACGACCCGCGGTTGAAAACGTGTTCCATTGGTGTCCGCAACTGCACGCCCACTTGTCGTCCGGCTTAGGCTCCCATTCGCACTTTGGACATCTGATTCGGACTTCGCTCATAGATTCTTAGAATTATTGACAAAGATAACAAATGATTCAGACCTTATCGTTCATGTGGAATCATGGCGGCGGACTCGCGAGGCGAGATCACGCCAATATATTACCTTTATCGAATGATGAATGGACAAGTCCCCTATGCACCCGTTGCGGTCCGTTAATGTTACCCGATATATAACGCCATTGCGTGAGGGAGGTTCCCTGCCCGGACTAGTGGAGGCTGACGACGGGTTCATGTATGTGCTGAAGTTTCGTGGCGCAGGCCAAGGAAAGAAAGCCCTCATCGCCGAGTTGATCGGATGCGAAATTGCCCGCGCACTGGGCCTTAACGTTCCCGAGCTGGTGCTCGCCAACCTTGATGTTGCCTTCGGGCGTATCGAAGGCGACGAAGAGATTCAGGACCTTCTGAAGGCCAGTGTAGGAACCAACCTGGGCGTTCATTATTTGTCAGGTGCTGTAACGTTTGATGCCGTTGTAACACCAGTCGACCCTGTGGTTGCCTCGCGGATCGTGTGGCTCGACAGCTTGCTCCTGAATGTTGATCGCACGGCACGAAACACGAACCTCCTTTGGTGGCACAAGGAAGTGTGGCTGATCGACCACGGGGCAGCCTTGTATTTTCATCACTCGTGGACAGATTGGGATACGCGCAAGCGGCCCTTTCTGAAAATCAAGGACCACGTGCTTCTCCCCGCTGCATCTATGCTGCCGGAAGTAAATGTCGCTTGTCAACAGGCACTTCCTGGACCCTTGATCCGGGAGATCGTCGGGCAAGTTCCCGACGAATGGCTCGATGACCATGCATTTAATGGACCTGATGAGCAACGGGAGGCCTACAATACATTTCTCATGAATCGCATCGCTGATGCGGATTTCTTTGTTGATGAAGCCAACTATGCAAGAACGCAGCGTATTTGAGTATGCCGTGATCCGGATCGTCCCGAAGGTCGAGCGACAAGAATTTTTCAATGTCGGGGTGATTTTGTATTGCGGGCCCCAGAAGTTTCTCGGAACACGTATCCTGGTTAACCGCGAGAAACTGAAAGCACTTGGCAATGTAGACTGCGAAGAACTCGATGGCTACATCCTCGCCTTTGAACGCATCAGCGCGGGTGGAAAAGAAAACGGCCCGATTGGCGAGCTGGCAATTGCCGAAAGATTCCGATGGCTCACCGCTACGCGCAGCACGATCGTGCAGACCTCGCACGTGCATCCAGGGCTTTGTCTCGACGCCAAAGAAATGCTGGAAAACCTGTTTGCGCAGCTCGTGTTATAGCCAATCATTTTTTCGCCTGGCGTCTAATCCAATACATTTCCCGCAGGAACGGCGACTGATTTTTTTTGACAGGCCGCCTTTGTGAAAGTAGGATACATAGCCATCTTTGGAGCTGAACCTAGGTTGAATTTCAATCCATTCCATGGAGCCACTGGTAATATCATCTTCACGTGCAAGGAGCATTATTTTGCATGCTGCGGGACTCACAAAGCGAGCGCAATTTGGCAACGGCAAAGAGGGCGTGTTCCGGTTTATCGACCACCTTGGCTTCCTGCAGATCGATACCAACTTCGTCGTCGAGCGCGCTCATCATCACGCCATCGCGGCACGCGTTCCCAATTACGACACCGACTGGCTCTTCGAACTTCAGGACGAAGGTCGGATATTCGAATTCTGGACTTTTGCCTCGGGCTTTATCCCCATGGATGACTTTCGCTTCTCCTTTCCGGTGAAGCAGGCGCTCGTTGCCCGGAGAAAGACACTTGTGCAAAAGGAGATCAACCTGATGAATCAAATCCTCGACAGAATTGGACGTGAGGGACCGCTGATGGCACGCGACTTCGAGAACGATCGCGTAACCAAAAGCACAGGCTGGTGGGACTGGCGGCCTTCAAAGGTGGCGCTTGAGCGTCTGCACAATGATGGCCGGCTCATTTCGATCCGCCGAAGGGACTTTCAAAAACAATACGACCTTGCGGAAAACGTCATTCGGGCCGATGTCGATCAGACGATGCCGACGCGCGAGGAATTTGCACGACACGTCGTGCTGCGTTCGCTGCAGGCGTGGGGAATTGGCGAAGTAAAGGACGTCGCATACCGGGGCCGTTACGTCAAAGACAATGTGGTGAAGGCCGAACTCAGGAACCTTGCCGAAGAAGGCAAGGTCTGCCCGGTGCAGGTGAAGGGACACAAGACTTCTCCTCTTTACATGCTGGCCGACTACAAGACACGAAAAATTTCGCTATCCGGCGACGTGTTTATTCTGTCGCCATTCGACGTACTGAATGTGTTGCGCCACCGTCTGAGGAATTATTTCGACTTCGATTATCAGGTTGAGTGTTTCGTGCCGGAAAAAAAGAGAAAGTATGGATACTTTGCTTTGCCCATATTGTACGGCGATTCATTTATCGCGCGTATGGACGCAAAGGCGGATCGCAAACAGAAGGTTTTGATAATAAATAATCTGCATTTCGAGGATGTCGAGCTCAATCCACGAGCCCTTAAGAAGCTGGCCAAATCCATCCGCGACTTCGTTCGATTCAATAGTTGCGAACAGCTATCATTCATCCGCACGAATAATAAAACCTGGGTGCAGAAACTGAATGCCGAATTGCACGATATCATTTCAATTGAGAATCCAACGCGCAAAAAATCCAAATGATAATACCCCTTTGCCATGATAATCAAAATGCAGCCTCTCAACGCCATACGTGAAGGACAAATATCCCTTCAGTTCAGAAAGTGGACGCGCCCTTCGGTGAAGCAAGGCACCCTGCTGACGACCGCCATCGGACAAGTCGAAATCCAGCAGATTGACGTGATGAACGAGCAGGACGTTACCGATCGCGATGCCAAGGCGGCAGGCTTCGAGACGCGCGAGGCTTTATTGCAGACGCTCAGAAAACAAGAAGACGGCGAGATCTACAAGATTCGTGTTCGTTATCACGGCGAAGATCCACGCATCAAGTTGAGGAATGATGCGACCCTGAGCGACGCGCAATACCAACAACTCATCAAGAGGCTTCAGCGCCTTGATGCAGCCAGCAGGGAGGGTCCGTGGACAAAAGTGACCTTGCTCGCAATCAGTAGGCACCCGCGCGTTGTTTCAACCGAACTGGCCACTAAACTTGGCCATGAGCGGATGTGGCTAAAACTGAACATTCGAAAGTTGAAGAATATGGGACTAACGATCAGCCATGAGGTCGGCTATGAGATTTCACCCCTCGGAAAGGCCCTCCTGCAGCGTGGAATTAATGGCCCAGAATGACTTTTTCCAGCATATCGGCAATTACAAGGTAACCTTTGTCAGAAGGATGCAATCCATCGTAAGTCATATTTATCGCCTCTTTCGGATAGGGATATTCGTCGGTTTCAGGATTAAACGACACGCCAACATAGTCAGGATACTTGTAATCGCGGAGTAAACCAGAGTTGGGATCTTTTAGCCGTTTAAATGCGACCATATTATCTAGCGTAATGCCGCTATCGGTGTACAGATCGACCACAGGAATTTTCTCATACAGGCCTATGTCTGCTATCGCCCGGGCTACCTGCTGCAGGGTTTGGCCACCCTTGGCGCGATAAGATCCAAAAGCGTTATTCTTCATATCACTTATATAGACAAAATCGCCGCGTTGCAACGGTGTAATCAAGATGATACGCGCCTGATTATTGAGCGACCTTAGCTTATTTACAATGATTCGGAACGCGCCGTTGATAGTGGCATCGCCCGTATTGTTTTTGTAGTCATTCAAATTTCCGATGGGCCTGCCCTGCCACCAGTCATTGGTGCCTAAGAACACGGTGTATACATCCGCCTTTTCCAGACCCAGCGTTTCAATCTTACTGGCAACCCCCCCGGAGGTCCAACCATTGAATCCCTTGTTGACGAAGCTAATATCCGGATGCCGTTCCGAAATAAGGCTCATGTAACCTTTCGATATACGGTTTCCCGTCTCGTCGGCGTGATCATTCAAGTACGTGATGGAGTCGCCTATGGCTATCCACTTCGTTGGGCGCAAATAACAGGCACAGAGGCTTAAGGTCAGGAGCAGAATGGTGATTCTCTTCATAGGAACGAGGTCGACACGACGAATGTCGGCATTTCGTCCAACTCCAAAAAGGTGCAGCGATAAGCCTGGCAATTTTGGATATGTTGCCGGCACTATTCCGCCGGCAACTATTCAAGGGCAGAGAATAAAACACAACTGTTCTGCCGTGGCGAAAGTTGGTGAATTCCAACCCCAGGCGAAATCAGGAAAACCTGACAATCTTATGAGCCCGCCCCGCCAATTTTATTTCAGCGGCTGAGCGCACATCAAACGATTGTTTATCTTGATCGCTATAAAGCAGCCTATGAAACGCCTATTCAACACTTTCAGCATTCTTCTTGCCCTGATTGCTTGCTCCCTTCCCGTCGCAGCGCAACAGTTCAAGGTTCTCCTGTTCAGCAAAACAGACGGGTTTCACCATCAGTCTATTCACGAAGGAGTTGACGCCGTGCGGCAATTGGCCGACCGTAACAATTTCGTTGTCGACTGGCAGGAGAACGCCGGGATATTTAACGACAAAGCGCTCGAAGGTTTCCAGGCAGTCATTTTTCTCAATACAACGGGCAATGTGCTAAATGATCAACAGCAAGCCGCCTTCGAGAAATTCATCAAGAGCGGAAAGGGCTATGTGGGTATTCACAGTGCTGCCGACACAGAATACGACTGGGCCTGGTATACCAAGCTCGTAGGCATGATGTTTAAAATACATCCACAGCAGCAAACTGCTTATCTCAATGTTCAAGACAGCAACTTTCCGGGCATGGAACGGTTCCCCAAGAAATTGCTGTGGACGGATGAATGGTATGAATACAGCGAACGCAAAGCCGACGACCTGAAAATTCTGGTTACTGTCGACGAGAAGTCGTACGATCCCAAAGTGAAGTGGGGCACCAACGAGGGCAAGGGAATGGGCGATGTGCATCCCATCTCCTGGTATCACAACTACGACGGGGGCCGGGCGTTCTACACGGGACTTGGTCACATAGGACTTGCATTTTCCGACCAGACGTTTCTCGATCACCTGTATGGCGGCATCTATTGGGCTGCCACGGGCAAAGGCCTCTGATTGCGCATAGCCAGGGAGGTAGCGCTTACCAGGAAATATACTTGTAGATAACTCTAATGAGTTTGTACGCTTCGGTCATGTCCTTCGCCCGATACGAAACGGTGAATCCATCCAGGCGCTTCATGCCCGGTATGCTCATGGCCACGTCGGCCCTCGTAGGCGTGTCCAACTTGATTCTGAATTCTACCGGTCCGGCTACTGGCAGCGGCTTGGCCTTGGTGATCTCCCTGATCGCCGCCTTTGCCTGAACTTGCAACTCCATGATGACAACGTCAGGGTGTAAAAGCTTGGCCGCATTGTTGCCAATCGCTTCTTTCGTCACGACCGTACGGACAGAAATCAGCTTCTTGATTTCCTCTGTAAAAGTTTTGTCACCACTTGCCAGTAACACCGCACGCCGACTGACCCGGCAAAGTAAGCGTTCAGTCCGCCCTCTCCCACTTCGGTTCCGTTGATCCATAGACCTTTCACAACGCTCGCGCCAGTGTGTGCCAGAAACCCGTTTTCCGTTCCCGCCATCGCGTGGTACCCAATGAACATCACGCCGTTGAATGTTTCGTCCAATCCCTGTGACATGCCCAGTGGCTTTATGTTGCTTTGTATGTACTGTACCCGGGGATCCAACTGCGTGTGCAGCAAGTTCTGCATATCTCCATGACTGTCGTTTACCACAATCTCTGCCGGACCCGAGTCGAAAATCGCCGCTACAACGGCATTCACCTCGGCGGTCATGAGCTTGCGACCGGTATCATAATCCTTACCCGACGAACTTACCATCGCCGAAGTACCGATGCCCCCAATGCCCTCCATGTCCACCGATATGAAAATCTTTGCCGTTTTTTGTGCATGGGCAAACGTAGCGATCATGAATAGTAAAGCGAAGAGACGGATACGCGGCATGGTGGACGTGATATAAAGGTGACAACTCGGATACACAGGGATGAAGACAATCTTAGCGAAAATCCGAATTATAATCTACACAGAATTTCGACTGGCAATATGGTCCCTGTTGAAGGTTGGTATCCCAACCACTCTGATCAAAGGTATTCTTCCGGATCATCCACCAGGTTACTTTTCACCTGAGGAACTTATTACTCAACACGATGTCCCTTCACTACGACATAACGCATTCCATCCGGAACAACTTACCTCGTTGAAGAACAGGTTGTCCGGATCTCCAAATGACCCTGTCAGTGGCACGGAATTTTCCCTGTCTACTGACAATGTAAAAATCTCGCAGCATGCAAACGAACAAGACCTACAAACTCAGGGGAGAGCGGGCCGCAAAACAGCACCGGAAGATTCAAACAAAAATTGCACGCGCCGACAGCCGCGCAGGCAAGTCAAAAGAACCGCCAGCGATGCAAGCCGGCGCAAGAAAATATCCCGAGCCGCCGCTTCCCGGAAAGAAACTTAAGAAGCCTGGCCGTGAATCAGACTTGTCGCTGGAACCGATGTATGATGCGCCATACTATCAGGGGTCGGGCAAGCTTCAAAATATGGTGGCCCTTATTACGGGCGGCGACTCAGGCATTGGCCGGTCAGTAGCCATCCTGTTTGCGCGTGAAGGCGCCGATGTGGCTATTATCTACCTCAACGAACACAAGGATGCAAAAACAACGAAGACACTGGTAGAACACGAAGGAAGGAAATCAATCATTATCCCGGGTGATGTGACAGATAAAGACTTCTGCACGTATGCGGTAAAAGCAACCATCAACGAGTTGGGCAGACTGGACATATTGGTGAACAACAGTGCGTTTCAAATGCATGTGCCGGACATGGCTCATTTGTCAGAAGAGCATTTCGACCTCACGTTAAAAACAAATTTATATGGATACTTTCATATGACGCAGGCTGCACTGCCCCATCTGAAAAAAGGAAGCAGTATCATTAACACCGGTTCGGTTGCGGGGATACGAGGTAGTAAGGCCATTCCCGATTACTCACTCACCAAGGGAGGCATTCATGCCTGGACGCGCGCATTGAGCGGTCAGTTGATCAGCCAGGGAATCCGCGTGAACGCTGTGGCGCCCGGTCCCGTGTGGACGCCGCTGAATCCATCAGACAGGAAGCGCAAGCAGGTACAGGACTTCGGCGCCGACACTTCGATGAAGCGCGTCGCACAACCCGAAGAAATTGCACCGGCCTACGTGTTTCTGGCGTCACCCCAATGCTCCAGTTATATCACCGGCGAGATAATTCCGATTATCGGAGGATATTGAACCGGGAATGATGACAACGGTATGGTTAAAGCACAATGAGCAAAGAAGATAGGTCGCGTAAAGATCGCCGACAGCACCCAGGTGATGCTGACGACACTTGCACCCAAAACTTTACGCAAGCCTATCTCCTTTGTCTTGCATGATTGATAAGATTGCTCAGGCGATCTTGATCAATTCGGCAGCAAGCGCAGATAAGATTGAATTACCGCTAACGCTAAGGGTTTCGCCGTTCACGCTTAGCAGATTGGCACCTTACCAACACCATGCCATACAAAAAATGCGAATGCATTCAATCAGGGAGGGTCAATCATCAAGATGCGTCCCTATCCGGACAGTATTGACCGGATGCGCCATAGTTACTCTGTTCGCAACACTTCGGCGGGATTGGTAGTTGCCCCTTTCAAAACCTGTACCCCCACCGTGAGCAGTGCGATGAAAGCTAACGAAGCAACTGGCAACACGAGCAACGGCCAGCCTATCCCTATCCGAAAGGCAAATTGAGCCAGCCAGGCATCCATGCTATACCATGCCAATGGTAAGGTAATGATAGATGCTACCATGATCAGCTTCATGAACTGGCTGCACAGCATGTACACAATATTCATCACGGAGGCACCCAGTACCTTTCTTACGCCAAAGTCAAAAAAATTTACGGATGTATATATTTCTTCAGCGCGCTGACATAATCGTCAAATGCCTTCATACCGGTCTTGGTGATCGAACATGTGGTAACGGGCTTCTTTCCTCTGAACGACTTTGTCACCTTGATATAGCCTGCGTCCGACAGCTTGTCCAATTGAATGCTAAGATTACCTGCGGTGCTGCTCGTCTTCTCTTTAATGAATGTAAATTCAGCGGAATCAACGGTTAGTAACAAAGACATGACTGCCAACCGGAGTTGCGAGTGCAGCAAAGGATCAAGGTCTTTGAACATCAGTCGCGTCTGTTTTTAAGCATGTATCCAGGAACAAGGTAGCAGCAGGCAATCGCGACGGCGCCAATGAGTGGCTGCAATTCGCGTGGCACCAAAAAGCTGGCGACGCCCGAAACCCAGAACAGTATACCACCGAGGATGAGTGGTCTGAATTTCAAGATAATACCTGAGGTGAACGTGGGTATGGCGCTTATCAGCAGGATGATCGGATTCACTTGAAAATTGATTTGGCCTCCAAACGCCACGATGGTAAAGATCACCACGCCCAGGCTAAACCACAAGGCGGTGCTGATGCGCCCAAAATGTGTGGTGGTCTGTGCATTTCGCCTTTGACGGAATCCCCAGACGATCGAAATAATCCACGCCGGCACGGTGATCGCCCACACGATATAAGGGTATGGGTACGCCATCTTCGTTAAGATAAACACACCCAGGTTAGCCATCAGGATTACCCATCCCCACAGCAGGAAATAAAAACTGTTCTGTTGCACGCGTCCTTTGGCCTCGCGGATCATACGACTAATGAGGTCGAGACTCTGGCTGGCCGTTAATTCATTCGGGGTTTCCATAGTATCTTTTTGAAATATATACGATATAAATATAAACTAGTTTATGTTATAAACCAAATTATCTTGAACCGTTGAAAAACCAAAGCTTCACTCACTATCCCTACCCGACCGGGGCCCGATTAATCATCGCTAGTGGGCGCAAACTTGAATCTTTGTTTGTTCACCTCGTACGAAACCTTTAATTCACTCATCATCTGCTTATAATCCTCGCGATCGCGGAGCGGCTCATAGAACGGATTGTCGCGTATGAACTCATATTGCGTGGGGTCGTTGGCGAGCACTTCCACGGCTTCCTTGTACATGCCGAGTAAGATAAGTCCGTATTGATTCTTGTTGACCGCTAACGCACGCTTGTCCCGACGGTTAGCGATAACAATGGACTCTGCATATTGAAGTAAATAATCATCTGCGTTGATCTTTTTTGCCCGTTCGATGTAATGCGCTGCAGAGTCTGCTTCCTTGCGAAATACTTTAACCATGGCCAAACCTACATAACCGTCGATTGCATCCTGGTCGATTTTGATAGACCTGCGAAAGTCAACTTCGGCGACGGTGTTTTGGCCAAGTTGCGAATAGGCGTATCCCCGCCAGTTCAATGCGGTGGTTTCCAGAGGGTTCAATTCGATTGACTTATTCAGAAACGGAAGACAATCATACCACAGTCCTATACGCTGGAAGAATATCGCAAACTGGTCGCAAACCTTGGTGTTGTTGGGTGCGGCCTGATAGGCCAGTTTGAAATAATGGAAGGCGCTGTCGGAAACATCCCCGCGAGAATCTCCTGCGTCGTAGAAAGTCAAGGCTTTGAGCAGCCGCGTGTACCACAACCGTTGATCAAGTGCGTAGGCGAGTGTTGCCAGACTGTCGCGCTTCTCGCGGTATGAAACGGAATTTCCTTGGCCATAATATGAATCATAAAGATCGCCGAGTCCGGCAAGTGCAAGCACGTATTGGGGTTCGAGTTTGAGGGCAGCGCGGAATTCTTTTTCCGATTGCCTCATATGTTCGTCCTTACGCGAACTGAAGTAGTAATTGTCGTGGATATAGATTCCCTTCAGGTAATGTTCGTAAGCCTCCGGGTGGGTCAATTGCTGTGAGCTTAGGGAAGAGATTTCGTCGGACGTGAGCTTCTCCTCTAACGTCTTTGCTATGCGCGCAGATACCGCGTCCTGAATCACCAGGATGTCGCCGAACGGCTCGTCATAGTCGGCGGCCCACAAGTGCGACTCGTCCGACACATCAATGAGCTGCGCCGTAATCCGGATACGATCTCCATAGCGCCTGATGCTCCCTTCCAGCACATGCGTTACGTTCAGCTCCTGCCCGATCTCTTTTATCGACCTGGTGGTCGCCTTGAACTTCATGACAGACGTGCGGGCAATTACTTTCAGATTTCTGAGCTGGGCCAGCTCGGTAATAATCTGTTCAGTGATGCCGTCGCTGAAATATTCCTGCGCCGGATCATTCGCCAGGTTGGTAAATGGCAACACGGCGATTGCGTTTGGCACGGAGGTATTCTTTGTCAAACCCGTTTGACTTTCCGTTGCCTTGTAGGTTCGCCATAAATAAGTTCCGAGCGCGGTAAGCAACAACATCATACCAAGCACAGTCACCCATAGCCGGCCCCCTGATAGGGAGCGGACACGGCCTTCTGTTTTTCGCTCCGGCAAAGCTTGCTGCGTACGCTGGATACCCTCCATTATGGACCTGATGGCAATGGCCACTTTATTGAGCTGGTCCCGGTAGATTGTTCTTTCTTGATTGGCCGCGAGTTGTTCGTCCGTCATCCGCAACGGCCGGTCTACTCCAGGTGCCTTGTATATCAAATCGATGGGACGGAGGGCTACCCCGGTGACCTTCTGGTACAGGGCGATGTCATGCGGATCCAGTTCGTGAATGCGCACAGGAAGAACCCGCGAGGCAAGGTTGCCGTGCCCGCAATTCACGAGCAGACCCACCTTATCGGTTCTTACGAAATCCAGGAAGGGAATCAGTTCGTGCTTCCAGGCAAAGCTGTCCTCGTCGCAGTAGGTTCTGGACAGAACCGGCAGGAAGATCCGGCACTTCACTTTTTCGCGCAGCGATCCGTCTACATCGTGATACGATTGCAATCCGTCGGCCGGATTCTGGTCAAAATAGAGCGTGACATCTTCCTTGAAAGAGGCGGCCAATTCCTTGCGGAGGTTGTCGGCAAAAGTTGTCACCCACTGATCGTAGGCGTTATCCTTGTGGCGATAACTGATAAATACGTCGTAACTGTAACCTGGGATAGGCGAGGCCATGGTATGGAAGATGTCGATTCCTGAATATAGATAAAACGCTATCCCGAGTCAAACGGGAGGACTGGCTCACTGCGCTGGCCTGTCGTAACGTTGTTTTTATGCACTTTGTGTGCCGCTATCCATCACGGCAGATGGCGCCTAACAGCGGCGGCAGGAACTGGAGAATAAATTTTCAAAGCACGGCATTAATTTTGTGTCCTGCTTTTCCGAGACGTTAAACCAATAGCTCACCATGGAAAAACCATTCAAACCCGCTCACTACAATTCAGTTTCGCCCTACTTCATCGTAAATGGGGCGCAGAAATTGATTGATTTGCTGGCAAACTTGTTTGATGCGCAACGCTTAAGAAGGTATGACCGCGCCGATGGGACGATCATGCACGCAGAGCTGAGGATCGATGATAGTGTCATTATGCTGGCGGATGCCAGCGCGCAATGGCCAGCTGTGACCTCAATTATGCACGTGTATGTGGCGGACGTGGAAAAGGTTTACCAAAAAGCGTTGTCTCTCGGATGTGAGGCCATGCAGGCGCCCAAGCAACAGGAAGGCGACCCGGATCGACGAGGTTCCTTCAAGGACTTTGCCGGCAACCTCTGGTCGGTAAGCACGCAGTTGTAGCCCGTCAATAAGGCACAAACTGATACTTAATTTCCAAAGCACCAGCCAGGTCGCGCTGGCTGGTTGCGTATCCTTCAGCGTTGTACTCATAAGTGAAATGTGTTTCACCCACCATGCCGTTGGTATTTTCAACACGCCACGTTCGTGCATTGTTCCTGAACTGAATGTGATAGGGGTTGTCGTGATTCAGGAACAATGAACCGGAATTTTTTTTGTCATCGAATTTTAAAAACTTTGTCGTCGATACAAGCACATGTCCTTTTGTCAGGGGATCATAGTTTTCCAACTCCATGGATACAGCATTTCCCGAAGCATCATAGCGGTAGGCTCTGCGATTGAGTGGAACCAGGACATCGCCGGCGGCCTGTTTGGTTACCCATACATCGACCTGCCCCGATGCGTTATAATAAAATTCATTCAGCACCTGCAGGTGGTGGTCAACAAATTCACGCGATTCCAGGATGCTGCCCTTGTGGTAGGTATATTCATACACATGGGTTTCGTCTTCCGATGATATCCTTTCAATAACATTGCCCTTATAGAACACGTGATAGACACTTTCGACCGAGTCTTCCGTCTCATCAATGGTTCCATTGATCAGCTCTGAAATTCGATTCCGTTCGTCGTATCGGATAATACGATAATGGAACTCGCCGTGAGACATCGCCTCCACGCGTAATTTCCGGGTGGGTGTTATCGCATCTTCATCACAGCCTAGCATCAGCGTACCTGCCAGGCACACCAGCATTAAAAGGGTTGTTTTCATTGTGGAGTCTACTTGCTTCCGTTCCCACAGACACAACGGTATGCACACAAGTTGGAATGTGGGTGAGCTATAAACGGGAGGTCGGACGACCGGGTTACAGCCTCATTTCCGTTCGGAAGTTGGCAGGGGTCGCGGTCTTTCGAAATCCTAACGCCTGAACATGGGTAGCGGGTTGAGCGGATGACGCCAGGCGTTCAAAGCGGACTCCTTTACCAGAAACCGGTGAAAACCGTGGGAGGGATATTGGCGGCGTATCTGTCGAAATGCACTGCGCGGATAATCGAATGCCAGGAGCCCCAACGCGACATCTATCCAGTCCGCCTTTCTGAAACACTCCGTTGTTGCAGCATAGGGCCCGGTGTAACTCGATACTTTATGATGCCATTCAATCATGGCAACAATTTCATCCGATTGAACACGGGCATCGTTACTCTCCATAAACTTCTTTGCCTTTTCAATGGATGGGGCAATGTAATCAAACGTGCCATCGGTCCAGATTCCAATATCATGAAAGACAGCCGCCAACGCATACTTTAGCGAATTGCCGGATGCCGGATCAAGAATTAAACAATTGTGATATACCCTGTATACATGGTTGCGGTAGCGTAAATAGTCCGGACCGATCACGGTCCTGTACATGTTCAATACCGCTTCGATGGTGTTTTCCGGCATGACCTTTTGCGTTTCGTGTGCGGCTAAGTTACTTACTTGCCGCATGTCATGGCTGCCTATCGACGGCGATGAATCGCCCTGAACTTTGTAGCTCACCGTGTCGGTTCAGGCTGATGACTCATGAAGCACCTTTAAAAACAACGTCCGGGATTCTGCTCCATAACTCGTCGCGGACTTCCCTGGCTCTTAACAAGGCAGCACGGCCGCCATTCGTTACGGCATAGTATCGCTTGCGCTTTCCGCCCCTCGCGCTGGTTGCTTCACCCAGCTTACTCTTCACGAGACCCTTCTCCTCAAGTCGGTTCAGCACTGCATGAACAACGCCGAGCTTGATTTCCCTTCCTGACGCCTTCGACAACTCATCACAAACGGACACACTATAGGCATCGCTCACCAATGCCGCTATGGTAAGCAATACGAGTTCTTCAAATTCGCCGAGATTGGTGCCCTTCATCACATACCATTAATTACGTAAATGTATGTAAAATAGCTCTTAAAAAGAAAGGACGTCGCGTTGAGATGTCCCGCACCGGCAGTTAGCAAATAATATCTCTCAAAGTTATCACCCATATGCACCAGCCCGTGCAATCAAGGCCCCTGGCCGTCACAGCATCAGGACAGCTTCTTCTTGAAGAAATCCACCGTTCTGGTCCACGCCAGCTCTGCTGCTGTCTTATCGTAGCGCGGTGTGGTATCGTTGTGAAAGCCATGATTTACGCCTTCATACATAAACGCCTCGTATGCCTTGTTGTTCGCCTTCAGCGCAGCTTCGTATGCTGGCCATCCCTCGTTCACCCGCGTATCAAGGCTGGCGTAATGCAGCATCAGGGGTGCCTGAATCTTAGGAACATCCTCCGTGGCAGGCTGCCCGCCATAGAACGGAACGGCTGCCGCCAGGTCGGAAACTCGAACCGCCATCATATTGGATATCCATCCTCCAAAACAAAAACCCACTACGCCAACCTTACCGTTACAGCTCTTGTTCTTCTTCAGGGAATCAAAACCGGCGATAAAATCCTCCAGCATCTCATTCCTGTCGCGCTTCGCCTGCAGCTCGCGGCCCTGATCGTCATTGCCCGGATAGCCCCCCAGTGGCGTTAGTGCGTCAGGTGCCAGGGACACAAACCCGGCCAATGCCGCGCGTCGTCCAACATCTTCAATGTAAGGATTCAATCCGCGGTTTTCATGCACCACCACGATACCACCCAACTTGCCTTTGAATTTGGCCGGCATAGACAACAGTGCTTTGATCTTACCTCCACCCTTGGGAGATTCATATTCTATATAACCCGACTTGATGCGGGGATCGTCTTTCGGAATCTGCATACGTGTCCCGTAATCGGGCATAAGAAAACTCATCAGCGAGGCGACCGTAATTCCACCCACAGCATACATAGATAAACGCTGCATAAATGTGGACCGGTCTATGCGATTGTGTGCATAGTCGTCGTACAGATCAAATACCCCCTGCTGAAGGTCTTCCTTACGGAGTTGGATGTCTTGTGAGTCCATGGTTCTGTTTTTAGAGAGAAAAAGGTAGTAAAACGATCTGGGTATGTACAACCGGGAGTAGTAAAATTACTTTTTCGGACGAGCGGCGCCACAAATGCAAATGGCCAGCGCTTTAGGCTGGCCATTTCAAGAGAGGATCGACAAATCTTACTTTTTCTTTTTGGCGGGCTTGGCAGCCGGTGCAGCCGCCGCTGGCTTCTTAGCCGACTCCTGGAGCATCGGGAACTGCTCTTCAAGCATCTTGATGGCTTTGTTTGCCTTCAGGTATTGTTCCATCACATTGGCCGGGTTAAAGCTCGGTGGCGAAGAACGCGGTGGAAATTCCTTAAACGTTCCGACAAAGGCGAACACGTCTTGCATCATGCCATAGGCCGAACCTACGTGGTTGAGATTCCAATCCCAGAAAGTGTTCGACGTGATGTCAGCACGTTCAAACGGATCCTGCATCAGGTTGAAAATCTTTTGCAGCCGCAGCGTGGTAAACGGTTCTGCCCAGAGTGCCATAGTTCCCTGCATCCGCTGCTCGGAGAAGACATACTTATAGTCCCCCTGGCGGTAGGCCACCAGCAATCCGTCATCGTCGCCATAAAAAAAGTTATTCCGCGCACTTTTCACGGGTGAGTGATTGGCCACCGTCCCCTTCACAGTCGTTAAGAAATTAAACTGATCATAGCCATCCAGGTGAACTTTGTATTGATTGCCGTTGGCTGTGTATCCTGCCTTGAGCTTGTTAACGACATCCGGTTCACCGCCGGCATGACACAGCGTAGGGATCCAGTCGTTGTGCGACATCAGTTCGTTAGTAATCGTTCCTGGTGCAATGTGACCAGGCCATCGCACCAGACAGGGAACGCGAAACGCACCTTCCCAATTGGTGTTCTTCTCTGAACGGAAGTGCGTCATAGCAGCATCCGGCCAGGAGTTCATATGGGGCCCGTTGTCGCTGGTATAAACGACAATCGTGTTGTTTGCCGCACCCATCTCGTCGAGCGCTTTCAGGATGGCACCGACTATCTCATCGTGTTCGATCATCCCGTCGATGTATTCGCTGTCGCCGTGCTCGTACCGGCCACGATGGTCAGCGCGAACGTGGGTACGCAAGTGCATGCGCGTTGCATTGAACCAGCAAAAGAATGGCTTACCGGCGCCTTGCTGGCGCTTCATGAAGTCGATCGCCGCGGCTGATGTCTCATCGTCTACGGTTTCCATTCTTTTCTTCGTGAGCGGACCGGTATCCTCAATTTTCTGCTTGCCTACTTTCCCAAAACGTGGATCGACCGTAGGATCATCTACAGTCGTGGCGGTCAGTTTAAGCACACCACGTGGTCCGAACTGTTTGATGTACGCAGGGTCCTTTGGATAATCAGGCAACTCCGGCTCTTCTTCCGCATTCAGATGGTAAAGATTACCGAAGAACTCGTCAAAACCATTCACGGTTGGCAACGATTCGTTGCGATCTCCCACGTGATTCTTCCCGAATTGTCCGGTGGCATAACCGAGATTCTTCATCAAACCACCAATGGAAGGATCCAATTGACTCATTCCCATTGGTGCGCCAGGAAATCCCACCTTGCTGAGACCCGTGCGAATGATGTGCTGGCCGGTTAAGAACGCCGATCGCCCCGCCGTACAGCTTTGCTCAGCGTAGTAGTGCAGGAGGGTTACTCCTTCTCTGCCGATACGGTCGATGTTTGGCGTTACGTATCCCATAAGGCCCATCGAGTACGCGCTGATATTCATCACCCCAACGTCATCGCCAAAGATCACCAGGACATTGGGCTTCTGTTGAGCTAAACTCACTGTGCCTATGCACAGCAGAACACATGTAAAAAACTTCCGTAACATAGTAACTATTGGTTGATTGGAATTTTGCGCTGTACAAATCTTGTACAACGGCTACGCATACAAATAGTAATGAAGTTGTGTATTAAGTAAGTGAAACGACCCGGTTCACCGTGATTAACCGTGAATCCAGCCCGTTGTGTGGCGGATTATCGACGCCCTGACCGCTAACAGCTTTCGTTGTGATCGCCTTTTCATAGGATGGCCGATGCGACTTCGCTTCCCGGACCAGGTCTGGTTCGAATAGCCTGAAGGTTGGTAAGTGTTTTCCTCCTGCTATCGTTGCCGTAATCCAAAAATGAGAATGCGCCTCGCCAGCATGATGTGATAGCCCGCCAGCGTTAAAGTATCCGTTTAATTTGACCGGAATTACCAGTACTTTTGTGTTGGTCCTCTCACCAAAGCATGCATAGCACAAAGGCGTTCGTCGCTCTCGTTGTCACCCTTCTGGCCTGCGGGGAAATATTCGGGCAGCCGGCAGGTGCCGATAGTCTCGAAAGATCTCTAAGCGCATCGCAGGGTGAACGTCGGGTTGATTTGCTCAATCAACTTACCTACACCTACATCACACTCGATAGCGCAAAGGTTAACGAATATAACCAGCAGGCATTGGTATTGAGCCATTCGATTGACTATGTTAAAGGAGAAGCCAGGGCTTACACTTACCGCGGGGTCGCGGCCTATCTGTCGGGCAGGCTGGAGGAGGGGCATCGAAATCTTAACCGGGGACTCCACCTGGCAAAAGAAGTAAGTGATGAAAAACTAAGCGGGTATGCCTACTTGCAACTCGGCAATTGCAGCCTGGAAGAAGTTCAAATGGATTCCGCGATGATATTTTTCAAACGGAGCCGCGAAGTTTTCAGAGACAGCACCGATCCAACGACTTTATCAAAGCTGTATCGAAACATCAGTGCCTTGTATGGACAACGTTATCAGACGGATTCACAAAAGTTCTATCTTGACCGTGCGATAACCATTCGACGGCTTCTCCCGGACAAGAATCTGCTCATCGAAGCTCTGGCCATGAAGGCCGACCTCAATCTGGTGCTGGGCGATATTCCAGCTGCCGAAAAACTTACACAGGAGGCCAGCCTCATAGTTCGCGAGAGACCGGAAGACCTGGAATTCAAGAACGACGTCCGGAGACTTCAGGCGCTGCTCTTGTTTCGGAAGGGAAACTTCGACGACGCGTCGATACTTTTTGATTCAGCGCGCAACTACTTCCTCCAAAAAAGTCTTATCCGAAAATACGTTTCCCTGCTGATCGATGTAAGCCGGGTCTTTGTTGAACGCGGTGACTATGAAATCGCACTTAACAATCTATATGACGGATTAAAGGTCAGTCAGCTACATCATTTTGACGCCGAAACCACCATCATCCGTATTCAGATCGGCTGGATCAATCACTACCTGGGTAATCCGGAATACGCGCTCCTCATGGCCGATGAGGCCATGCAGCGGAATCCACAGAAATTGTTAAGAGGCGACATTGCCGATGGTCTCACCTTAAAGGGCGTTGCACTCATCGACCTGAAAAAGTTTAATGCCTCCTCCATATGCCTCGATTCTGTCTTGCACATCTATAGACGATTTGGAAGCCAGCAAGGCATCGCTGAAACGTATATGCACTTAGGTTACCTGGACTTGCAACGGGAGGCGTATGGGCGCTCGATCGACGAATACAACGAAAGCGTTCGGCTCGCTGAGACTATACCCAGCGACCACGTATTGGCATGGGCTTATTGGGGACGTGGACAGGCAAAAGTGAGGTCGGGCGATTTGAACAATGCGCTCATCGACCTCGAGCGCTCGGAGCGCTACGCCAAAGTGGTAGGCGCAAAAGAGGTTATTGTTAACAACTATAATACCCGAAGAGATTTGCTGGTCGCCCAAGGCAGATATAAGGAAGCCCTTGCCTTTTCCGTGCTCGCCGATCAGTTAGACGACTCACTACGAAAAACCGACATTGCCCGGCGGTTCATCAACCTCGAAAAAATTCAGGAGATTGAGCAGCGTAATCGCGACATCCAATCGCTTCAGCAGGAACAACTGCTTGCCAACAACAAAATCCAGTTGCAGGAAGAGTCATTGAAGAAACAATCCATTATGCTCGTGGCCGGATTGATCGGTTCCCTGCTTCTTGGTATTTTGGCTTTCGCGTATTATCGCTTCTACGAGCGCATCAAACTTTTCAACGTTTCGATCACCGAAAAGAATACGCGAATTCAGGCACAGGCTGATAAACTTCAGGAAGTAAACACGGAGTTAAACAGATTGTATACAGAAGTTTCTGAACAGAAGCAGGAAATCCAAACGCAAGCCGAGAAACTTACAGATAGTCATCAGAGCATAAGTGAGATGAATCGCAAGCTGGAGAAGATGGTGACTGAAAAAACGCTTGAACTTCGCAGAATCAATGAAGAGCTCATCAAGAACAATCATGAATTGCTGCAATTTTCGTTCACCGTATCGCACAACCTTCGAGGTCCGGTAGCCCGCCTGCTGGGTCTTTCGGATCTGGTGTCGCGTCAGTCACTCCCGGAAGAGACCAGACAACTGGTTGAATTCATCGACGTCACGGCCGAAGAACTTGATCATATCATCAAGGACCTGGTGAATATCCTTGAGTTAAGGAACGATCCCAAGCATAGTAGCGAACACATCGTACTACAGGAAGAATGGGAACAAACGCTGGAACGACTGAAAGATAGTTTAACAGGTTCCGAAGAACTCGCCACGGATTTCAACCGCCTTCCGGAATTATTTACCGTGCGCAGTTTACTCAACAATATTCTCTACAATTTGTTGAGCAACTCGATCAAGTTCCGGTCTCCCGACCGCGCCCTGAAGGTGCTCGTTTCGAGCCGCGTGGAAAATGGCCATGCCGTGCTGGAGGTACGCGACAATGGCCTTGGGTTCAACGCAAAACTTCACAAAGAGAAAGTATTTAAACTTTACCGGCGGTTTCACACACATGTCGGAGGGCGCGGCATGGGGCTTTACCTGATCAAGACGCAAGCCGAGGTATTGCACGGCTCAGTGGAGACAACGTCGGAGCCAGACCGCGGCGCCATGTTCCGCATTATCCTTCCGCTGAACGGAGAGGATCACGCTTAGCGTATCCCGGCTATGTTCTGCGATAATACTCGGCTGATCAACCATCGATCAATCGACGATGATAATTTACCTGACCCAGATGATAGGTCAAATGCGTTGCCAGGTGGATGAGCATGTACTCGATCGACGTGACATGATCAAATACCCTTACCGGATATTGCTTTTGTAAATCTGCTTCAGAGATTTTGTCGAGTGAAACATCCACCACGCGCAACGTATCGTTGACCTTCTCAAGAAGTTCAGTTCTGGGAACGTTTTTTAACGAGAATTCCGCATCGCGATTGCGGACATATGCTGTTCCTCCTATTTCTTTACCCAGGTAAGTATTTAGATTTCCAACAAGATGAAGGCAAAGATTGCCTGCTGAATTGGCAATGTTCTTTTCAATCTTCCAGATGTTGGACTCTTGTTGATAAGATGATATCTCAACGCCCAGTTTTGTAAGATCACGGGCGAAGAGGGTTTTCAACGTTTGAATGGCCATGGCGGGTGATTGCTTCGGTTTGAATGACGTGACAATATAAGCATATCATAATGGACAACGATTACTGTACTTTCTCAAGTTGTGGATTTGCGCTGATGGGGCGCGGATAGGACGGCGTGAATGTTTCTGATCTTCTGGCCGCACGTTGATTTTTAGTTGCGTACCTGGAATGTAGTTAGGAAGGGTTGCACTTCGTAGGATGGTTAAAGACGGAGGCATAGGAGCACTGCGGCGCGACGGACAATGCTTCGCCGCGACGCGCCGGGGATCGTGGGTACGTACTTGGAAGGGCTGGCGTAGGAAGGGGTGTAGAGATTTGAAAGTTTTTAAAATCCATTACACACAGAGAAATCACGGAGCTTTTGAGCTTCTGGCCGCACGTTGATTTTTAGGTGCGTATCTGGAATGTAGTTAGGAAGGGTTGCACTTCGTAGGGTGATTAAAGACTGAGGCATCGGAGCACTGCGGCGCGACGGACAATGCTTCGCCGCGACGCGCCGGGGATCGTGGGTACGTACTTGGAAGGGCTGGTGTAGGAAGGGGTGTAGAGACTTGAAAGTTTTTAAAATCCATCACACACAGAGAAATCACGGAGTTTTGGAGCTACTGGCCGCACGTTGATTTTACCGTGGCGTTCCTTGTAGATAGTCAATGGAAGGGCTGATCTTCGTAGGATGGTTAAAGACTGAGTCATGGGAGCACTGCGTTTCGTTCGTGAATGCTTCGACGCTACGCGCCGGGGATAGTGGGTGCGTAGTTGGAAGGGCTGGCGTAGGAAGGGGTGTAGAGACTTGAAAGTCTTTAAAATCCATTACACACAGAGAAATCACGGAGCTTTTGAGCTTCTGGCCGCACGTTGATTTTACCGTGGCGTTCCTTGTAGATAGTCAATGGAAGGGCTGATCTTCGTAGGATGGTTAAAGAACGAGGCATCGGAGCACTGCGTTTCGTTCGTGACTGCTTCGGCGCTACGCGTCGATATACAGTGAGTGCTTAAATTTAAATGAAGTAATTTCGATTTGAACTGACAGTTTCGGTGATGACGCACTCAAGCGGCCCCGACGCGTCGCGTCGAAGCACACCCGTCGCGCCGCAGTGCTCCTATGCCTCCGTCTTTAACCATCCTACAACGAGCAACCCTTCCTAACTACATTCCAGGTACGCAACCGAAAATCAACGTGCGGCCAGTAGCTCCGAAGCTCCTTAGACTCCGCGTATGATGGATTTTAAAAACTTTCAAGTCTCTACACCCCTTCCTACGCCAGTCCTTCCAAGTACGCACCCACAATCTCCGGCGCGTAGCGGCGAAGCATTGTCCGTCGCGCCGCAGTGCTCCGATGCCTCAGTCTTTAATCATCCTACGAAGTGCAACCCTTCCTAACTACATTCCAGGTACGCAACTAAAAATCAATGTGCGGCCAGTAGCTCCGAAGCTCCTTAGACTCCGCGTATGATGGATTTTAAAAACTTTCAAGTCTCTACACCCCTTCCTACGCCAGCCCTTCCAAGTACGCACCCACGATCCCCGGCGCGTAGTGTCGAAGCACTCACGAACGAGCAGCAGTGCTCTTATGACTCCGGATTTGAACATCATCCAACCAAACGTTACTTCAAAAACTATTCTTTATAACGAGTAGGCCTTTCAATCTCAAAACCCCAATGGCTCCGCGTGTGATGGATCTCTTCGTAGCGGACCGGCGCACATACCAACAAGGTATCGCCCCCTTGACGCCTGGTGTCAGACGAATTTATAGACAAAGAACCGGCTCTGATAGGCTTTGACGTCAATGAAAGGAGACAAGGAAAAAAGCAATCGCTGCATTCTATCCTTGTCTCCATCCACCTTCAATCTACTTCTTCAATCAATGATTCCTTTCCAGGTATTCATCGAGATTGCGAAGCGCCATTTGAAAGCCGTCTTCGAATCCCATCTCGATGAGCTTCTCGAGTGGCTCCTGTGAAGAGGCGGAAATCGTGGTAATTACCTCGGTTCCCTTTCCCTTAGGTTTAAACGTCACCTTCCACTGTACCTGCGGGAGTTCCGTATTGATGGTACCTTTCTCGTCCGTAAAAGAATCACGCGCTTCAAATGAATACGGCGCAACAATTTTTTCGTATTGAAGGAGTGCAAAGTGTCGTTCGCCTGCAGGACCTACCATGGCATATTCCCAGGTTCCACCTTCTCGAAAATCAAGCGACTTCGTTTCAGCTCGCCAGGGTCTCGGTGCCCACCACTGATCGAGCGTGTCCCGTGTTGTCCATGCGGCCCAAACACGTTCAGGTTCGGCTTCAAAGAGCCGTGTAATGGTTACCTTCTTTTTTGAAAGGTCTTTTTGGATCTTAGCTTCATGTGTTGCTACCATAAAGAATTGGATTTTTAGTTAGTCGTATCTCATTACAGCTGCCATCATGCGGTGCGCAGGCATTTCGTGCTCATCGAGCATGTAAACACGTCCTCCGGAAAGGATGGTTTTCAACACGGTCTTGTCTACCAGGTTGTCATCTCCCGGAATTTGCGAAGCGTGTACCGTCAATCGGTCATTCGCTTCATCGAATGAACCCCATAGCCGGGCTTTTTTGTCAACGAACAGGATATCGATTCGTTTATAGTGAGCGGCGCGTACAATATCATCCAGGATAAACGAAGTCAGCTGCGTCGCCGACTTGTTGCCGTAATCCGTCAGTGCCTGCTTCTTGGACCGTTCAAAATAGTCATGCATAGCCTCCATTGCCTCCGCATGCAAGGCAGCTTCATTGTCAAATTCACGGTTGCCCGTCAACGCAGTATCCCACACGTTGTTGTAGTGCGTAACCTTTTTATAGATCGGAATAATATAACTTACGCCGGCGAGCAATAAAGGAACTTGTGAATCACGTAGCACATCTTTTCGAATCGTGCTATCGACTTCTGCCAGATACATGGCAATATTGTCCTTGTCGTCGGGCCGGCTTGAACCCGTTCCATGGTATACGGCTCCGCCACCGCCTCCACTGCTGCCGCTCCGGATGAGATCCTGGCCATCCTTTTCCTCCAGGTGCACAACGTCCTCAATTCCGTTTGGCATTTCCGGAACCGATAGGTAATTTAAGCCAAACCGATCGCCGCGAAACAGCTTTGATTGCTTCTTGCTTATCACCAACAAATAGAAATGATCTTGCTCCTGCACGAACGGCAACAGCGGAGAAACCAGGAAAGAATTGTTAACGAGTGTTTGCGTCTCGGGTTCAGCGCGGAGATTCACGTACTTAAAGACATTTTCGGCAATAAAGAATGCGAGCCCACCTCCCGTCTGGGAACGCCAAAACCCTGCATTTCGAACTAAGTCATATGCCGGCTGAAGCGTGCGTGCCAGCAGCGTTGCGTCGTCCCCTTCGCGAATCCGCTCGCACTGCTGCAGTAACGTCTTAAACAAGATCGCATCCACAGAGGTAGCCGAACCGTTGGTTGGCCGGTGGGTAGGCAAGTAAACAGAAACACATATTTCTCCCGTGTAGCTGGAAAGTTCTGTCAGCGTTTCCTTCGACACGTGCCCGATCTCTTCCGGCGAAATAGCTACATGCGCTCCGACCGTATCGGCTGGTTTCTGGTTACGTTTGGCGGTCGGCGATTTAACGCCTGCCCTGCGACCACCGTTGGATTTGTCGGCCGGACGATTGGGATGTCTTACTTGCGCACCTTCAACCACATTTGTATCGGGATCAATTCCGTATCGCTCTTCAATATCGATATCAGTCTGGTTTTTAATGATTACCTCTTGCGCCTCAAGCGACGTTGTCTTTTCATTTACTCTTTCTTCAGTTGATAGTTTGCTAGTGGCAGGTGTTGAAGACGATACCGTATTAACGCTTTCTTTTCCATCGCTATTTTTCTTCATGATCAATGATTAAAGTGAATCGTTCAAGAATGAATTATAAATATGAATCAATTCATATGCCACCCGCGTCATCGTGCGTGAAGGCTCGTTTCGGCGCCTGCGTATAGCGCACACCGTGAACTTCATCCACAATAAGTCATCAGTTCGCGCAAAACCATAGCGGCCTGATTTTTGACACGTCAGATCTTGAACTTGGACGCGAACTCTTTGGCAAACTCCTCCAGCCTGATAGCACCTGTTACGGGAGCACCTTGTCTTTCAAAGTCTTCGATGATGGTACCCTTTCGAAAGCCGGCGCCCATTTCGGCGTATAAGTGGGCTATCTCCTCTGGCACACCCGCCTGCATCATTCCTTGAATCGCTTGTTCGTCGGAGAACTCTACCCAGGGAAGTTCTGGTTTAGCTATTGCAGCGCCTAGTACTTTCGCAATATCAACGCCCATCCGCAGATCACCGACGATGTAGCGCACGTGCTTCCCTGCAGGCATCCCGATCAGTTCTCCGGCAGCGGCGGTTGCAATATCTTTTGGATGCACGAGCGGCATCAACGTAGAAAATGAAAAATTACTGCCTTCGATACCTGCATTCCGGATCATGGGTATGTCGTGATAAAAATTATTGTAGAAGTACCCAGCCCGAAGAAACGTGACGGACACGTCCGGCAGCTGTTGGTATATCTTTTCGATCTGGTGGATGGCTGCGATAGGTCCATTTCCGTCAGGTAAATGGGCACCGATGCTGCTGAGCATGACGACACGCTTCACGTCTGCTTTCCGGATGGCAGTGGCATACGCCGCGCCGGCGTTGACCGTGTTAACTATGACGTTACTGCCTCCCAGGTTTGGCGGCGTCATGGCAAAAACGGCGTCGGCACCCGCAAGGGCGCTCGTTAAAAAAGCAGCATCGTTGACAAAACCGATCGCCGCCTTAGCGCCTAGGCTTTCGATTTCCTGCTGCCTGGCCGGCTGACTGCTTATAACGGTAACCTTGTGTCCGGCAGTCACCAATTTCTGTGTCAGCGGCTTTCCAATATTTCCAAGTGATCCTCCAATGGTAATTTTCATAGATGCTTTGCGTTTATTTTGATGAACAAAGCTATCTTCGTACTTACTTTTATTCAAGTACTTACCCTGAAGTATGTGCCATGACAGCCATCAAGGAAAAATCAACGATTCAAAGTAATAAGCGTTTTGCGCTTACGCAGTGTCCTGTCACTTATCTGATGGACAGGATTGGTGGATATTGGAAGCCCATTATTCTTTATCACCTCGGCACGGGTGATATGCGTTACAGCGAACTGAAACGTGCTATACCGGCCATCACCGAGAAAGTATTGATACAACATCTCAAGCAGCTGGAAGCCGATGCCATAATCATTCGCAAGTCGAGGCCTGTTGTCCCTCCCTACGTAACGTATCGGCTAAGCGCATCCGGAAAAGGCCTGCAGCCGGTCGTCGATGCCATGGCTTCGTGGTCCTTCAAAGACATGAAAGGTGGGTTCAAAAGATAATCAACACTGCCCGTATCGGTAGCTGCACGCCCGGTGAGAAATGCCGGGAACTATTTCGCCCTCAAATATTGATTGGGCCAATGCACCTCGGCGCCCAATTCTTTGGCCGCGTGCATCGGAAAATACGGATCACGAAGGAGTTGTCTGGCCATGGAAATGGCGTCCGCTTCCCCGTTCTCGAGGATGGCTTCGGCCTGTTTTGCAGAAGTAATCAATCCTACAGCACTGGTCGCAATGTCCGCCTCTTTTCGTATCCGGGAGGCAAATGACACCTGGTAGCCCGGTGCCAACGGTATGGTTGCACGCTCAACGTTCCCGCCCGATGAGCAATCGATCATATCAATCCCAACAGCCTTGAGCTTTCTTGCTAAAACGATGCTTTGCTCCACGTCCCAGCCACCTTCTGTCCAATCCGTTGCCGATATTCGTACAAATACCGGCCATTCCGCCGGCCATACATCGCGTACTGCCGATGCCACCTTTAAAGGCAAACGCATCCGATTGTCAAGCGTGCCTCCATAGGCATCCTTTCGGAGATTTGAGATCGGTGACAAGAACTCATGTAGCAGGTAACCATGAGCCATATGGATCTCTACCACCTGAAAACCAGCCGCCCTTGCCCGATTGGCCGCTGATACAAAGTCGTTTACCACTTCCTCGATTTCGCTGGCCGACAACTCCCGGGGTATGGGATAAGATGCGCTAAAAGGTGTATCGCCGGGTCCAACGGGTGTCCATCCCCCTGCTTCCATTTTGCCATGCCCTAGCCAGGGAATTTTGGTCGACCCCTTTCGACCGGCGTGTGCCAATTGAATTCCCGCGATGGCTCCCTGGTCTTTGATGAAACTTGTGATGGGCCTGAATGCCTCCACCTGTTCTTCGTTCCAGATGCCCAGATCGGCATCACTGATTCTTCCCACGTCTCTGACTGCCGTGGCTTCGGCGATCACCAAAGCAGCGCCACCAACTGCCCGGCTTCCCAAATGCACGAGGTGCCAGTGATTGGGAAGGCCGTCAACGGCGGAGTATTGACACATAGGTGCCACAAAAATGCGGTTTCGGAAAGTGACTTCGCGAAGGGTGAGTGGGGAGAAAAGCTGTGCTGACATACTTGATAAATTCAATACCAATACACGACCGGTGCCGTCTAAGTTCACGAACAAACCAGAAAACGTCAAACATCACATCGCAAGAACTGTTTGCGTGCATAAATTGCTGTACAATAATTCGCAATAGTGGCCTCTTCTTTTAAAATTGTGCGACTCGACCAGGTAAAATGAAGTCTGTCCAGAATCTATTCAAGCGTTCCCGGCACATTGTGGTCTATGCCGCGTTGTTGTCTGCTCTGGTTTTCTTGCTGAAGTGGTTGCAATGGAAATACCTGATTGCCGATTATTCCATGGAAATCTATGTGGGGATCGTGGCCGTGGCATTCACCAGCCTCGGATTGTGGATCGCGACACAGTTGACCAAGCCCAAAGTCCAGACCGTCGTCGTTGAGAAAGAAGTTTACCTGAAGGCTCCCGTGAATGAGGCCGAACTCGCCAAACTTAACTTGACAAACCGCGAGTACGAGGTATTGAAACTACTCACCCAGGGCTGCAGTAATGCCGAGATCGCCGAACATTTGTTCCTTTCCCTGAGCACTATCAAAACTCATGTTTCTAACCTCTTCGTGAAAATGGACGTAAAGAACAGAACGCAGGCAGTCGAAAAGGCCAATCGACTGAAACTCACGCCTTAGTAACAACTCATACTTTGGTTCCAAAATAGCCAACCTATAATTTGGTACTAAAGTATGAGTGAACTGGATATCCTGAGTCTTAGGTTTATCCCAAAACGAATCTTATGAAACGATATGTCTTGACCTTTGGAATAGTCGTCGGCACTATCATTGCCGGTCACATGGTGTACATGGTAGACCAGGTTTGTAGCAACCCTGACATGGAAACAAACGACCTGGTTGGCTACGCGGCCATGGTTGTCGTGTTTTCCCTGATCTTCTTTGGCATCAGAAACTACCGGAACAAGGAACTTAGTGGGATAATAACGTTTGGCAAAGCTTTTAAGACCGGCGCGCTCATCGCTCTTCTGGCTTCCACGATGTACGTGGTTGTCTGGCTATTCTACTATTACCTGTTTGTACCCGAATTCATGGACATCTACACGTCGCATGTTTTAAGGGATGCGGCCAAGAACGGAGCGACCGAAGCTGCGCTGGCAGACAAAGCAAAGGAAATGGCCGAATTCACAGAAATGTACAAGAATCCCGTGCTTGTCGTTTTGTTGTCGTATGCCGAGATCCTGCCGGTTGGACTGGTTGTGGCTTTGATCAGTTCGCTGATCCTGAAGCGAAAGCCGACAACGTCGCAGCCACAACCATTGTAAATGGTCGACATATCATCAAGCGCCGCGGCGTCACGGGTTCACCCGTCGCCTCTCGTCTTCCGACCCCGGCATCGATTTTATCGAGGGAACTTTTGTATTGCCCAACGTCCAGGTGTAGGCAAGTCGCACGAAGCGGTTGTGCCAATCATAATCGAAACGTACGTTCAGGTTGTTATCCGGCGATGACGTCCTGATCCGCCACAGGTTGGTGTAAAGTATGTCATCGATGGATAGCCTCAACGTTCCGCTCCTTCCCAGGCGCCTCGCAATCGCGGCATCCAGGGATCCATACGGTAGAAAGTCAGAGATACCCGAGAGCGAACGCGACTGGTACAGGGCTGATAGTTCAACAGAGAATTCCCGGGGAAGCTTGAATATGCTGTGCACGTTCACGTTCATTCCCCAAAGCGCTCGATCGGAATGCACCGGCAAGTTTAAGATCTTGGCACGCTGACACTGCAGCGCCAATTCTCCACGCACGTCCCACCAGCTATGCACAGCGGCACTGTACGAGGTGGCCAGCGACCAGGTGTTGAGAATCCCAAGATTCTGCGAACGATAAACGAGCGCTGCTTCCTCAACGATTTCGGGCTGCATCTGCGCGATCGCGTTTGTCGTTTGGCTGTGCAGGGCCACCCATCCCCACGATCCATGGCGAAGGCCAGCCGTTACACTATTCGACAGGGCCGGCAACAAAAATGTATTGCCGGATGAAAACGAATCCGCGCTCCAGAAGAAGACATACGGCGCCATGTCGTTGTACGTGGGGCGTGTGATTCTCCGGCTATATCCGAAATAGAATTCATCGCCGCCAGGCAGGCGTCTTCGGATGGATAGCTGCGGAAACAAGTTACCATATTGACGTACCAGGCGTTGATTCGAAACTACCTCGATGATTGTGTGGGTATGCTCATAGCGCAATCCCGCTATCACCTCCCAATTCATACCGGCCTTCCAAACGGTAGAGATATACGCCGCAAGAATACGCTCTTCCATCGTCGAACGGGATGTGAAGCCATTATCATCGGTCCACACGCCATTCTTAAGACGCTGAACATGCACCTGATTGTCGAATGACGAAAATGCCGCCTTCACACCTGCATCCCACGAAAAGGTAGCGGGATGCCCATATGATACATATTGTGCCGTGGCTACAACAAACTGAATCGGAGTTTGCTTCGAAAGTTTAATTTGATCCGCATCAGGCATTTCTCCCATGTAATCCGACGGGTTATGGTTGTGATAATAGAGATAATCGATGGCCACGTCGATCCGCCGTCGAGCGTTGACCTGGTGCTGCAGACCCAGTGAACCAGTGGCGCTACGCCAGACGTTAGACTCTGTAGCGATCAGGTTCGTTTGCCGGATCGAATCTCCATTGAATGTCGCCGTGTTGTAAGCACGGGCATTCAGACGCCAGTCTCTGCTATACCCTGACATCTGAAGATTAAACATCCAGCGTTTGCCTGCGTACCACTCCACACCGGCTCTTAAGTTCTGCTGCGTGGTTACGTTCTCACGCGGACTGTCGTCGGTGCTCGTTATCAGGGCGTCACCCGCTTGCGTCTCCCGATACATTTGCATGACGTGTTGATTATGGTTATAAAGCACGGAATAGTCCAGAAAATAAGCGAAGCGTGGCGTGCGTCGGTTGACATTTCCTGAAAATCCCAATGTCTCCGCCCAATGAGCGCCAACGGTAGCCGTCATTGAACCATTCGTGCCGAGCTCACTATCTTTGCGCGTGATAATGTTAATAATACCCGCAGCTCCCTCGGCATCGTAACCTGACGACGGCACGGCGATAAGTTCAATGCGCTCAACCTGTGCCGCACTCATACCGTCAAGCATTTGCAAGACTACTTCGGCAGAAACCTGCACCGGCTTGTGGTTGATCAATATGCGTACACCCGATCTACCGCCAACAGAAATCGTACCCGTTTGCCTGTTTATAAGCACACCGGGAGACTTTTGCAGGACTTCGAGAACGGAGTTTCCTGAGTAGGTGATGGCTTCGGCCGGCCGGATCACGAGTCGATCTAGCTGTTGATCAACGGCCACCCTACTGCTCGTAATTTCAACCGCTCCCAATTGGAATGTGCTTTCTTTCATCAGAATCTCGGGAATTTCAACCTGGTACTGCACTCCTTTCAAAACCAGCGCCGAGACAAACGTATTATAACCGACAAGGGAACAGGTGATCCGATAGGTCCCTGCAGTGATGCCCTTGAGGACATAACGACCGAGGCTGTCCGTGCGGGCAATGCAGGCAAGGGTTGAATCCCTGAACAACATCACGTTGACACCAGGAAGGAACTCGACTCCATCGCTCACCTGTCCATGCAGGGAAAATTGCGCAAAGGCAAGCCATGAACAGCAGGTTATAACTGCCGTCAGCATAACTGATTTCATAATGTGTTTTAATGAACTGATCCGGAGGAGCTAACGGAGGAAGCAGAGTATTGTAACCGCAGGGGCGCCAGGACACAAAGGTTACAATACTCTGCTTCCTCCGCCCCTCTCATGAATTGACCTTGCCTGCAGTGGTTTCATTTTCAAAATCAACATTCACCGGCTTTCGTTTTGACCGCTGCAGGAAGGGAATGATCATTGGGGCAGATTGCTTGTATTCCCGGTACCGTTTTCCAAAAGTCTTGACGAGGTCGTTCTCCTCCAGTTGTATTGCCGTCAGAATATATCCGGTGGTCATGATCGCAAAGAACAAGTGCGCGACAGTCATGGTGGGCGTCGACCAGAAGGCAATCAGAAAACCCAAATACAAGGGATGCCGGACGTATTTATAGAACAATGGCGTGCGGAACGGGAGCGTTTCGTAGGGTCGACCCAAGGCATAAAGCCACACTTGCCGAAGTCCGAACAGATCAAAGTGATTGATCAGAAAGGTGCTCACAAGAACAATGGTAAACCCAGTCATCGAAAAAGTTTGCAGGGCAAGCCTAAGGGCGGGTGATTCAACATCCCAAATCACGCCGCCCAAAGGTTGCCAATAGAAAAAAAGTAACATAAGACAAACGCTGGCGAACAAAACGTAGGTGGAGCGTTCAATGGGTTCGGGGATGAACATGGTCCACCATTTTTTAAACGCGGGACGCGCCATGATGCTGTGTTGCAAGGCAAAAAGGGTGAGCAATCCGGCATTGATCAGCAGTGCGTGATCCAACGGTGTCTCGGGAACACTATCGATATGCTTTGGAACCAGGAGGCTGGAGACGAACCCGATGGCATACAGGAAGGTCCCGAGGAAGATGACATAGGCAACAACGCCATAGATAAGGAACAGTGCTTTTTTCATAAGAGTCTTTTTAGAGTGTTTATTTTCGGAGGCGCACATGCTCAGCCCTGAATATTCGTGGCCGACGGCTGAACACATCGCGTAACCAAAGATGAAGGCTCTTACGGCTTGGCGGCTAGAAAGGACGTTTCAAAGGATTGAAGCTTTTTTTGCAAGCTTAAAATTATGTTGCTTTGCTTGTCTGGATGTTACATTCAGTGGTAATTGGGTTTCAGGCCCTGACTTTGGGGTAAAATCAGAACCCTACGGCGTCCGCTATGCGTTTGAATTCGGGTTCGTCATAGAGCACGACAAATTGCGGTTCGGTCATTATCCAAGGCATCTCCATATCATGTGATTGAAAAGCGGTATTTAACCATTCGAGGGCGGCAGGCTTATCATCCAGGCCGGCGTAGGCAACGGCAATAAAGAAGGCTATTGAACCATCTTCACCCTTGTGAAGCCGGGTCTTAAGTTCTTTAATAATGTCAAGTGCAGCTCCGCGATTGCCTGACTTGGCGTACGCCGCCCCACTCCATCCCAACATTCGGGGATATCGTATGCCCTCGAGCGCGATAGCCTTGTTGAAGTATGTTATGGCCTCTTCATAACGCCCCAGTTGCAGCATCAGGAAACCGTGCGAATCGAACGTGTAATAGTTATTGAACAGCTGAAGCCGCCTTTCAGAGAAACGCAGGGCATCATCATAGCGATGGGTGTAGTAATACGAAAGTAACATCCGGCTATTCGGATAATAGGGATCGGTGGCATCAAGCTTTTCGGCAAATACAAGCGCCTCATCATGGCGCCTCACGAAATTCAGAAAGTCCGAATACATCGCCAGGGCATCCGGATCATCGTTGACTACGGCCTGCTTGTATTCGGCTTCAACGCGCTTGATGTCCCAGTTGTGATATAGATAGTAAAACCCCATGAGCATGTGTGCGATGTCCAGGCGTGGATCAATGGCAAGGGCCTTGTCAATAAAGGGCTTACCATGTTGCAATCCCTCGAGTGCGCTTTGCTCAGCACCAAAAATACTCGCCAGACAGATGTGGCTGTAGGCCAGGTAGGCATATGCGCGCGCGTAGTTTGAATCGAGTGCAATCGCCTGACCGAGCAGGTCTATGGCATTGTGGGTACCGCGGTTTGTATAAGTCCTGAACTCATAAATGCCCTTCAGATAGAGGTCGTAGGCTCTCGGATCCTTTGTATCGGTAGCTGACAACCGGTTTCGTTCTTCGGCGGTCAACTTTGTGTGAAGCTCTTCGGCGACCTGCTGGGCAATCTCGCTTTGAATGGCAAACACATCTTTCAATTCACGGTCATAAGTCTTTGCCCATATCTGCGCTTCGGTGACACCGTCGACTAACCGTACCTCTACGCGCACAGCATTTTGGTCGCGCTGTATGCTTCCTTCCAACAGTGCCCCCACGCCAAGTTCTCCCGCAATTGCCTTGGCCGACTTGTCCGTTTTCCGGTATTGCTCAACCGAAGTCCGGGAGATTACGCGCAAGGCCCCCACCTGTGACAGGCTGGTACGGATGGCTTCAACGACCCCCTCGCCGAAGTACTCATTGCGTTCGTCTTCGCTCAGATTCTTGAAGGGAAGTATGGCAATAGATCTGGCATCGGCAATGCCAGCGGCGTCACTGGTCAAGTCGTCATCCACGGCAAAATGGCGATACACAACGACCGCGCATATCGCGACGACCAACGTCGATACCAACATCAATACCCAGGAACTTCTGCGCCAGACCGGCTGCGTATCGGACGCATATGCTGCTCGTTTGGTCAATACCGCGCGATCAAGGCGCGAATCGGAAGGAAGTCCTGGGAGCGATTTGTCCGCATCGGATTCAGACTCCGCTAGCGTCGTCGTTATTTCCGAACGATGAGCCATCGCCTTGTGTCTCACCTCTCCTGGAGGAAAGCCGTAGAATTCATTGAAACACTTGCTGAAATAAGTGGGGCTTCCAAAGCCGATTCGATCCGCGACTTCGGCCGCTGTAAGATCACCCTCTTTAAGCAATGCCATGCCCAGGCTAAGCCGATGCTCGCGAACGAACTGACTGACCGATTTCCCCGTTACATTATTCAGACGGCGATGCAGTTGTGAGCGACTCATGCCGATATTCTTTGCAAGCGCCTCTACGCTGAATTGCTCGTTGGTCAGATTATCGTCGATTTCCCTTTTGAGCTTTTCAAGAAAGTCTTCGTCAGCGCCGGATCTCATAAGTCGTGATGGCTGTGAAAAAGGATTGCGAATTTACGCGATTTAACGAAGGTAGACATGTTTTGGATGTGACCAATCCGGAGACGGGCTCTATCTTTGCACCGTTAACCAGAACCATTGAAATTCAAGATCGATAGCTTTGTATTGGCAGTCATATGCGTAGTAGGGCTTGCTTACCTGTTTCCGCAACTTGGCCGCGACGACAGCCCCGTGCCACTCGACGCAGTCGGCTCCGTGGGCGTGTCCCTGATATTCTTTTTCTACGGCCTGAAACTCAGTCGTGAAAAAATGATCAGCGGAATAAAAAACTGGAAACTTCATGCCCTCGTGCAAGGCAGCACGTTCCTGCTATTTCCACTGATAGTCTTGTTGGTTCGACCCTTTATTCACGAACAGCACGAATTCACGATCTGGCTGGCCTTTCTCTTTCTCGGGGCACTTCCATCCACCGTATCCTCCTCTGTGGTCATGGTATCGATCGCAAAAGGTAATGTTCCCGCGGCCATCTTCAACGCGAGTATATCGGGATTAATTGGTATCGTGATCACGCCACTCTGGATGGGATTGTTCATTACACAGGGGTCTTCCGAATTCGACCTGAGCGAAATTTATGTCAAGCTCAGCGTAGAGATCCTGGGTCCCGTCATGCTGGGCATTCTGCTACAGCGGAGTTTGGGTAAGTATGCGCAGCAATACAGCAAGCAACTTTCGTTGTTTGACAAGTCGGTTATTCTTCTGATCATTTACAAAAGCTTTGCTGAATCGTTTGACCGGAACGTGTTCAGCACCGTGCAGCTAAGTGATCTGTTCTATATTACCCTCGCCGTCTTCGCGTTGTTCTATTTGGTCTATTACCTGACCGGCTACCTGGCGCGACGATTCGGGTTCCCCCGCGAAGACAGAATCACGGCGCAGTTTTGCGGAACTAAGAAGTCCCTGGTTCACGGTACGGTATTCTCTAAGATCCTGTTTCAAAATAGCGCCGCCACGGGAATCATGCTGCTTCCCTTGATGCTTTTTCATGCGATGCAGATCTTCATCATCAGCGTGATCGCTTCACAACTCGGCAGCAGGGATGCTAGTCCGGAAAATACAACCCAACAATAGTCTCATGAGCTACTCCTCATTCGCGCGATTGTGTACCCTCTGCCTGTGCATGTGTATCGTTCTGTGGACTTGCACCAGCCGCGATCCGCATCGTGGACCAGTCCCTGATGCTGATACGCCCATGATCCCGGGTAACGTATCATCGCTCAACTCGCCTTTCGTAACAGCAGGAGATCGCGTGTACATGGTGGGTAACCAGGACGGTTCATTTCCGGATATAGGTTGGCACGTCCCCGGTGAGATGGGAGGCATTTGGGATCATCCGATCAAGCTGATGGATGGATTCAAGGCAGCCGTCCGCGTCGGTGAGGAAATACACTGTCTCGATCGCGCCGCGGCGTTCGAAAACTTTCCATTCGCGAACCGTCATCGGTTCACGTTCGAAAAACTGAACCTGACCGTTGAGCGATTTCAATTCGTTCCGGATGCCACGGAAGGGTTGGTGGTCGAATTCAAATTCTTCAACAACGATTCGCAGCCGCGCACATTCGAATTCAACATGACCGCGTTATTCGATCTGAGACCCACCTGGTTGGGAGAACGAACCCAGATGACCGATGGAAAAGACGTGCTCAAGTTTGATGCATCCGCGCGGGCGATCGTGGCCAAAGATGCTAACAATCCCTGGCATGCCATGATGGGATCGAATATAGAAGCGGTTTATCGGGTTGGTGATATTGCCTGCGGCGCGACGACGAGTGGTCAATCATACAATGCCGCAACGCTGGCCTACACGCTTACAATTGCGCCCGGCGGAACGTCGACCATCCCTTTCTTCATTGCAGGATCCGGGACGTCCGACGGGGACATGCGAAAAACTTTTGACGCCCTTAAAGGAAGCACCGATAAATTATTGGCCAGCAAGGCGGAGCGTTTCAGCCAGATTACCTCGCGTGCTGCTATCTCCGTGCCTGATTCAGGCATCGAAAAGATGTATGGGTGGTTGAAATACAACATAGATTGGCTCGTCCGTTCGGTTCCGAATCAGGGCACGGGTCTTTCTGCCGGATTGCCCGATTACCCCTGGTGGTTCGGTGCCGACGCCACGTATGCGCTACAGGGCGTTCTGGCCACTGGCGACCATCACCTGGCAAGAGAAACCATTTTGCTGTTACACAAGCTATCGACGCAGACGAACAACAATGGCCGCATCATTCACGAAGCATCTACGAACGGATCCGTGTATAACCCCGGCAACGTAAATGAAACCGCGCAATTCATAACCCTGGTCTACAACTACTATGCCTGGACGGGGGACCGTGCACTGGTGGAAGAAGTTCTTCCCGAAATTAAAAAAGGACTTTCCTGGCTCACACATGAAAAGGATCCTGATGGCGATCATTTTCCGAATGGAAGCGGCATGATGGAAATACCCGGACTAGAGGCCGACCTGGAAATGATCGACGTAGCCGCGTACACGCAGCAAGCCGTGGCCAGCGCCTCACGCCTGGCCTACGCGCTGGGTGACTCTGCAACGGCCAAAGAGTATGGATTGCTGGCCCGGGAAATGGGTATACAAATCAACCGGGAATGGTGGGTGAGCAACGTAAATGCCTTCGGTGACTTTCGCGCTACCCCGAGGGAGGCAAAGCCGATCATTGAAGCAGCCATCATTCGATCGGATACCCTTAAAAAGCATACGGCCGTGGCAGCGTTGAAAAAAATGTTGCCGGCCATCAACACGTCGTCCAAACGCCTGCAACCATTCGTGGTGTACAGCAACTGGGTCGTAAACACACCGATGGAAACAGGCGTCGCCGACAGTGCGAAAGCCCGCGCTGCTTTGAAGACTGCGCAGTCTTATGAAAACGTATACGGCGCATTTGTAACCGGGATCGACAAGACGGACGAACCCGACAGCATTGTACTAAAATCACGAAAGAAGATATTTTCGTACACCGGCGCTGTGATGACATTGCCCACGGGGGTGTTAAGCGTATCTGCCGCTCGCTATGAAATGACCGGTCTTTCGCTGCGGTATATCAAGAAGTTAGAGCGATCATTCAGTTATGCATTGCCGGGATCGATGTATGAGGTTTCACCCGACTTCGGTATGATCACGCAAGCCTGGAACATCTATGGCGTGGCCGTCCCCATCGTACAATATATGTTCGGGATTCAACCCCATGCCTACTCGCGCCTGGTCGAAATAACGCCTTCGCTTCCGGATGCCTGGACAAACGTATCGATCAATCAGGTCAGGATTGGCAACAACGAACTAAGCCTCACCCTGGAATCAAGCCAGGAAACACTGACTTACAAGATTCACCAAACGATGAAAGACTGGACCCTTTCGATAGATGTCAGGGGTGGCGTGAAACACGTTGTTGTGGATGGCCGAGAAATAGAATTTGAAACGCTTCCACAAAAACGCCTGGACGTGACGGGGCATGAGATGGAGGTCGTCGTATGGAATACCGCGCGTGTGATTCATTGAAAGCTATCGCTAAAACGGAAGTTATTTAATCGCATTTTGAATCTTAGTAAATTCAATCCTACTGCACATGGAAAATTATACTATACCGGCACAGACCCGCATTGGACACATTCACTTGAAAGTCTCGGATCTTCAACGTTCACTTGATTTCTATTGTGGTCTCCTCGGCTTCGAACAGATGGCTGCTTATGGTGACCAGGCAGCATTTATTTCGGCGGGAGGCTATCATCACCATATTGGGCTCAATACCTGGCATAGCAAGAATGCACCTCCGGCCACGGGGAATGGCGTGGGCTTGTATCACACGGCGATTTTGTATCCTACCCGAAAGGATCTGGCGAAAATCTTTCAACGGCTGCACGCGGCCTCTTATCCTTTCACCGGAGCCTCTGATCATGGTGTCTCAGAAGCGTTATACCTCGATGATCCCGATGGCAATGGCGTGGAGTTGTACTGGGACAGACCAAAAGATCAATGGCCAATTGATCAAAAAGGGGCGCTCAATATGTATACAAGGCCGCTTCACCTGGACGACTTGATCAAGGAACTCGACGTGTGAGATGCTGTAATGAGCATCCCACGGAGTCGGGCGCATTGTTCAAACGCTTATCTTAGGGCATAAACCCATAACCCTTGAAACTAAAAGTGATCGTCCTGCTTCTTGGTACCCTGATGGTGGAATCCACCCTGCAAGCGCAATCTGTTAAATCCGACTACAATACGAAAACGGACTTCAAGAAATTCAAGACCTACGCCTGGCTTGCACCCGGCGACAGCGTACTGAATCGATATAGAAAAGACAAACTCTATAGCGGGTCGATCACCTATGCAGCCAATGAAGAATTGAAGAGCCGTGGCCTGAAAATGGACACGCTGAATCCCGACGCCATTTTTCTGTTCTTCACAAGTGTCGAAGAAATCACGACGTACTCGCAAACACCCACGCTAAGCGTCGGCGTGGGTGTTGCCGGACCTGGATACTATGTGGCCGGATCAGCACCGGTCGCCGGCGGCAAAATTATTGCCACAACTGAAGAAGACGGCGTTCTTAAGTTCGCCATGTACGACACGCAGACCCGCAAGCAGGTGTGGACTGGGATGGCGAATAAGACTTTTAAGCTAACCGACGACGTCCAGCAACTGGTGATGGACTACACGGCGAAGATCTTTAAGAAATTTCCATTGAAGGCATCCCGGTGATATACCAACCGGCAACGTAAATTTTATCAAGCAACTGAAAACCTCCTTTTGTACTGAAGAACCGGTTTCTCGATAAATTCGTAGGAAAGTGCCGCTGCGACCAGTGACAAGACAATCCTCAGCGTTGTTACGAATATGAAATTTGCCTTATCGTCAGTTACGCGCAACGGCTCAAGGGCCATCGCAATGGGCACATGATACAAATAAAGTCCGTAAGACCTTCGACCTACCCACACCAGAACATCGTTGGCAACGATCGGGCTATTAGCATTTCGTAGCGCAACGAACACGGCAACAGCCGAGAATAAGTTCGTAAGCAAGAAACCGCCTGACAGCCACCGCGGGTTAGATAATTGAAGCAAGAAACCGCATACCAAAAAGAATGTCGCGCAGAGTATCAATAGGGCAACGTCCCACGCTTTTTTACGCGATGACTCCAGCAGACTCTTTTGATCGCTTACGAAATACATAAGGGCACCCAACAGAATACAGTCTATCCTGCAGAAAGTAAAACCGTAGGCATCGATGATGAATAGTCCGTAGCGCCATTCTCCCTGATGGAGCCCGGCGACTATCCGAAAGACGCTCGTGGCAACCAGGAGCGCAACAATCGACCATTTACGCTGACTGTCTGTTGCAGACGAGAGCATCCAGATGATCACCAGTGGCCACAGGAAATAAAAGTGTTCTTCAACAGCGAGCGACCATAGGTGATGCATGTTTCCCATCACCCGCTCGTCAACGATGTTGGCGAAATAGAACATGCTTGCCAGCGAAGCGATCATTCGATCGCTTTCAACCGGAAGAAAGGAATAGGTCCAAAGAACATTTGCCAAGGCAACCGTCACCAGAAGCGGCGGATATAAACGAAGTATCCGGCGCGCATAAAAATTCTTCAGGGAGATCCGGCCCGACAATTCGTGCTCTTTCCACAACAGTGACGTGATAAGGTAGCCGCTAATCACAAAGAAAATATCCACGCCCAAAAATCCTCCGGGAAATAACCCATAACCGACGTGGGTAAACAACACCATTAAAACAGCGAATCCTCTCAGGCCGTCTAAACTCTTTATGTATGGTATTTTTGTCGCGTGCTTCAATTCAGATCTTGATCTTGCGAGATTCTCGGATATATATGCGGGACGGTTTATGGTGATACAGCACAATTAATATACTATAATAGTAAATTCCCTGATATCTGGTGGCCCGTGCAAATAATGTCGCACCGTCCGGGAGCTAAACTTGCTATTTTCGCGTTAAACCAAAGCGTCATGAAGCCAAACAATGTCCGTACATTCAATTTCATGTTACTCATCCTGCTGCTCACGTCGTGCAAGGTAAAACCCGGCGGCAACTATCAAGGCAAGCCATTCAGCGACGCCCGCCATTCTGGCGCACAAGTCATTCCCGGGCGACTTCAATTTGAGTTTTTTGACGAGGGTGGAGAAGGCCTGGCATTTCACGACAATGATACCGTGAATTCCGGAAGCGGCGCATTGAATCCCGCCGATGGAACCTATCTAAATGAATTCAGAATTCACGAACCGGTAGATATCTCTTATACTAAATTTCGGGAACCTTTGATTGATAACTCTCCTTACAACCTGGTAGCCCCGGAGCCCGATCAACTTTATATAGGATGGACAGCACCGGGAGAGTGGATAAAATATACCATCGACGTGAAAGAGTCTGGTCGATACAAGCTGGGACTGATGTACACGGCCAATCAAAATGGACAAATCTCATTGGCGGTAAATGATGTTGACGTTACCGGCGCCATTGACGTGCCCTCCACTTTCGTCGCCGACGATACGATCGCGTGGCGGCAATGGCACCATTGGAACTACCTTGACAAGATTCCTGTGATTGAGTTGCCAGAAGGAATGCATACACTAACGTTGCATACCCTGGCCGTTGGGCAGATGAATTTCGAACACCTGGATTTCGAACGCGTTAAATAGGGGATGCAAGGCATAACGCGTTTTTGCTTCCGCCCCTATTTCGAATAAACCACCCTGAACCCCTTGTTGTGATTTCGCGACGTCGGAGACAGGGGATTCCGATAGGTATTTCTCGTATTCCGGGCACCAATATCCCATGCTCCCCCCCTCAGGGTTCGAAACCTTCCGTTAGTTGGACCGGGAGGATTCACTTTGATACCGTTTTGATAGTAGTTTTCATCGTACCAATCAGAGCACCATTCCCACACGTTGCCCGACATATCAAATAATCCGAGCTCGTTGGGCGGCTTTTCTGCCACGGGCATCGTGCCGTCGGTCTTGTGGCCATACCACGCAACGGAATCCGGAATGTTATCGCCACTGTAGATAAATCCCTTTCCCTTCGTTCCGCCATTGGCTGCAAACTCCCACTCCGCTTCGGTAGGGAGCCGAAAAAGTTTGCTGTGTTGGTCGCGCAGCCAATAACAATAGGCAACCGCGTCATCCCAACTGATGTTGACAATCGGATGGTCGTCGTTCCATCCGAACCACGGCGCATGAGGCATCGCACGTCCCGTGCTCGTGCAGAATACCCGCCATTGCCCGACGGTCGTTTCCGTTTTTGCCATCCAGAACGGTTCGACGCTGACTTTATGCAGGGGCTTCTCGTCGCGCTCCCCCTGTTCGCTACCCATCGCAAAGGATCCGCCTTCCACAAAGACCATCTGAGGGACAGCCTGCGAGAACAGGCTCGTCACGATCAGGGAGCATATGATCGAAGCAATGCCTTTCATTTCTTCCAATAGCTATTGTTCCCCACCCACAAGAGCGCATTCGCGATCAACTTATTCTGTAGCGCGTCCGACATAACAGCATCTCCATGACCCATGTTCATATAGATCATCCGGTACTTAGTATGGGTCCACACTACGGGTGTATCTCCCCCCGTGATAATGTCCTTGATGCCCAACGGATAGTTCATCGGATCAAGGGTTAGCAACACTTTTACGTTCTTGTTTTCCCGAGGACTTGGTTTCCACTGATACCATTCATTGGTGGGAGACGCCAACGCCTGGGGTATACGTTTCGTAACTACATGCGACGTGTCATCTACCAGTAATCGGGCCGGTTGAGGCGGCCAGTTGTTTGTGTAGAATATCGCGCCACCCACGAAATCCACAAACCACGGCCATTGGGTAGTCTTGTCATTATATGCGGCCACGTGAAACCCAATCCATCCACCCCCGTTCTCCATGTATTTTTGAAAGGATTTTCGTTGCTGCTCGCTATGCGGAAAGTCATTTATCCACATCACCACCTGATAATTTCTCAGCAGCGTGTCGTTGAGATTGGTCCAGTCCTTGGTAACGTCAAAAGTGAAATGGTTTTCCTCTGCCAGCGTAGTAAAGAACGCCCGCACATCTTTCGAAAAGTCCTGGTGGTCGTGCTCTACACGTGTGCTGTAAAAAGCCAACACCTTAAACTCCGGAGGTTGAGCTACTGATACTTGTATCAACAGCGAGGCAGTGAGCATCAATAGTAACGTTCTCATTTGGCAGCCTCCACGCGTTCAGCACCACCCAACCAAAGCAAGGCATCGCTGATCATCTTGTTCTGATCATCGCTTGAAAAGATCTTATTGCCATGACCCATGTTCATGTAAAGCATCTTGTAATTTGTATTGGTCCACACGACCGGCGTATCTCCTTCTTTTATGGTAGTCTTCACCCCCAAGGGATAATTTTCCCTGGACAGCGACAACAGCACTTTTACATCCTTGTTTTCGCGAGGACTCGGTTTCCATTGATACCACTCCCCCGTAGGCGAATCGTAGGCGGCCGGCATTCGTTTTGTAGCCGGGTGTGTGCGATCCTCTACAACCACTTTGGCGAGTAACGGCGGCCAGTTATTCGATTGAAAGTAGGCACCGCCAAGAAACTCATTGAACCATTTCCATTTTGACTCCGGTAGATTGAACGCCGACACGTGACAACCCAACCACGCACCTCCGCGATTGACGAACCGTTCGAACGCCTGACGCTGTTCGTCGCTCTGAGGAAAATCGTTCAACCAAATGATCACATCATAGTTGGCGAGGTAGTTATCGTTCAGGTTGGTCCAATCGGTTGTCGCGTCAAAAGTAAAACCCTGTTGACCCGCCACCAGGTCAAAGAAATACAGGGCATCTTTGGCAAAATCCACGTGATCCATCTCGCCCTTCGTGGAATAGAATGCAGCCACTTTAAAACGGGGACGCTGTGCATTTGCCTGCCCTTCAAGGAATACGAGGAAGAAAGCGCACACAAGGAATCGGAAGTTCATTCTTCAGGCTGTCAACCCGAATATAGCAATTTATCATAGCGAAAATGCAACGCTACCAGCCCGCACCGATCCGTCGGTGAAAGTTTCAATTTCATTAAAGTTCATGCTGGAAAATCCATTCGAAAACTGATCTCCTGTTAACTTTAGGGATCAAATCTTTCAGCACTATGAGAATCCTCCTGTTATGCGCGTTTTGGTTATGTTTTTTCACAGATACCTGGGCGCAACAGGACTTCTATGAACAGGAACTGTTAAACCTGAGCGATATCTCGAAACTCTCTCGGTATCGGGTGGGGGAAATGGATCAGCTTTCAAGCTATGACCGGACAGGAGGTAACGACGATGGGTTTAGCGGAAAATACTCCTATGTAAGAAAAGAAGCGGATGGTTTGGTGCTCGCCGATCTCAAGGGACCCGGGGTCATAAATCGCATCTGGACACCTACGCCGACCACCGATACGATCAAGTTCTATTTCGATGGCGAGACCAGGCCAAGAATTTCCATTCCCTTCATCGAGCTCTTCACGGGCAACACGTTTCCTTTTCTCGCCCCGCTGAGTGGCAACCAGATCGGTGGATACTATTGCTACCTGCCGATCCCCTATGAAAAATCGCTGAAGGTCGTGTATGCCGGCAAGGATCTCCGGTTTCATCAGACGCAATATCGCACCCTTAGGAAGGAAGACCAGGTAAAGTCCTATTCCGCCGAGCTGGTTCGTTCACATCAGTCCCAACATGACCGTGTCGCCGCCGTTTGGACGAAGAAGCGTTCGCCGTTGGAAGCATACGGAAATCAACTAAAGACGAAGAAGATCAGCTTGTCACTTCGGTCCGGTGTTGAGGAGTCGCTGTTGTCCCTGAGCAGTGGTGGCCGGGTTGTGGGAGTGGAACTGGCGGCTGGAAGCCTGGCTCAGGCATATCGCAAGGTAATGCTTACGGCGCGCTGGGACAACGAATCGAAGTATGCTCTAGATCTCCCGTTGCACGACTTCTTCGGCTTTGCCTTCGGAAAGCCGGCCATGCAATCCATCTTGCTGGGTTCCAATACGGAGAAGCTCTATTCCTACCTGCCCATGCCATTTGATCAATCCGCTGAGATAAACGTGAAGTATGAAAAAGGCAAAACCGGGGCCGATGAATTGCTGATCACCGGCACTATTTACTATACCGAAGAGAAGCGAAGTCCGGCAAACGAAGGTAAGCTGTATGTGCAATCCCGAAGACAATACAACATTCCCTCCGGGACACCTCATCTGATTTCCGAAATCAAAGGGAGGGGTCACTACGTCGGTACCATATTGATGTCGCAAGGTCTTGAAGAAGGACACACCTGGTTTTTTGAAGGTGATGACCGTGCCACGATCGACGGAAAGCTGAAGCTGCACGGTACCGGCTCGGAAGATTACTTCAACGGAGGATGGTACGCTGTGATGGACCGTTGGGACCGGGGCCTCAGTTTGCCTATTCACGGCTCATTGGATTATAATCAAATGAGCTCCCGGACAGGCGGCTATCGGTTCTATCTAACGGACAAGTTGAACTTTATCGAATCGTTTCAATTGACCATTGAGCATCAACCCGACACAAAAAACAATGTAAAGTCCGATTACACCTCGGTTGCCTTGTTCTATAGTGATAGGCCACAGTTTGAAGACACGCCGATTCTTATCGATGACAAAGTAGAAAAGGTGCCTCACCGTGACAAGCTCACCGCGCAGGGCATGGTGTATTCCCTTTACTGGCTGGCAAACGCGGGCTACGAGGATCCTTCCATTGTTTTCTCCATGAAGAAATCCGATAAATGGTTTGCGCAGATTGATCCCGAGGCAGTGCCCATGGTCCAGATCTACCTCAACGGGCTGGATATTGGCCGGTATAAACTCTATGTTGAGTATGGCCGCCGCGAAGACTCCCGACCGTTCAGCGTCTGGCAACGCTCGACCCAGGTGTCGGACTGGATTGGGTCGGAAACGGAATTTCCAGCCAAAGGGGGAAAGACTGAATACGCCGGCGAGATAGAAATTACCGATGAGGTGAAGACGATTACACTTCGCAAGAAAGCTGGTGATACTGCTGTTCAGATATTCAGTTTGCAGTTTGAGAAAGTCGAATAGCCGTAAATCAATTCTTCTAATGCCCGTTGCGTTTCACCTACGAATCAAGATAGATCTTGAAAAAAGTGAACACGCCAAGAGCCAGCAAGACCGCGCTGGGTAATATCGCGATAAGACGGCTGTGCTGAATGAATTTCGACACGCGTTGGGCTGCAAATGCAAGCAAGGTCAATAGTGCCAAAGCACCCAGTGCTGTGCCCAACACATATGCATGCACCCTGGCCGTTGTGTCAATCACAATCCATCCCTGCGATTTCAGGTACGCAGTTATAGCGATCCACCAGGGAATGGCCTGGGGGTTGAGAATGCTCAGGATAAGACCTCTTGCGAATCCCCTTTCCTGTAGTCTGACCGTAGTCGTAGTAGGTTTTCGGGCAGACCAGAGGCCCATCAGACCGAGGAGTACCATAACAGACGCCGCCAACAACTTAAAATTCTCCTGCACCACGGGCGAACTAGTGACCCATCCTTCAAATGCAACCGCTATCCATGCATAAGGATATTCAACAAGTGCGACCGCCAGCGCAAACCTCAGGGCGGCTTTCAATTTATTCTCCAGACCCAATTGCAAGACCAGGATGTTCAGCGTTCCCGGAGGAATGGAACCCAGGAAGCTGGCAACTGCTCCGATGACGAAAACCTGAAGTACCAAATGCTAAAAGCTGAAGTGAGAATTATTCATAATTACCGGGCAACGCGACCATTGTTTTGCCAGTGAATATACAAGTCATTCTCTTACATCGACCGGCTACTCCTCATTTTTTGATCTAATGGGTGGTTCCCGCCGGAGATTGGCTTAGTCACTTTGAAATTAGTTGACAAAGGCAACTAATTCCATTAGGCTATTTGGATCAACTCGGGACTTCTCCAATCGCTTCGATGCCGGGAAGCGATTGGAGAAGGGATGTGACCAGATGATATGCTTACTGTGGGGAGCGGGAGATATGATAAATGCTGTTGCTTCGCTTCATCTCCGATACTTCACTTCGGGCAATCGAAACGGCCTCGGCATAATTCTCATCTTTTTTTATATCGCTCAGGCCGATGGGCTTCGACACACCATAATTATTCCAGGCAACGATAAGGCTATCACTGCTAACGGCTTCCACACGAAAGGTAGTATAGTGGTTATCGATCTTCACCTCGTACAGGTCGCCCTGAGCAGGATTAATAAAATAGGCCTCCTCCTTCTTCGCCGTCTCACCCGAAGCATACGAACCATAGGCGATCAGAAACGCCGCGCCTGCAAGGCCCACGAAGTTCCAGAGTGGAATTCTCGTTTCCTTAGTAAGGTCTTGATAAGCCGTCTTAACCGCCGGTGGCATTTCATTCACTTTAAGCACTTGTTTACAGTGCTGACATTGAGATCCACCGGTTCTTCCAACTGAGAAGAATGGAAGCCAAAAGATGTGCGCATACTGTGCGAAGACACTGGCAGTAACAGCGCCGTTTGTACCGCAGTGAGGACACGCGACATGTGCCAACTGTGAAGTTTTGAGGTGTGTGGCTCTTCGACCGTAAATAATCATAGTTATGCTGGTTTTTTATTATAGACCTGAATACCCCTACAACGGCCAGTGTATCCCCAAAAAGTGACGAAAAACTTACAGGCCTGAGAAAAGTGCCGCGGATGCAAAATTGTCGAAGCAGGCGCTTCTGTAACATTTTAAATGCATCTACGCGTGGGTGCCCCGCCCGACTCCAGAAAATCTGTTTTACGTTAATCAGGTGTTCATACCAGGACAAAACAAAACAAATGAATTAAACTTTCATAAAATATTGAAAGTTTAATAACATTAGAATATATTTACCGTATAAATATCAGACATGAAGCTTACCGAGGCGAAAAGCCAATTTATTCAGGCCTGGGGCACGTTGGGTTCCAAATGGGGCATTAACCGCACCATGGCACAGTTACACGCCTTGTTAATGGTATCTCCGGACCCCTTGAGTGCGGAAGATATGATGTCGGAATTGAATATCTCCCGGGGAAATGTGAACATGAACATAAGAGACCTCATGGATTGGGGCCTTGTTGAAAAGATGCATAAGGCGGGCGAACGCAAGGAATACTTCTGGGCAGAAAAGGACATTTGGAAGATTACGAAACAGGTGGCCAAGGAAAGGAAGAAGCGAGAACTTGAGCCCGTTCTGAAGGTACTTGACCAAGTATCTGGTGTCGAAGGTGATAAGAAAGACAGGCATGTGAAAGCCTTCGTCGAAAGCATTAATGGGATAAAACGCATGGCGACTAACGCCGATAAGACCCTTGATACGATGGTCAAGGCTGAAGAAAACTGGTTCTTCGGAGGCATATTAAAACTATTCAAGTAGTTTTTTTCAAAATGAATTTCATTAATTATTGAAAGTTTTGAAAACTATAGATATGAAATCGCTCGACAATAAACTCATCATCTATGACAGCAATTGTAAAGTCTGCTCGTCGCTGAAAGACGTTGTGCTAAGGCTTACGTCAATCCCCGAGTCAAAAGTCAAGGCGTACAAGGACCTGAACAGCGACCTGAACGAGAAGATCGATCCAAACAAGTTCAGAAACGTGATGGCCTTGATTGACGTCGCTGGCGGTCAAACGATTTACGGATCCGAGGGTGTTGCCCATGTCTTCTCCAGTCAGTACAGGATGTTAAACACCCTTCTGAACATTAAAACCTTTTTCAGAATTTTTGACTTCCTCTACAAGACTCAGGCATTCAACCGCTACATTATAGCGACGCCAAAAAGCAGCTTCATGTGCGATTGCTTTCCCGACAGGGTAGTCAAATATCGCATGAGCTATATCATCATGACCGTTATCTTCTCTGTCTTTTTAACATCGATGTTCGGTCTGTCATTGAGGCACTTCTTCCACGACGTCTCCGCATTAGATGCGGCTGTTCACATGTTGCTGATGGCTGGAACAGGGTGGGTGATACAAATAGTGATTGCCATAATAAGTCTGCGCGAAAAAGCGCTCGACTACATCGGGCATCTGGGAAGCATCATGGTTGTCGGGTTGCTAATACTGGTTCCGTGGATGCTATTATCTTTCAATTCGCAAATTTCTACTCCCTACCTCCCAACAGCCAGTGTATGCATCAGCAGCATCTTTATGCTGAGTATGCATATTGGACGAGTCAGGTATCTGCAGCTTTCGCAGCGCTGGACGTTGAGTTGGTTCATACTCTTGCAATCCACTGCCTCGTTCTGGGTCTACTACTTCTACATTAGATAATCTATATGAGCCTGTTAAAACGAATTCCCATTAAGTATAAAGGTGAGCTGCATGATGTCCGTCTCATTAATTTTTCGGTCGACATGGAGGAAGTTCTGACGAAAGTTCCGCAAAACATAAAAGTGCGGGATTTTAACGGCCGAGCCATGATCTCCATGGTGGACGTAAAATTGAAAAATATGCGTACCGTCGCCTTACCCTGGATACGCTTCAGCTATCGCCATGTGGCCTTTCGGCTCCTGGTTGATGATCGTCAAAACAGCCAGGACCTAAGCAAAGGCATATTCTTTTTTCGCTCATTTAGTGACAAGCCATTAATTGTTACGGGTGGGAGACTGTTAACAGACTACAATCTCGAAATGGCCACCATAAAGGACCTCGGCGACGAAGTCAGTATCATTCAAGGCGGCCACCATGTGACCTACTGCATGACCGGATTGAACACCCTCCGCAATGACAAACTAACGGCCACTATCGGCTCGTTGGACAGGGCCTATTCAACCTTAGGCACAGATTTACGCGTGACCCAAATTCAGCGAGAGAAATGGCCCATTCAGTTAGTGAACTGCAGTGGTTTTGAAACTACTTTCTTCAAGACAGCGCGATTTGAAGGTGCCTTTCGCGTCTTTGAGACGATCTACTATGATTGGCTTCCGCCCAAAACCGTTGTCCTATGAAGGTCATTGTATTGGGATCCGCCGGGCAAATCGGCTCGATTGTACTGGATGCACTCAACCCGCATCATCAGGTTACTGGTACGTCCAGACGTGCCTCGGAAAAACACTTGCTATTCAACCCATTCTCTGATGACTGGTCGCGGCTCGGTAAAGCAGACGTCCTCATCAATTGCGTCGGTCAAATTGCACCAACTCGATCCAGCAGCTTTTACGATATCCACGTTGGGCTTATTAAATTGATCATCAAAAATCGCGAGAAGATAGGTCAGCCCAGAATTGTAAATATCTCTGCTCTGGGCGCCACACCACACCATCGCGTAGCGTTTCTCCGAACAAAAGGCATCGGTGATGACTTGTTGTTACAATGCTCCGATACGATCGTGCTACGGCCGTCCATCGTATGCACGCATCGAACGATGCTCGTCAGGAAGATGCTCTTGCTGGCAAAGGTTGCACGATACTCGGGAGGCGTAATTTTCGTTCCTGAAGGATTTTTGAAAACAAAAATACAGCCCGTTATGCCGATAGACCTGATCAATACCATTGAGATTGTCTTACACACAATAGTCGAAAGGATCGTTAACGTCGTTGGACGGGAGGCCATAAGTTTTAGCGATATCTTAACTGACATGTTTGAAAAAGCGAATCAAAAACCGCGAATCATACAGATACCCAGAATGTTGACCGATATCGTGGTGAAAACGGCGATTGCACACGTGTTTCCGCAACTAATCAATTCACAACAATACCAGCTATTGTTCGAGGACAATACTGCGGATCCGGGTCCTGTTCAGAAACTGCTGAAACGATCCCTGATGTCGACATCCGGATTCTTCAAACATGAATTCAGCTATGCCGCTCATTGAACTCACCACCACCATCCACGCGCCGATAGAAAGGTGCTTCGACCTCGCGAGAAGCATCGATCTTCATAGAATCTCCATGGGAGGAACCGGTGAAGAAGCAATCGCCGGCGTTACATCCGGGCTAATCGGTGTAGGAGAACAGGTAACCTGGCGAGCTACGCACTATGGGGTCACGCAGCGCTTGACTTCAAAAATTACACAGTTTGACCGGCCCAAGCATTTCCGCGACGAGATGATCAAAGGTACGTTTAAAATGATCCAGCACGATCACTGGTTCGAAAGCACAACCCATAACAAAACCGTAATGACAGACCACTTTCGATTTGAAACACCGGGCTGGATACTCGGAACGTTGTTCAACAAACTCATGCTTGAAAAATATCTTCGTAGGCTTCTCGACAAACGCAACAACATCATCAAGAAGGTTGCCGAAGGCCAGGACTGGAAATCAATCTTAAAAAAATAGTCATGAAAATGCCCGTACTCGACGGTGTAATCGACCGTAGAATCCTTATCAACTATCGGGTACATCCTGAGGCAGTGAAATCTTTGGTACCCGCTCACCTAGAACCGCTGGTCGTTAACGGTTACGCCAGCGCTGGAATATGCCTGTTAAGGTTGAAGGACATTGGTTTCAAACACGCGCCACGGCTTCTGAGAATCACGTCCGAAAATGCGGCGCACCGCTTCTTGGTATCGTATCGCGACGGTAATAAACAAGTACAGGGTGTTTACATTCCGAGGAGAGATACAGACTCCAGGTTGAATGTGTTACTCGCGGGAAAACTCCTCTCTTGGCCACACTACCCAGCAACCTTTCATTCAAGCGAAGCTAACGGACATTACGCGGTTACCATGGAAAGCCACGACGAATATTCTAAGCTATCCATTGAGGCTGAATTGTCGGAAAAATTCCCAACTGTTTCGATGTTTGATTCCCTGGACCAGGCATCCGTTTGTTTTCGAGATTGCCAGATTGGTGTCTCTCCATCCTCAAGTTCCCAAAGCTTCAAGAGTATTCGGCTGGAGACAAAGAGCTGGCAAGTGAAACCCCTGTGCGTTCAAAAACTACAGTCAAGCTACTTTGAAAACAGGCTGAACTTCCCGGAGGGAACGATACAGTTTGACAACGCACTGTTGATGGAAGGAATAGAGCACGAGTGGCACTCCTGCTGATTTACTACAAAAGCATTTTATTGAAGCTGCAGCGATTGGACCATGCATCGCTTCACATTTATCGATCCCGGAGTGAGGCCAGGTATCGCGCATCCTCGTAGGCTGTTCCAAGCGTGTTGTTGAAATAGACATAAACATACTTCCCCGCCAAAGCCCAGTCCTTTATTAAATCTCCGATCTCATCAAGGTAATGCCTGTCGTAGCTTCCGCGATAGTCCCCGTTGACCCCATGAAATCTCAGGTAAACTGTTGGAAAATCTGCTTTCGAATCGATCATCCCTGATTTGGGCATATCATGCATCACCAGCGAAACCCCATGCTTAGATAGCATTGAAAATACTTCACTGTTGTACCATCCCTTGTCGCGAAACTCAACACAGACCCGCCATTCACCATTTGAATTGTTCCGTTGAATCAACGCCAGCATTCGCTCGACCGTCATCATTTGAGACACTTTCACGCTTGCCGGGAATTGTACGAGGAGTCCGCCCTTTGTTTGGACACTAAAGCGCCAGGTCGACAGGCACCTATGAACATCTTCTTCCCGAAACGCGAGGCCTTTCGCATGCGTTATCTCGCGCCAGAGCTTTACCGAGAAAGTAAAGCCGTTGTCGACATCATTCGACCAACTCTCAAAAGTTGATGGTCTATGAAGACGGTAAAACGTACTGTTAATCTCTACCGAATTGAACAAGCCGCTATAGTATCTCAGCCTTGAAGATGCGTGATGCTCTCCTGGAAAGTTTGATTTGGTTTCCCGCAAAACAAGGTTGCTCGTGCCTATCCAGATGCTCGATGTCCTGATCATGACGGAGCCCTAGCATTATTAAAGCCAATTGAGTGATGTTCGGTTTCTGCTTTCTGTGCCCTTACGACGCTACTCTCAGAACTTACCTTACCATGGCCCGTTCAATTATGCAGAAGAAAGTCCCCGTGGGCGAATCGCAACAACTTTTCTTCACCCGCCTGTGTTACCCTTAAATAACCCTTGAAAGATGACGATCAAATCCAGCGTTCAAATTCCTTTGTTGAAGGGCCCGCAGTACCAGCACCATTACTTCCGGGATTCTCCGGGTGTCGGCGAAGACCCCACCGACCACTTTGCCATCTATAATCGCTGCATGCTGCGTGACAATATTTTAGCCCATCGTCTCGATTTCTATATGATTTTTCTGGTCAACTCCGGTGAGGGGTTACACACGTTTGGCTCGAACGAACACTACATTCGAAAGAACATGCTCGGATTCATCGGGCCACACGTAGTCAGTTCCTGGAGGGCAGATCATCAGGATAATCGCGGATTTCTTTGTTCATTTTCGGAAGAGTTCTTTCTCGCGAATCGGTCGGACAAACAATACCTATCGAACCTTCCATTTTTCCAGCTGGGTGGTAACCCGGTGCTTTGCCTGAGTGATGATGAGGCAGAGGAATTTACCACGTTATTCAAGATGATTGAAAAGGAATCCAAGCAGAACAATTCGTCAACGGACACGCTACGCGGATTTCTGCAGGTGATGTTGGGGAAGGCCATCGCGCGATATGGCCAGCTAAAACAACAAAATCATGACGACCATCCCTCTTCGGGATTGAGAATTGTAAAGGCTTTCATGGAAGCCTATATGATTGATTTTGGCGCCATTAGAAATGGAAGGGAAATAAGACTAAAGAAGATTTCCGATTATGCGCGACAACTGGGTGTGTCTCAAAACTACTTAAATGATACAATCAAATCAATAACCGGCAAATCGGCCGGACAGTTGATGAAAAGTCAGCTGTTGAAGCAAGCATCTGTGTGCCTCAAACATTCCACAAAGAGCATCAGCGAGATTTCCTATCTGCTCGGCTTCGAAGATCCTTCATACTTCACACGGTTCTATAAAAAGCATACGGGACAACTGCCCTCCGACAAAAGGAAAGCACCTGTAAAAAGTGCTATGGATCCGGTATAACGTCCTATCCTACCGGCTATGCGTGCCTATAGCTTTGCTTCATAATCAAATGGTGAATTATGGAACAGAGACAACTCGGAAGATCCGGCCTGCGAGTGCCCGTGCTGAGCCTGGGTACGGGAACATTCGGCGGGACAAATGACTTTTTCAAAAAATGGGGCGAGACGGATGTTGTGGGAGCCTCAAGACTCATCGACCTATCGCTTGACCATGGGATGAATTTCTTCGACACCGCCAACGTGTACTCAGGCGGTGCGGCGGAAGAGATCCTGGGCGCTGCACTAAGGGGACGCCGCATCAAGACAATCATCTCAACAAAAGCGAGCTTCAGGATGGGCGACGGTCCAAATGAAAGTGGCGCGTCGCGCTATCATATCATACGAGAATGTGAGGCCAGTCTCCATCGACTGGGTACAGATTTCATCGATGTATACTTTATTCATGGCTTTGACCCGCATACTCCGCTTGAGGAGACGCTATCGGCATTGCATACACTCGTTCAAAGCGGGAAAGTTCGTTACATCGGCTGTTCGAATTTTGCCTCGTGGCAATTGATGAAGGCGTTGTCTATTTCTCAGCGTGAGCGGCTTGAAAAGTTTGTGATCTATCAGGGATACTACTCCATCATCGGCAGGGACTACGAGTGGGACCTCATGCCCTTGGCGGAGGATCAGGATTTGGGCCTGATGGTTTGGAGTCCACTCGGTTGGGGCCGCCTTACGGGCAAAATCCGCAGGGACCAATCCGTGGCAGATGGCAGAATAAAACAAGGCGGATCGGCAGGTGGGCCTGCAGTGGATGATTCCTTCCTCTTCAACGTCATGGACGTGCTGGATGAAATAGCTGAAGAGACCGAAAAGTCCATTCCGCAGATTTCCCTTAACTGGCTCTTACAACGGAAGACCGTGTCGAACCTGGTGATCGGTGCCCGCAACGAAAAGCAGCTGATCGACAACCTCGGTGCTGTTGGATGGGCGTTAACTCCAGACCAGATTTCGAGAATCGATGCAGTGAGTGCCCAAAAGCCTTTATACCCGCATTGGGTAGGCTCAAGATAGGTCCACAGCACGGTGAATTCTATCGCTCGGCGGCAGGACTTCTTCACCGTTTTCAAAAAACCAGGCCAGCACCTGCAACCTTCTTCACTTTTGCCTGTATATGATGTATTACACGCCATGTCATGATAAGAAACTATCTCAAAATTGCCTGGAGGAATGTGGTCAAAAACAAGATGTACAGCGCGATCAACGTCGGTGGGCTGGCCGTGGGTATGGCTGTCGCCATGATGATCGGGCTGTGGGTATATGATGAGGTAACCTACAACCACAGCCACGAAAACTACGAACATATCGCCCTCGTGTACCGACGCAACACCGAGCCGCTGGAACAAAAGACTTATAGCACAAACGGGCTGCCGCAGCCAGTGGCTAAAATTCTGACCGAAAAATATGGCCACCTGTTCAAGCACGTGGCCCTGCTCTGGTGGGATCAGGACTATACTATCCGGGTGGATGACAAAAGTTTTATCAAAACAGGTCAGTTCATCGACAAGGACGTGATTGACCTGTTTTCCCTAAAAATGCTGAAGGGCAGCAAAGAAAGCCTCTATGATCAGCGTGCCATCATTGTTTCTGAATCCACAGCAAGAGCGCTCTTTGGCGATAAGGACCCCATCAACCAGTATGTAAAGCTGAATGCGACCATGGATGCCAGTGTGACCGGTGTCTATGCAGACGTCGCTTCCAATTCCCTCTTCGGCCACATACAATTCTTCGGAAATTTCGAAGGATTGAAAGTCAACACCGAAGCCCTCAAGGCCAACGAGAACAATTGGGGCAACAACGCTTATAGGGTGATTGTACAAACAGCCGACAACGTGTCTGTTGAGCAGGCCGATGTAGCGATTGCCAATTTGTATTTGAAGGATTCGCCTGGCGCAGTCGCGGAGTATTCAACAAAATACAAAACCAATCTATGGCTGCATCCCATGAAGGACTGGTATTTATATTCAGAACTCAAAGATGGTCATCCAGCCGGTGGCCGAATAACCTTTGTCTGGCTGTTTACCGTAGTGGGTGGGTTTGTGTTGGTGCTTGCGTGCATCAACTTCATCAACTTAAGTACGGCCCGGAACGAGAAGCGGGCTAAAGAAGTAGGTATCCGAAAGGCGATTGGCTCAATGAAGTCGCAGTTGATCAATCAATTTCTGAGTGAATCGTTCCTGGTTGTATTGATGAGTCTGGTCATCACACTGCTCCTGGTTGTCATATCGCTTTCGCCATTTAATGAACTCGCTGATAAAAAAATCGAACTGCCCTTTACGAACCTTTACTTTTGGCTGGCCTGCGCAGTGGTTCTAATAGTCACATCATTTGTTGCAGGACTCTATCCAGCCTTTTATCTCTCCTCGTTCCAGCCGGTGAAAGTCTTGAAGGGTACATTGAGGGTAGGAAAATTTGCCGCCTTACCTCGCAAAATACTGGTGGTTATACAGGTGACCGTATCGGTTGTTTTGGTCATCGGAACGATCATCGTATACCAGCAAATTCAATTTACACAAGGTCGTCCCGTGGGTTATGACCGGGAAGGCCTGATAAGGATTCCCATCCATGATGTTGATTTAAACAAAAATAAATTGGTCATGAAAGATGCCCTTCTCAATAGTGGTGCGGCCAGCGCGGTAGGATTTTCGAGCAGCCCGGTGACCGCCATTTGGGATAATTGGAGCGGATTTACCTGGAAGGATAAGGATCCCGAATCAGAGTCGGGCTTTACAGTAACGTGGGTAAATGAAGACTATGGAAAAACGATTCAATGGAAGGTGTTGCAGGGCAGGGATTTCTCCAGAGAATATGGGACGGACAAAGAAGTGGTTGTTATCAACCAGGCCGCGGCAAAATACCTGGGCCTTGAGAACCCCGTCGGCGAATTCATCACGCACGACTCGGATAAACAACAGCGGCAAATCATCGGCGTAGTGGACGATGTAGTAGCCCTTAGTCCTTACGAACCGGTGAGCGCTGGTTTCTATTGGTTAGAGAACAACACAGACAATCTGGGACAAATGCAAATAAGACTCAATTCCAAGATGAGTGCGGAAGCGTCCCTATCAAAAATAGAATCCATTCAAAATAAACTCGCGCCCTCCAGTCCATTTGAATATAGTTTCGCAGATGTTGAGTATGGCAATAAGTTTAGGGCCGAACAGCGAATTGGAAAGCTTGCTTCCGTATTTTCTGTGTTGGCCATACTCATCTCATGCCTTGGTTTGTTTGGCCTCTCATCATTTGTAGCCGAACAAAAGACAAAAGAGATTGGCGTGCGAAAAGTTCTGGGCGCATCTATTCTCAACATATGGAGTTTGATATCAAAGGAATTCATCGTTTTGGTGTTGATCTCTTTCATTATTGCTGCTCCCATAGCGTATTACTATCTTCAGCAATGGCTCGCGACCTACGATTATCGCACCGATATCAGTCCATTGGTCTTCGTCTATTCCGGAACCGGCGCTTTGATAATCACGCTGGCTACTGTCAGCTTCCAAAGCACCAGGGCCGCGATCGCTAATCCGGTGACGAGTTTAAGGAGAGAATAGCCAAGTTGATCCGGCCTGCACCAGGGTTGCCCTGACAGAATGACGTGATAACAGTTTGGTCGCTAAATTGGGGAGGACCCGGAACTACCATTCCCCGGAAGGATGACTTCGCTCTTCTACGAAATATTAGGCTACATCAGGAGAAAGCTATGGGCACTCATTGTAGCCTACATGCTGGGACTACACAACTTCTATAACGGCGACGATAAGTCACCGGATAACATAGCCATTACTACGGAGCAAAACGAAGCACAAGAGAATGGCACACCGAAAGATTGACATTCCTAACAACTGGTGTTAGTGTCAAAGCGGGACTAAATATCACAACCAAATGTGACCTGAAATCCGTTGACGTCACGGAAAACAATTTCTTTCTTGCCGTACTCTGTCTGCGGATTAATCTCGACCTCGCCTGCGTTGGCTTTGATCGTATCTACGATGCTATCAATGGAATCCACCACAAAGTATAAACCGGCGTCTTTTTTATCACGCGTTGTCTGACCCTCAGGATAAAGCATAAACTGCGCACCACGCCAATCCATTAACGCCCAGTCCAGACCACACCCGGGTTCTTCATGCGTGGCCAGGCAGACAAATCCAATTTGCTTATACCAATCGACCGTGCTTCCTACATCGGGAACGCGAAGAAATGGCAGGCATTGTGCCGTCCTGGAGCTGCCCCTTCCGTTTTCATGTTTATTTTCAATGTAACGCAACGTGTTGCCATCCGGATCACTGACATAAAACTCTCTCGTTCCCCAGCTTTGATCAATAGGTCCTTGATGAACGGGTGATTCACTTTTCTTAGACGGGTCGAGTCCGCGACGAACATATTCGGCAAAAAGCGCATCCAATTCTGGAACCATGAGTGACACAACATTGCCGAAAACACCATCGCCCCTATGAGACGAAAGATACAATTCGGCATCTTCGCGTCTGAGCACGCAAAATGCAGGGTCTGAAAAATCCGGCCAAGAACCGTCAACGGTAAAGTCGAGCACACCGGTGTAAAAAGCAACTGAGTCCTTCATGTGATTGACCCGGACAAGGGAAGTTATTTTCATGCAGACCTATATTTGATAAGCAGATCGTCGCGTTCCAATTGATTCTTCAATTTATATTTCATTCGCGTCTCAGTGAATCCACGGGGTTTCGGGTCGCGGACCAGAAGGTCTTCAAGCCCACTGTGGCCGTGGCAATGACGACATTGACCAAGGCCGCCCATACAAAGATACCCGCATCAATGCTAATGTGATAAGCAAAGTTTTGCAGCCACACGTCCATAAAATACCAACCGATCGGAATGGCGAGAATGCAGGCGCTCAGCACCATAAAAAAGAACTCCTTTGAAAGCATCGCGGATATCCCGGCAACCGTACCTCCCAAAATTTTCCGTATTCCAATTTCCTTCACGCGTCTCTCTACATGGTAAGAAACCAGGGCAAATAATCCGAGTGAGGCGATAATGACAGATACGATTGAGAATACCAGGAACGTCTTCGAAAACCTATCCTCAGTTCGGTATGCTCCCTGAAGCCGGTCTTCCAGAAATGAGAAATCGACCACGCTCCCGGGGAAATGCTTCTTCCATAGATTGGTAAGTAAAAGGGTGTTGCCGGCAATGTCGTCATTCATTCTCACAGTGATCCTCGAGAAATATCCGTTGAGCAGGAACATCGCGACAGGTTCTATCCGTTCGCGCATCGTGGCAAAATGAAAGTCCTTGACAACGCCGATTATTTCACCATCCCTGCCCTGCAGACTAAAGAATTTACCTAACGCGTCACTTGCATCGCGATAGCCATAAGCGCGTACTGCCGCCTCGTTGATAACATATCCGCGTGTCGAATCCGATGCATTACCCGGAATGAAACTTCTACCGGCAACAAGCCCCATCTCATAGGTGCTGATGTATTGGTGGTCAATTCCGAGCGTGAAAATATTCACCTCGGCATGCGCGCCTTCAGCGGTTTCAATGGAGGCCAGCGATCGATCCAGGCCACCTCCCCCAATGCCACTATTAGATCGCGCAACGCCGACCATGCCGGGAGACGACAGCACCTCATTGGCAAATCCCTGGTATCCTGGCATTACCTCCGGGCTTCCATTGGTAGCAAGAAGTAAGAGGTCATCCTGCCGAAATCCAAGATCCTTGTTCCTGATGTAGTTTAGTTGTCTGGTCATCGTAATAATGCCCGTGATCAGAACGATAGTGGTGGTGTATTGCACGACAACCAACGACTTGCGTAGCCTGGTACCAGAGGTACCTTTGCCGAATTGTCCCTTTACGATTTCAATCGTCTTGAATGAAGACAACATGAGTGACGGGTAAATGCCAGATAACACGCCGGCCAGTGAAGCAACACCAAACAAGGTGAGTAAGGTAATGGGATCATACAAGCCAACTAGCTCCATTCCGAAAATTGATTCAAAAGCCGGCTTGGCAAGCTCAATCAATCCAATGGACGCGACCATCGCAATGATAGCGATCAACCACGATTCGGTCAGATATTGCAGCGCGACCTGTCGCCTGGAAGCGCCCAGCGTTTTTCGAATGCCAACCTCTGTGAACTGATCGAGGGAATAGGCCGTGGCCAGGCTGACGTAATTAAAACAAGCGAGGACCAGAACGATCATTCCAATCGCACTGAGCGTAATAATATAGGCCTTACTAACGCCAGCTTGAATGGGATACTTAACATCAGAACTAAAATGTATCTCTGCCAGTGGTGTCAGGAAATAGTTGCTCTTTTGTCCATCCGCTTCTTTTCCGACATACTTTTCAAAAAATGAAGGAAGTTTTGATTCCAGGGAGTGAACAGGCGTCAAGGGCTTCAGCATGACATATGTGTAATACTCATTGTTGCGCCATCCCTCCTGTGTCAAAGATTCTGGCTCGGCTACTTCGATCGTCTTGAATGAAACGAGCATCGAGTAAGTAAAATGCGAGTTGGACGGACAATTCTCAATGATGCCGGTGACCTTATAATCGGCGCCATTTCCCTGAGGGTCATACTGAAATATTCGCAGCGATTGATTGATGGGGTCGCTATCCCCAAAATACTTTTTTGCCACGTGCTCGCTGATGACCACACTGTAAGGCTCCGATAGCGCAACAGCCGAATTACCTTTCAATAATTTGAAATCGAAGAATTGAAAAAATGATGGGTCTGTGGCAATTATTCCTTCCTCGACATACTGTTGTGTTCCTGCCTGAACCACAGATCCGCTTGGATCTATTCGCACCGTGTTTTCTATTTCGGGTAAATCATTGACAAGTGCGTGAGCAAGGGGCGCGGGTGTTATGGCCTGTTTTAGTGAGACCACTTCATTGAATACGGTTGTATTCACCTGGTAGATACGGCGACCCTTCATATGCATTCGGTCGAACGAAAAGTGCCGCTGCGCCCACATACCGATGATCGCGAAGCACGCCAGCCCAACAGACAAGCCCAGAATATTGAGACCTGCATACAGACGATTCTTAAACAGGTGTCTGAGTGCCGTGCGTAGAAAGCTGCGGATCATAGGAGTTGGTTTGCTGTCGGCGGGCAATTATGATGCCGCGGCCTGATTCTCTCTAATTACTCAGAATTTCGCCACCAGCCAATATCAGAGCGTGCGTAAACGTTCGTGAACGTGCGTTGCCGTACAGGTTTGTATGGGCTGACTTACTCCATCGCTGGCCGCTCCAGGGCACCAAGACAATCCAATAGGACAGCGTGAAGGTCTTCCACTGCAGCGCGACGGACAATGCTTTGACGATACGCGTCGGAGATCGTGGGTGCGTACTTGGAAGGACTGGCGTAGGAAGGGGCGTGGAGACTTTGAAAGTTCTTGAAATCCATCATACGCGGAGTCTAAGGAGCTTCGGAGCTACTGGCCGCACGTTGATTTTCGGTTGCGTACCTGGAATGTAGTTAGGAAGGGTTGCTCGTTGTCGGATGGTTA
>Ga0193752_1000069_pt1 | contig 150252 bp, 123 predicted proteins | sample H1c1metaG_FD_144924 | JGI IMG/M metagenome (GOLD analysis project Ga0193752, IMG submission 144924) | Soil microbial communities from a riparian zone of the East river system, Colorado, United States - H1c1 | ecosystem: Environmental > Terrestrial > Soil > Riparian zone | place: USA: East...
AAGTTTACAATGTGGACCTCAAGATTCTCGAAATCCTCATGCAGGACGCGAAGAAGCCATACACAGAGGTCGCCAAGAAGGCGTTTGTATCTGGTGGAACCGTCCACGTCAGAATGAATAAGCTCGAAGAAGCCGGCATCGTAGAGAAGACAACCCTTAAAGTAAACTATGCCAAGCTTGGATACGACATCACTGCCTTCATCGGGATATTTCTTCAAAAGAGTGCCCTGTATGACCAGGTTATGGCGAAATTGAAAGCCATACCAGAGATCACGAACATCCATTACACCACTGGTAACTATAGTATGTTCACAAAAATCCATTGCAAGGATACGAACCACCTCAAACAAGTGCTTCACGACAAGATTCAGCAAGTGGAGGGAATAGAGCGAACCGAGACGATGATCTCGCTGGAGGAAAGCCTCGACAGGAGCCTCAATCTGACATAGTCATGAGTATTTAGTCCTGAATCCTGAGTGGGTATTAAGTAATTAAGTTATTGGATTCCTGACCCTGGCAGTCCGGATATATTGTCTGTCCAGAGCCATTATATCGACTCAACCCCTACAAACAAGTCAGGACTAACGACGCCGGACCAAATACTGTCCCTAATTTCTCCCTTCAGGAACTCACAACTGCCATTTTTGTTATACTTTTGTAGGTTGTTTGGAAACAGTCTAAATAGACATCGATGAGCAAAGACAATCAGGTTCTTGAAGAGTTCACTTCAAGGGAATACGAGCACGGCTGGACTATAAATATAGAGACCGATTCGGCGCCGAAAGGCCTCAATGAGGACATTATCCGGTTCATTTCTGAAAAGAAAAATGAGCCCGGTTGGCTCCTCGAGTGGAGGCTCAAAGCTTACCGGCAATGGACCAAGATGACTGAGCCGTCCTGGGCTAATATCAGCTACCCGAAAATCAATTACCAGGACCTGATTTACTATGCCGCGCCCAAGCAAAAGGTGAAGCCGACGTCGCTCGAAGATGTTGACCCGGAGCTTATCAAGACTTTTGAAAAACTGGGAATTTCATTGACTGAGCAGAAGCGCCTCACGGGCGTGGCGGTGGATGCAGTGATCGACAGCGTTTCGGTTGCCACTACGTATAAAGGCACCCTGGCGCAGCTCGGGATCATCTTTTGTTCGTTTAGTGAAGCGGTACAGGAACACCCTGAACTCGTGAAGAAGTATATGGGATCAGTGGTCCCTGTTGCTGATAATTATTTCTCGGCCCTCAACGCAGCCGTATTTACGGATGGATCGTTTTGCTACATTCCTAAGGGTGTGCGTTGTCCCATGGAGTTGTCGACGTACTTCCGCATCAATGCAGCGAATACGGGACAGTTCGAACGCACGCTGATCATTGCCGATGAAGGTTCTTTTGTAAGCTACCTCGAAGGTTGCACGGCTCCGATGCGCGATGAGAATCAATTGCACGCGGCCGTCGTGGAAATCTACGCCATGAAAGATGCCCAGGTAAAATACTCTACTGTACAAAACTGGTACCCTGGCGACAAGCATGGCAAGGGTGGTATCTACAACTTTGTGACCAAGCGGGGACTTTGCTTCGGCGATCGATCCAAAATATCGTGGACGCAGGTCGAAACAGGCTCGGCCATTACGTGGAAGTACCCTTCTTGCATATTGAAAGGCGATGGATCAATGGGTGAATTCTACTCTGTAGCAGTCACCAACAACTACCAGCAAGCCGATACGGGATCCAAGATGATTCACATCGGAAAGAACACGCGCTCACGCATAGTATCGAAGGGAATTTCTGCCGGTCATTCGCAGAACAGCTACCGCGGACAGGTGCATATTATGAAACGCGCGGAGGGTGCACGCAACTTTTCACAGTGTGATTCATTACTCATGGGCGACAAGTGCGGCGCACATACATTTCCTTATATCGATGTTGAAAATAAGTCGGCACGGATTGAACATGAGGCCACCACATCGAAGATTGGCGAAGACCAGATCTTCTACTGCCTGCAACGCGGTATCGATGAAGAATCGGCAGTTGCCTTGATCGTGAACGGATATGCGAAGGAGGTATTAAGTCAGCTTCCTATGGAATTTGCCGTGGAAGCGCAGAAACTTCTGGCGCTTACGCTGGAAGGAAGCGTCGGATAACGACGGATCAAAACTTGAAACATCAGCTATGTTAAGTATAAAGAATTTACAGGCCAGTATTGGCGACAAACAGATCCTTAATGGAATTAATCTGGAGGTGAAGGCAGGCGAAGTGCACGCGATCATGGGGCCCAACGGTTCCGGAAAGAGTACACTGGCCTCGGTACTTGCCGGTCGCGAGGATTATGAGGTCACGAGTGGTGAAGTTGAATTCAGAGGAAAGAACCTCCTCGATATGGCACCTGAAGAACGCGCCCGTGAAGGCGTTTTCCTGGCCTTTCAATATCCCGTCGAGATTCCGGGTGTTAGCACCATCAACTTTATGAAAACAGCGCTCAACCAGATGCTGGAAGCGCGGGGACAACAGACGCTCGATGCGGTGTCGTTCCTGAAGCTGATGAAAGAAAAGATGAAACTGGTAGATATCGATCAGTCCTTGTTAAATCGATCACTGAACGAAGGTTTCTCTGGCGGCGAGAAAAAGCGCAATGAAATATTTCAGATGGCGATGCTCGAACCGAGACTTGCCATTCTCGACGAAACGGATTCAGGATTGGATATCGACGCGCTGAAGATTGTGGCCAATGGCGTGAACAAATTGCGTTCATCCGCCAATGCCACCATTGTTGTAACGCATTACCAGCGACTGCTCGACTACATTGTACCGGACTTTGTACACGTGTTGTATAAAGGCAAGATCGTGAAGTCGGGTAAGAAGGATCTCGCACTTGAACTCGAAGCCAAGGGGTATGACTGGATCAAGGATGAAGTAGCCGTGTGATCATGGCCGAGAACGAACTAATCAGGAACAAGGTGAGCGACAAGAGTGTGATAGACTTAATTGACCGGCAGATTGGTTTGCACCCGAAGGTGTTGGCCTTGCGAGAGGAAGGCCGGGAGGCATTCATTCGTATTGGACTACCTGCGAATAAGGCAGAAGAGTTTCGGCACACGCCGATTACGCGTTTGCTTCAAAAGAATTTGTTACTGGAGCCAGGAGAAAACCGACTTGGTCCGCTGTCTGCCGAAACGATAAAGATTGAGGGTCTGGATGCGTACCAGGTGGTTTTTGTGAACGGCATCTACCTGGAGCGGCTTTCTAACTTGCCTACAGGTAGCGATATCGTTGTGAGGCCCCTCGCTGATGCTGTAGAGGCCGGAGATCCCCTGGTGCTGGAACATCTGGGTAAGTATGCCGACTATCAGACCGATGGTTTTGTAGCCTGGAACACGGCCGCCTGGAGCAATGGTGTTTTCATTCACGCCAAACGCAACGCGATCATCGACAAGCCGATCTACCTCGTCTACTGGCATCATGCGGATAGCGAGGAAGTGGTGAGCGTGGTTCGCAACCTGATCATCGTGGAAACCAATGCACAGTTGGAAGTTTTTGAAAGATATGGTTCTGCCGGGAACGCCAGCCACTTCTCCAACCATGTTACGGAGGCGTTAGTGCGTGCGAACGGCGGTCTTGATTTATATACGCTCCAAAACGACGAGGGACAACGGTATCAATACGCCTTCACGCGTATACACCAGGAACCTTCCAGCCGGGCGAACACTTATGCTTTCACTTTCGACGGCAAGCTTGTGCGTAATACGCTGCAGCTGGCGCTGGACGGTGAGGGAATAGAATCGCACATGTTCGGATTGTATCTCGTTTCTGGCGATACAATTGCAGATAACCATACCGTTGTAGACCACCTTAAACCGAATTCATTCAGCAACGAAATCTATAAGGGAATACTAGACGGAAACAGCAAAGGTATTTTCAACGGAAAGATATACGTCCGCCCTCAGGCACAAAAAACCAACGCGTTTCAGGCCAACCGGAACATCCTGATGTCAGATAATGCTACCGTTAATACCAAGCCTCAACTGGAAATCTGGGCCGATGATGTGAAGTGCTCTCATGGCTGTACCACCGGACAGCTGGATGAAGAGGCGATCTTTTACCTGCAGTCGCGTGGCATTGACAAGAATACGGCGCGTGCCATGATGCTCTTCGCCTTTGCCATCGAGGTTCTGGACAACATCAGGCATGCCGGACTTCGTCACTACCTCGAGTCCATCATTCGTGAAAAACTACACCAGTAGAAAATCATGATACCAAACGCCACACAAGCAGGAATTCGCGTTGACGAAATAAGACAGGAGTTTCCTGTTCTACATCAGAAGGTGAACGGACGCGACCTGGTGTACTTTGACAACGCCGCCACGACGCAAAAGCCTGCTTCCGTTATCAAGGCTTTATCCGAATACTACGAAGGCTACAACGCCAATATACACCGCGGCATCCATACGCTTGCTGAAAAAGCGACGCGCGCCTACGAAGACACGCGCCTTGCCGCCCAGCAGTTTATCAATGCCCCGCACGCCGAGGAAATCATCTTCACGCGGGGTGTTACTGAAAGCATCAACCTCGTTGCCTCTTCTTACGGAAAAACATTTGTAAATGCAGGCGACGAGATTATTGTGTCTGCCCTGGAGCACCATTCCAACATCGTTCCCTGGCAATTCGTTTGTGAAGCCAAGGCCGCTCACCTTCGTGTGATCCCGGTCTCGGACGAAGGTGTACTCGACCTGGAAGCCTATAAAAAGTTGTTAGGTCCACGAACGCGCATCGTATCCGTTAACCATGCCTCTAATAGCCTGGGCACAATCAATCCGGTGAAGGAGATCATCAGGCTTGCACACGAGGCAGGCGCGGTGGTTTTGATAGATGGCGCGCAGGCGTCGGCACACCTGGAAATCGACGTCCAGGACCTGGATTGTGATTTTTATGTCACCTCTTCACACAAAATGTACGGCCCAACAGGAACCGGGTTCCTTTACGGCAAGAAGCATTTGCTCGACGCCATGCCCCCTTACCAGGGCGGCGGAGAAATGATCAAGGAAGTGACTTTTGCCAAGACCACTTACAATGAATTGCCTTACAAGTTTGAGGCAGGAACACCCAACATCGCCGACGTGGTGGCCCTCCGCTTCGCCATGGAGTTCATTCAACGTCTGGGCAAGGACAATATAGCGACGCATGAACACGAGCTCCTGGAGTATGCTACGGCGCGTGTGTCGGGCGTTAACGGTGTACGCCTGGTGGGCACCGCACCGCAGAAAGTGAGCGTGTTGTCGTTCGTGATCGACGGCATCCATCCCTTCGATATCGGACAGATGCTCGACGCCCGTGGTATAGCGGTTCGGACGGGTCATCACTGTACACAACCGTTAATGGACCGTCTTGGCATTGAGGGAACTGTGCGGGCCTCTTTTGCTGTTTACAACACGAAAAAGGAAATCGACGCGCTGATCGAAGGACTTGAGCGTATAGTCGGCTTTATGAAATAGCAGGCATGACCATCAACGCCATAGAAGACGAAATCGTCAGTGAATTTGCACTGCTGGATGGCGACATGGAAATGACCGTGTTCTACATCATGGAATTAGGCCAGAAGCTGGGAGAATTTCCTGAAGCCGACCGGACTGACGATAACATCGTTAAGGGCTGCCAATCGAAAGTATGGTTGATGGCGCGCCTTGAAGGCGACAGGATTCACTTTACCGCCGACAGCAACACGGCCATCACCAAAGGACTGGTGAGTCTTCTGATTCGCATCTTTAACGGACAGACGCCCGACGACGTCCTGAACAGTGAATTGCACTTTATGCGTCGGATCGGAATGGAACGCTTTATCGGTACCCAGCGAAGCAACGGCTTCGCGGCAATGGTAAAACAGATGAAATTATACGCGCTGGCATTGAAGACTAAACTGGAGGTAAATTCATGAACGAAGTTCCCGCACACGGCACATTGAACCAAGATACACAAGTACCGGTTCAGGCCTCAGAGAATGCACCGGGCGCCGGCCACGATGCTCCATCCCACGATGCATCCTACACTACCGGGGATGCCACGGAGTCATCATCATCCAGTACGCCAGAACTAAAGGATAAAGTGCTGGCGGCACTGAAGACGGTTTACGATCCGGAAATTCCCGTTGATATTTATGAACTCGGGTTAATTTATGAGATCAACGTCTACCCGGTTAACAACGTGTACATCCAGATGACGCTCACCTCTCCTTCCTGCCCTTCTGCAGAGGTGATCCCGAGCGAGGTACAACAAAGGGTGAAGGCTATTGAGGGCGTAAACGATGTGAAAGTCGATGTGACCTTCGATCCTCCCTACAGCCAGGATATGATGTCGGAGGCGGCAAAACTGGAACTAGGATTCATGTAAATTGTTATTATATCAAAACAGACATAACCTGTAATATATGTATCCCGAACAACTCGTAGCCCCCATGCGCACGGATTTGACCAGCGCGGGCTTCAAAGAACTGAAAACGGCTAAGGAAGTGGAAGACTACCTGGCTACCCAGAAGGGCACTGCCTTGCTAGTCATAAACTCGGTTTGCGGTTGCGCTGCCGGCGCAGCAAGACCTGGTGTGAAATGGGCTTTGCAAAATTCGCCCAAGCGCCCCGACACTTTGGCTACCGTTTTTGCCGGTGTTGACAAGGATGCGGTTGCTCGCGCAAGAGAGTTTACGCTTCCTTATCCCCCATCGTCACCTTCTATCGCCCTGTTTAAGGACGGTGAGCTGGTGCATTTCGTCGAGCGTCATCACATTGAAGGGCGCAACGCTCAAATGATCGGTGCGCACCTGGTGGAGGTGTTTGATGAGTATTGTTGATTGCTGATGAGGCTAATAGATTTAGAAGAGGCCGTCTTAATAGGACGGCCTCTTCTCGTTGCTTCCTTTGCGACCTTAACTAGGCAATCCCCTCTCCAGGATCAGCCTTGTTTCCTCCAGATCCAGTTCGTATTCAATCCGCCGCATGGTTTCGTCGCTGACGTGCGCCTTTGACCGCAGTTCCAGAATGAGGCTCCTTTCCTTATCGAGGAGTTCCTGTTGGATGCGGTGAAACTCATCGATCTTCTCGTTGTCCAACACATTTCGAGTTCCATCTTTCCTCATCCGCTGAATGCGAATCTCATACTTTGTCTTGATGCGATTTAAGACGTCTTCGCTGAGGGCCAACGAATAGTTCTCCTCAATGTACTCGATGATAGATGTTGCCAGCCGAAGCCGCGCTGCTTCTTCCGAGCGACGCTCTCCATCATCGGGTTTGATATTGAGCCAATGGACCAGGGGACGCAGCGTAAGGCCTTGTAATACCAAAGTCGAAAAGATTACAGACACAGTAAGGAAGATAATCAGGTTGCGATTCGGAAATGGCAACGATCCGTCCAACGTAAGCGGCAACGCGAGCGCCGCCGCCAGTGAAACAACGCCACGCATACCCGACCACGCAACGATCGTCACCGTTCGAAGTGACGGGCGTGGTTCGGTTTCGCGAATTCTCCGTGAAAATATACGGGGAAGAAAGGTACCCGGGTAAACCCAGATGATTCGCCCCAGGATGACAGCCGCACTGACAATTGCTCCGTAGCGAATCAGCGTTGCCGAAGAGTTATCCTCGATCGCGTTCACCACGTCAGGCAATTGCAGTCCGATGAGAATAAAGATAATTCCGTTCAGCATGAAGATAGCCGTATTCCAGGTGCCGTTGGCTTGAAGTCGCGTTTGCTGGCTGAATACGGTCGACGAGTTCCAACTCATGTACAGGCCCGCCACCACTACAGCCAGCACACCACTAATTTCCAGCGCCTCAGCGACGAGGTACGTAACAAATGGCGCGAGGAAGGTAAGGGTCGTGTCGGTGGTGGGATTGTCGGGCGTGATCTTGTGGATCCATTTGAAGCTAAAACCCATTACGAATCCCAGGGCAATACCGCCCACGGCAACGAGGATGAATTCAAGCCCTGCATCCCAGAAGTGAAAGGCTCCTGACACAACAGCGGCCACTGCATATCGATAGGCAATAAGGCCTGTGGCATCATTTACGAGGCTCTCCCCTTCTAGAATTGTAATGACGCGCTTCGGAAGTCCCAGGCCCTTCGTAGCTGACGTTGCGGCGACCGCATCGGGTGGCGATATGATCGCACCCAGCACAAAGGCCTCGGCCCATCCAAGTTCTGGTATGAGCATTTGCGCCACCCACGCAACGGCACAGGTAGTGAAAATGACGCAGCCGATGGCAAGCAACGTGATCGGGCGCCTGGCAGCTTTAAAGTCTGCCCACGAGGTGTTCCAGGCTGCAGCATACAAAATCGGCGGAAGAAAGATGAGGAAGACAATTTCCGGATCAAGAACAATCTTGGGAAGGCCGGGTATCAGGCCAATGCCAATACCCGTAATGACCAGAAGAATCGGATACGGGACCCGGATCCTGTCGGTGACTTCCGCCAGCGCGGTGACGACCGCGAGCAATACAATAATGGTAGCAATATGCTCTATACCCACTCTAAAATTAGTCGTTAGCAGTTAGTCGTTAGTCGTTGGTATGGGCAGAGGGAGACCTGGCACCACGAATGACTAACACCTCAAAATGAAAACTTTTGCGATCAGAAACTAAACCTGGAGACAAATTCCTCGAGTTCTTCGCGAAGGGAATCGCTTTGCCTGACCCCCAACGCCTCGTTCAGAAACGCATTTCTTTTCACATGGAGTTGATGAAGCTTGAGGTGCTGATTAATAAATATAAATTCCAGCTGAGGGATCAGCTGTTTCAATTCATCAACAATATCAAATACGCGGATGGTCTTGTCGACTAGGTTATACGTGCCGCCCGGTACGTTGGCCGTAAGCAGAGTGTTCAATGCCCCGGACAACTGATCGACGTGAATGAACGTTCGTGACTGTTTACCATCGCCCTGCACCGTAACCATTTTATTGAAGTTTGCCTCGAACACAAATTTGTTGATCACAGAATCGAAACGCATGCTTTTGCTGTAGCCATACACGTTGCCACAACGGAGTACATAGGTCTCGATCTTGCCCATCAGTCGGCGAACGTGCTCCTCGCCGCGCAGTTTCGATATGGCGTAAAAGGTTTGAGGCGCCACAGCGCTCTCCTCGTCAACTTCTTCATCGGCCGAGCCATACACACCGGTACTACTCGTATAGATAAACCGGCGGACTGTGCTTTCTTCAATGGCGTAAACCAGCTCGGCTGTTCCCCAGTGATTTACCTGTTCAAAGGCATGCGAATCGGAGCTGTCGAAGGGCGTGGTCACTTTGGCCCCGAGGTGATAGACGACATCTACGCCCTTCAGTACTTTCCTGAGCGAGCGGGAGTCAAGCAATTCGCCCTTTACAAAGTGGATCTTTTTGTGATAGTGGAGTTTAAGTCCAAGGAAAAGATTGTAATTCTGTCGGCTGAGGTTATCGTAAATGATCACCTTGTCCACTGCGCTGTTGGAAGTGAGTAAGTTTATCAGCTCCGTGCCAATATAGCCGGCGCCGCCTGTTACGAGGACGTTCATGTAAATGGAGGTGGTTACTTATTGATGAGGTCGGTATGCAATCCGCACTCTACTTTGTTCATACCAAACCAGCGCGCTTCGCGCTCCTGCATGTCGGGGTCAAGACGCCGGGTGCAGGGTTCGCAACCGATGCTGACATATCCCGATGATTCAAGTGGATGGCGAGGAAGCTGATGCTCCTTCTGGTATTGCCATATCATCCGCGCATTCCAGTCGAGCATGGGGTGAAAGCGCATGCATCCATGCTTCGCCGGTTGTTCTTCTTTCATGGCCGCCCGGGTCGCACTTTGATCCGCGCGAACACCATTAATCCAGACGTCGTGCGACAGCAAGATAGCATCTACGGGGCGGGTCTTATTCAGATAGCAGCAATGATCCGGATCGGACGTGAACAGCAGCTTGCCCTGAGGATCGCGCTGCATGAACTTTGGAACATCGGATTTGAGGTCGATGATATTTAGCCCAAATTCATCTGCGATCCGGTCCTTGAATTTTACCGTTTCCGGGAAATGAAACCCCGTGTTAATAAAATAAATGGGGATAGTGTTATCAATCCGGCTCAGGATGTGCAATAACACCAGGCTATGTGACTGAAAAGAACTGGTGGTAAACAGGGTCTTTCCCTCAGATTTATACTGCTCAATCCTTACTTGAATGTCTTCAAAACGCATGCTTTTCAGGGTCAGAAAGTATTTAGATGATCGAATACCGGTCTAAAAATGAATCAGGACATCACTACTCAAGCATTATATAATCAACTTAAAATGAGTAAGTTACTATGATCAAATTCGATTTAAAGCGCCCCTCACCCTCTCGTCGGTGTTACAATCGCCATAAATATCGTAATCTTTAGTCTATTAAACTAGTAGTGATTACAACAGAAGCAGACGGCAGATGGTTTCCGAAGCCAGGAAAGTTTTTCAACTAATGGCCTTTGCACTCCCCTGCCTGGGGCTATTCGAAGGCATACTGAACCTTTTCCCTATATTCCTGTTTTATTCTAACTGATGAAGTTGTAACGGATGAGGATCAAAGTCTCCAGAAGAGAGCATTTTAATGCTGCACATCGGCTGCACAATCCCGAATGGTCGGATGAGGTGAATCAGCAGGTATTTGGCAAGTGCAATAATCCCAACTATCACGGACATAATTATGAGTTGATCGTCAGCCTGACTGGCGAGCCCGATCAGAAAACCGGATATCTTTTTGATCTAAAAGAGTTGAGTGACGTTATCAAGAAACATGTGTTGTCAAAGTTCGATCACAAGAACCTGAACCTCGACACCGAATATTTCCGTGACTTGAATCCTACGGCGGAAAACATTGCGTTGATTACCTGGCGGATATTGCGTCAGCAGATTGACGAGAAGTTTGAACTGAAAATAACCTTGTATGAGACCGAAAGAAATTTCGTTGAATATCCGGCCCATTGATTCATCAGAGGAGGATCTGTCGGACGACCATCTGCTTACCTCTCTGGAGACGCCGCTGAGGGACGATGCCTTTGCGCTGGACGACGACACCAAGATTGAAAAGATCGAGAAACACTTTCGGGAGATCATGAACATCCTCGGACTCGACCTCACAGACGATAGTCTGAACGGCACACCGCGTCGGGTGGCCAAGATGTACGTGAAGGAAGTGTTCGCCGGATTGAATCCCAAGAACCGTCCACACGCGCGTTTGTTCGAGAATAAGTACAACTACGATCAGATGCTGGTCGAGAAGGACATTACGTTTTATTCTCATTGCGAACATCACTTTGTTCCAATATACGGCAAGGCACACGTTTCCTATTTTTCCAGCGGTAAAGTGATCGGATTATCCAAGATAAACCGCATCGTTCAGTATTATGCCAAGCGCCCGCAGGTGCAGGAACGCCTCACGGTCCAAATTGGAAAAGAGATGGAGCGAGTGCTCCACACGCAAGATGTTGGCGTGGTGCTCGACGCCAATCACATGTGTGTTGCTTCTCGCGGAGTAGGCGATACGAACAGCAAGACGGGCACTGCTTATTTCTCCGGAAAGTTCCGGGACGAGAACATAAAGCGCGAGTTTCTCAACTACATCAATAGCAAATGACGCGGTTCAAACGGTTGCTTTAATTTCATCGACCGTCCATCACACATTTCTGCTTAAAACTGGCTATTTTCGGTCACCACCTAAACCTAACGGAGCCAGTTTACCATGTCGTACGAGAAGCACCTCTTGGAGGCGCGCAACGATCATCAGCGCGCACTCGTAAACATCTTTCACACCTACTATTTCATTATCAACCTGATGAATGATGCCTTTAAAAAGCATGACATCACACGTCAGCAGTACAACGTGTTGAATATTCTGAAGGAACAGCATCCCAAGGCTGCCTCAGTGAACCTCATCAAGGCGAGGATGCTTGATAAGATGTCGGATGTGTCGCGCATTGTCGAAAGATTGCGGCTGAAAGGCCTGGTTATTCGCCAAAGCGCCGTCAAGGACAAGCGCGCCGTCGACGTTACGATCACTTCCAAAGGGCTCGAATTTCTTAGCACTATTGACCCCGAAATCGCGCGATTGAGCGAGTCGGTCAGTAATTTAACTGCCGAAGAAACAACTGCTCTGAATTACATGCTGGACAAAATCAGAAGCCCGCGCAGAGGCCGTACCTATACCGAGTTCACCGGCGAACACAAGTCGCAACCTGCTTTCTCCAGCAATCCATAGCGCGGAAGAAAAAATTACTATTTTAGCGCTGCTAAAATATTTAACCATGATATTCGATTTTGACATGCTTGAGGCCTTCTACAAGCAGTTGCCATCGCGCATTGCTAAGGCCCGTAAAGTTGTAAACAAACCGCTCACTCTCTCTGAGAAGATCCTTTACGCCCATTTACACGGAGAACAGCATGTCGGGGTATTCAACCGGGGGAAGTCGTACGTAAACTTCTCCCCCGACCGGGTTGCCATGCAGGATGCAACGGCCCAGATGGCGCTCCTTCAATTTATGTCTGCCGGTATTCCGAAGGTGCGCGTACCCTCTACCGTACATTGCGATCACCTCATCCTGGCAAAGGATGGTGCGCAAAAGGATCTTTCAGATTCCATAACCGCCAGCGGTGAAGTGTTCAGCTTCCTGGAATCGGTCTCCAACAAGTTTGGAATCGGGTTCTGGCGGCCAGGTGCCGGTATCATTCACCAGGTTGTGCTGGAGAACTACGGATTCCCGGGCGGCATGATGATCGGAACCGACTCTCACACCGTTAACGCAGGTGGCCTCGGTATGCTGGCAATTGGCGTGGGTGGTGCTGATGCTGTCGACGTGATGGCGGGTATGCCCTGGGAATTGAAATGGCCCAAACTCATTGGCATAAAACTCACCGGCAAGTTGGGTGGCTGGACTTCTTCAAAAGATGTCATTCTGAAAGTGGCGGGTATCCTAACCGTTAAGGGTGGAACCGGCGCTATCGTTGAATACTTTGGTCCCGGCGCGCGTACGCTCTCCTGTACGGGCAAGGGCACCATCTGTAATATGGGTGCCGAGATCGGTGCTACCACTTCAACTTTTGGCTACGACGAAAAAATGGCGGAATATCTTCGCGGTACTGGCCGTAAGGCCGTCGCCGAGATGGCCGACAAGGTGAAAGAACATCTTACGGGAGATCCGGAAGTATATGAATCCCCTGAGAAGTATTTCGACGAGGTTTTTGAGATTGACTTGTCAACGCTTGAGCCACACGTAAACGGTCCTTTCACACCCGACCGTGCGATACCCATATCGGAATTCGCCAACGAAGTGAAGAAAAACAACTGGCCGCAGCGTCTCGAAGTAGGTCTCATTGGATCGTGCACAAACTCCTCTTACGAAGACATCACGCGTTCGGCTTCACTCGCCAAACAGGCGGTAGATAAGAAGCTCCAGGCCAAAGCCGAGTTTACGATCACTCCAGGCTCTGAACAGGTTCGTTATACCGTTGAGCGCGACGGTTATCTCGATGTGTTTGAAAGAATGGGCGGTGTCGTGCTGGCCAATGCCTGCGGTCCCTGCATCGGTCAATGGTCTCGCCATACGAACGATCCGAACCGTGCTAACTCTATTATTACTTCATTTAACCGGAACTTTGCGAAACGAAACGATGGCAATCCGAATACACATGCATTCGTGGCCTCGCCTGAAATAACGACTGCCTTTGCCATTGCCGGTGATCTCACTTTCAATCCACTCACCGACACGCTTACCAATAGCGAGGGCGTTGCCGTGAAACTGGATGAGCCAACTGGCTTTGAGTTCCCGCCGCGCGGATTTGAAGTGAAGGATGCCGGATACCTGGCACCTGCCAAAGACGGCAGCAACGTGCAAGTGAAAATTGCCGACAACTCGAACAGACTCCAGGCGCTCAGCCCGTTTGCTACCTGGGATGGCAGAAATCTAATCGGCATGAAACTGCTGATAAAAGCTAAAGGGAAATGTACGACTGACCACATTTCGATGGCTGGTCCCTGGCTGCGCTTCCGCGGTCACCTCGACAACATCGCCAACAACACCCTTACGGGTGCGTTGAACTACTACAACGAGAAGACCGACAATGTGAAGAATCAGCTCACCGGTGAATACGGTGCTGTTCCTGCCACGCAAAGGGCCTACAAGGCAGCTGGCGTCCCTACGATCGTTGTAGGCGACCATAATTACGGTGAAGGTTCATCACGCGAACACGCTGCCATGCAACCCCGGCACCTCGGCATTCGCGTCATTCTGGTGAAGTCGTTCGCGCGGATTCACGAAACCAACTTGAAAAAGCAGGGCATGCTTGCCCTTACGTTCGTTAACGAGGGTGATTACGATAAGATCCAGGAGGACGATTCGATCGATATTACAGACCTTACGAGCTTTGCCCCGGACAAGCAGCTGACGATGGTGTTCCACCATAAGGATGGCTCCAAGGACTCGATAAAGGTGAATCACACATATAACGCCGGACAGATCGAGTGGTTCAAGGCAGGTTCGGCGCTGAACCTGATGGCCAAACAGATTGCGGTAGTTGCCGGTTCAAGTACTGCTAAGCCTGCGGCGCAGAAGCCCGCCAGCAAGGTTGCTTCTAAACCTGCCAGGAAAGCGTCCGCCAAGAGGCCTGTCAAGGTAGCAAAGAAGGCTGCGAAGCCCGTAGCCAAGAAAGCAGCGAAAAAGGCCGCAGCGAAAAAGGCTGTCAAGAAAGTGGCTAAGGTCGCCAAGAAGGCAGTCAAGTCTGTAAAGAAGACCGTGAAGAAAGCCACTAAGAAACTGGTAAAGGCGGTGAAGAAGGTGATAAAGAAAGCCGCTCCCAGGAAAGTCGCTCCCAAGAAGGCCGGCAAGAAGAAGAAATAAGTGATTGGCAGGCTCCACAGCCTGACATCGAATAATCAAAAGGTCGGCGCTTCAGTGCCGGCCTTTTGTTTTGTATGCAGCACGGAGAAGGCAGCGTTCAGGAAGCGGCTGCCTCTTTTTCCTTAAGATACTTATCAAGCACGAAGGTGCCCAAGGGTATGAGGGATGCTATAAACGCACTCGCGAAAAAAAGAAATGGCCAACGGTACTTTACTTGCAATACCAGCAACATCACCACATATACTATGAAGAGTGATCCGTGGGCCCATCCCACCACTTTCACTGCCTCTGGAAAATTGAAGAAGTACTTCAGCGGCATGGCTATGAGTAAGAGAACCAGGAAGGAACAACCCTCTGCCAAACCGACCTTTCTAAAAGAGCTTATCATAATTACTGTTGAACGGCAACCGGCATAGGTTGTTTCACCGACTTGCTCTTCACCTTACGAAGGCTTTCAGCTTTTTCTTTCTTTCTCCTGCCGTACCATATGTAAAAACCGGTAACCGGAAGGGACGCAACGAGAAGGCTAGCGCAAAACGCGAGAATCTTGCCCGGAAGTCCAATCACCGCGCCGGTATGAATATCGTAGTTCATGCGGATGAGATTGTCGCCGGCGCTGTTATCGGCCAGCTTTCCATAGATATGGTCAACCGATAATTCAGCCAATGTGTTCTGGTCAAAATATCGGTAGTCGGTTTGCCAATACGTTTCATCGTCGGGATTGATGGCTACTTCAATTGCAGAACTGCGGGTCACGGGAATGTGCACCTCTATGATCTTTGCCGTGGGATTCTCTGTGCGCATCCGCTGATACAGCACATCTATGGCGGGCTGCTCTCTATCGTATGCTTTCGTGGAGTCAGAAACGGGTTCCGTAAAAAGCAAAGACTTTTCTCCGCCTGCCACGGTGTGCAATCCATTCGCGAACCACTGGAATCCCCACACCAATCCTGTCAATGCCAGGATCAAGGCAATAGCAGAGCTATAGAAACCCAAAACGTTGTGCAGGTCGTAGTTCTTCCTTCGCCATCGGGCACTCCACTTAATCGAGAATCGCTGATTTGATGCCACCTTGTTTTTTGGCCACCACAGCACAATACCTGAGATCAGCATCACGAGGAAGACCAGCGAGATGCTGGCTACGATCGGCTGGCCGATTTCCGGAGGCAACCACAGGTAAAAGTGGCCGTCAAGAATGAATCGGAAGAAGGTTGCGTTTTCATCGCTGACCTTGATCACTTTACCCGTGTACGGGTTCAAATATACCACATAGTAATAAAGCGGATCGTCGTTGTAGTAGATCACCTGGGCAGCACGACCAGGCGTTGGGTACAGAATGGCATGCATGTGTTTGCCAGGCAGCGCTTCCTCTCCGATCTTCTTCATTACAGAAGGCAGCAGCACAGGGCGGTTTTGTGCTTCAACAAAACGGTGGGGTTCGATGGCGTCGGTAATCTCGGCCTGAAACGCGTAAAGGCAACCTGTTATGGCAATTACAAAGATCAGCAGACCGGAGCTCAAGCCGAGCCACAGATGCGCTTTCCCGATCCAGTACTTAAGTTTTTTATGCTTTTCCTTCTTCACGCGGAAGTCAAAATTCAGTTTACACGAAATTTAAATTATAAAAATACTGGCCCACAGTGACGGTCCCAATCCCCTGGCTAAGTCATTTTCCATATACCCTTTAGAGGGTATATGGAAATGAAATCCGCAGGAAGATCAGGCCGTCATTTTGGCTGGACGATGCCACGTGCCTCAATCAGCAGGCGGGCCTGCGAGAACATCTGGTGTACGTCGTCCAGCTCTTCCTCGTGAAAGGCAATGAACATGTTGCTGAGCGGGCTCTTGTAAACCCGTGTGCGGCCATGGGGAAGCGGCAGGAAGGTCTCCCTATGGTAGCGATACTCAATCAGCCATTCGCAGAAACGCACCAGTTCATCCTGACGAAACGCCAGCAGTAAGTTCTTGTATACAAAGTTGTACTCATGACAACAGTCGCATACACCGATATACCCATTCTGGCATTCGGCCAGGATGCTTAATGGAGAATCTTGTTGCTGATGCATAGGCGTTTACTCCGTTGCCTCCAGGTTTGTGGTGCCATCCGGCTGATAGAGATATCGGAAGGAGTAATACCGTGACGCGGGACGTGATGCCAGATCGGCAAACTCGGCGGTGTTGGTTGAGGGATTGCCCAGGTAGTAGCTGATAATTTCCACCTTCACGTACTTACCGGCAGCAGTCTTGAGTACGAGCACTTTGCCCGCATTCGGCAGGATAGCGTGATTGGGAACACTGGCGGTTCCTGTGTAGGTGTACCAGCCGCTACTTCCCAGAATGGCTTTTGCCGCATCGGTATCTTGCGCGTATCCGGCAGCGGGTGCTTCTGCAATTTCTTCGAAGATACCGTCAACGATCTGCCCGGACGCCGAACCTGGACCACTTACACCGCTGTTTAAAATAAGGGTCGTACCCCTGAATCCAATATCCCATTTCGAAGAAGCGCTGTCGGCATTGGCAACGACAGCACCGTCGGCGAAACTGTAGAATGTGTACTTGCCCGTACTTGTCGCATCGAGGTCGGCAACTTCAGACGCCTTCAGCGGCTGTGCTTTTGGCGCTGCATCATCGCTGTCGTCACAGGAGGTTCCACAAAGAGCCAAAGACATCAGCAGCAACGCATTCATTCTAATTACACTTTTCATTGTATTCGTTTGTTAGGTTAAATGGTTATTATTTCTCGGATGATTTTCTGCCCCCGAAGGTTAGTCCTACACTTCCCCATACCAATCGTCCGGGGAGCGACGGGATGTAAGTCTTGTTGGTGTAGTCGAAAATATTGTCGCATCCCACCTGGAGCCTGAGCCAGCGGCCAAAGGTCTTCGCCACGGATACGTTGACGGTTGCATATCCGTCAACGTACTCGCTATCCGCATCCAGGATATTGTTGTTGTTCGTGTCGGAGATTCCGTAACGGCCGCGATAGATAATACGCGTCGTTGCACTCCACCCGGTTTCTGCATGCTCGTAGAAGAGTTTGGCATTTGCCATGTTCTTCGAGCGGTTGAGCAGGCCGCCGTATTCCCCTTTTGTCACCCTGCGGGTCAGGTTGGTCCCGGGGTCTCGCGCGTAAACCGTTCCCGCCTCCAGCTGTTTCACAACGGCCTTGTCTTTTGCATCGAGATACTGATAGCCCGCCGAAAGTGCGAGGCCTGTGTTAAAGACATAGGCTACGTCTGCTTCCAATCCCTGCATATACACTTCGGCGATATTGTAATAGCTGAACACCTGCTGACCGTTGGTCTTCAGCGCAACAGCTTTCGTGTCGATCAGGTCGGTTACATCGTTGCGAAAGAAGTTCAGGTTGGCCGTTAGTCGCTGGAAAGGATTCAGCTTGAAGCCGAAGTTATAGGCGCTGGACGATTCGGCCTTGATGTCGCCAAACGTCGAGGGATCTGCCAGCATCGCCTGAATCTGTCCTTGCTCCTGTAATTGAAGGATCCCATCTTCAACCGTCTTTGAACCCAGCACGGTATATCCGACCGTTGAGTTGGTGAAATTGAGGTAGAGCTGGCGGAAGTCAGGTGCTTTGAAACCCTTGCCGTACGAGGCACGAACGGCCAGCGATTTCACAACATCGTATTGGACCGATAGCTTCGGGCTCACTTGCGACCCATAGGCTGAGTGATCGTCGAACCGCGCACCCGCCAGCAAGTTGAGTTTCTTCAGGGGCTGCCATTCGTACTGCGCATAAACATAGTTCGTCTGATATTTCATTTTATCGTCGTAGCGCGTTGCCTCAACACTTTCCCATATGCGTCCAACGCCAAGGCTAAGCGCATTTCTTTCGTTAAAGAAATACTCTGCCTGCACTTCTGGCCGGTAAAACGTCTGATCAAAGTACGTGGCGTCGTAGGTACCCCCGTCTTGCCGGTAGGTTAGCAATGAGTTGGTACTATACTGAGTACCGTAAAATCTAAAGGTGGTCTTCAGCTTGTCCGTAAACTTGTGAGTGATAACCGGATTGATATTCCAGTCCTTTATGTCGCCGGTGCCATTCACCACCACGGGATCCGTGGTCGTCCCTACATTGGTGGAATTCTCCTGCTTCTCATAGAAATACCTTCCCGATAGACTGATCCGTGTCCGCTCGGACAAACCATAAGTAACGCGCGATTGAAATGTACTGTTGGAGAACGGGCTCACCGTTTGACCTTCCGCTTCAGGCGAGAAATCGTAGCCACCGGTGCGGTAATGGTTGCCAAACACATACAGACCAAATTTCGACTTCGTGTAGTTCAAAGTTCCTCCCAGATCCCATGTTTCATTCGTACCGTAACGCGCAGTAACGTTTCCGTTGGTGCCCGAGGGACGATCGGTAATAATGTTAATCACGCCGGCCAGCGCCTCTGAACCGTACAGGCTTGAACTGGGGCCTTTCATGATCTCTATTTGTTTGATATTACCGACCGCTATGCGTGTGAGGTCGAGCGTGCCTGACGTCCTTCCAATAAGCGGCTCACCGTCGACCAGTATTAACGTGTACTCCGGACTAAAGCCCTGGAGCTGAACACCCGTTCCGTGGTCGGTGACGATGGCCATCCCCGTTTGTTCTGCCAGGACATCGTTCAGGCGCAGCGATCCCATGCTCCTGATCTGTTCACCTTGTACCACGGTAACCGGTACCGGCAGTTCGGACAAGGTGCGCTCACTGCGTGTAGCCGTCACGATAACGGCATCAAGATTTTTCGTGGCGATTGAATCCTGGCCCGTAGCGTTATGGATATCCAAACTGTACGCAACCAGGATTGTCAACCAACACAATCTGAAATACCGTATCATAGGTTTGCCGGCGCCAGCGCGTTTACGAGGTTCCTCCATTCTTCGCGCTCCGGGATGCCCGGCTTTCGAAGACCGAAGAATTGCACGACCATTTCCTGCTTGTGATCAAAGAGTTCGACAGACGTAACGACTCCGTCCAGCGTAGGTTTTTCCACGAGCCAGGCGGTCGCGAGATCATTCTGCCTGAGGTGCATATTGAAATCCGGGTCGAGGATGTTCAGCCAGCGTTCCGGCCCCGTGTGGCCACGCTCAAGAACCCGCACGGTACGGACTTTTCCCTGGTGGATCTGGATGTTTCCGCGGTTCCCGGCAAATATCATGATGGGAAGCTTCGCGGCGGCTGCTTTCTCCAGGATGTGCAACGGCGCCAACATAACATCCAGGGGCGTCGTGAATTTTCCGTTGGCAATTTCCATCGCGTCATACCGGCGAACCCTGTGCTTGCGCAACATGCCAAAGTAGTCGTGTGTGTCTTTCAACGCGGCCCAATCACGGAGCAACACCTCGTGGTCGGAGTTTGCATTGAATATTTCCGGGGCGTAATGATCCACCTCCAGTATATTTCCTTGGTCGGATGCCCGGAAGCCAGTCACGATGCGATTGAAAGCCTCTTCGTTACTCCCTTCTTGCAGGTAAATTTTTGTGATCGCGTCGCCGGCCTTGTCGAATATCTGAATGCTCTTGAGCACGCGATCTGATTTGTTTTCCGTAACGGCAAAGGCGAACGTCCAGGCAGCGAAGAACACGCGCGTTTCGATGGGACCGATTACCGTCGCCATGCTGTGGGAACCGTTGTCCAGGATATCAATCGATTGGAAGCTTCCTTTGTGTTCCAGTATGCAGGCGTCATTTCGCGTAAGCGACATCACGCGCCCAAGTTCCTTGAACGTTTGCAGCAGGGTTGGCCAGGGACCGTTGAGGCGGATCACGTCATCGCCCGTTTTAGTCGCCAGCAACACCGCCTCGCCCACACCTATTTTTTTTGCCGCGTCGCGAATGCGGATGCCCGGGCACGACTGCTGAATGGCTTCCCACTTTTCCTTGAGACTTGCCGTTGTATTTGATTCTGCTACTTCCATAGAATTATAGATTACTGGATTGATTGTTTACTTTAAGTATCGATCGCGTTGCCGTTGTTCCGAGCTCCGGAACCATCAAAGGATGTTCACGGCCTTCGACGTGATACAGGCCTACCTTACATCCGAATGTTTCTTCGATAGTTGACTTGGTGAAAACTGTGGCGGGTGCACCCGATGCCACGCACCGCCCAGCCTGTAGGAATAACATCTCGTCGGCAAACTGTACGGCCTGATTCAAGTCGTGAATAATAGCGAGTACGCCTATATTGCGTGAACACGCCACTCTTGCCAGGCCGAAAATGATATTCTGCTGTGCGATATCGAGGCTGGAAGTCGGCTCATCCAGCAAGAGATAGCGCGGAAACACCGTCTGTTCCCAAACCTGGGCCAATACCCTGGCCAACTGCACGCGCTGCCGTTCACCTCCTGACAACGTGTGGTATACACGCCGTCTGAACGCCGTGATGCCCGTGAGTTCCATTACTTCATCCAATACGGCTGCGTTTTCCAGGCGTGTCGCCGCATGCGCCTGTCGACCAAGCAGAACAACCTGCTCAACCGAAAAGGCAAATTGCACGCGCGTATCCTGAGGCAACACAGAGCGAACCAGCGACAGAGCTTTCGGACTAAGCGTCTCCACGCCCTTGCCGTTGATGATGACCTGTCCGGCTGATGCGCTGAACTCGCCGGAAAGCACGCGAAGCAAGGTACTCTTGCCCGCGCCGTTCGGTCCAACGATGGTGGTGAACTGTCCAGGCGAAATTCTGACCGATACCTCTCGCAGGATCTGACGACCATGAATGTTGACCGATATGTTCCCGGCGTTCAGCATCAGAATTCTCCCCTCTTTTTTGCGCGTAGAAGCAGCACAATAAAAAATGGCGAACCAATGAATGCCGTGACTACACCGATCGGCAGTTCCGCCGGAGACACCAGGGTGCGGGCAATGACATCACTGAAGACCAACAGCCATGCCCCACCCAACACAGAAGCCGGTAGTACCAGCCGATTGTCGGCATGGAAGAGCGTTCTGACTAAGTGTGGGATCACCAGGCCCACGAATCCGATAATTCCGGCAAGTGAGACGCTGACACCTACAGCCAGCGCGCTGAGAAAAACGATGTTTCGCTTCGACTTCTCCACGTCGACACCCGAATGATAAGCCTCTGCTTCGCCCAAAGCCAGGGCATTGAGCGCAGGAGCATATCGCAAAAGCATAAGGGACGACAGCAGGAGCAACGGACCGGCTACTAGCAGCTTATCCCGCGTCGCTCCGCCCAGATCGCCCAACGTCCAAAATGTAAATGTCCTGAGTTGGTTCTCATCGGCATAGAATATAGCCAGCCCGATTACCGCACCAGCCAAGGCGTTCACGGCTACTCCCATCAACACCAGTACGGCGATGTTGGTATGCTGCATTTGGCGGCTTAGCCGCAAAACAACCGTCGTCGCCAGCAGCCCACTGGCAAATGCGACCGCGGGAAGTATGACGTCGTGCAGCCAGCCCGCCTGGACCAATCCCCATCCGGCACCAAACACGACTAACAACACGATACCCGATGCCGCGCCACCTGAAACGCCAATTATGCCAGGCTCGACCAAGGGATTGCGAAAAAGTCCCTGTAGCGAGGCGCCGCTGATTCCTAAGGCGCCGCCAATAAGTAACGTCATGACTATACGTGGGATCCTTATGCTATCCATCACGATCGCATAAGTTTCATCCATTTCGCGCGAATGAAACAACCCGAGCTTCTGCAACAAAATAACGGATACGTCGGCAAGGGGGATCTGCACGGCACCCACCGACAATGAAAACAACGTTGTTCCCACGAGCAGGATGGACAGTGCACCCAGGATCAATGCCGTGTGCCGGTCGGTAAAGGCCAGTACCCCTGTCATGGCTAATCTGGTTTGAGTTCAGGATGGAGCAGCACGACCAGTTCCTTTACCGTTTCTCCAAACCTTGGTCCGAAGTTGGTAAGACGCAGGGCGTCGATCGAAACGATCTGGCGCTTCCTGCCTGCCGTAGTCTGCGCAACACCCGGAACTTTTAACACACCTTCTGTTCCGCCTATGCTTTCGAAACCACTGGACAACATTAACAGGTAGTCGGGGTTGGCTGCAATCAGGGCTTCCGTATTGAGGGGCTTATAGCCTTGCTCGTTTGCAAAAGCGTTAATCGCACCGACATACTGCGTGATATCGCCAAAAGTATCCTTGCCCGCAGTGCTCACGGTAGAAGTACCTCGATTGTACACGCATAGCACCTTGGGTTTTGATGTCGCCCGTTTCAATAAGTTGGACGCTTCCGCGAGTTGCGCCTCATTCGCGGCAATGAGTTTATCGCCCTCGACCTCCTTGTGCAACGCGGTGGCTATTTGCTTGATGAACTTTTGGGTATCGTCCCAGTTTTGGTTCCGGTCGATAATGACCAGCCTAATTTGCGTGGCGCGCAATTGAGCCAAAACGGCTTCATCGACATACTCCTTTTCAGCAATCACCAGGGTTGGCTTCAGGCTGATAATGCCTTCAGCATTGATGCCCGTGCGATAGCCGATCGAAGGCAATTGCTGTATGTGCGCCGGGTAGAGACTGGTGCGATCGGAGGCAATGATCCTGTCGCATTCGCCAAGCGCACACACTGTTTCTGTGAGCGCGCTGCCGGCGGTAATGATTCGCTCCTGTGAAAATGCGACGCGTGTAACTTGCAGGCAGGTAAAAAGGATGAGCAGCCGTAATAGCATTGTTGTTTAGATTAATTCTAAACAAAGGTATAACGGGACCTCTACCTGCGTCAATCGCTTGCATGTGTCATTTTTAGATCGCTCAGGAGAGGGAGCGAACTATCGCCAAAAACGTTGGGTGTAACTACCCAGCACAGGGTATGCACTAGCTGGATGCGCGGCGAAAACCGGGGAATCGGCCGGTCTTACTTCACCTTTATCAGTCCGAAGTCCAGGGCGTAAATGACAAACTCCGTGGGGGATTTGATGCTGAGCTTTCGAATGATGCTCTTACGGTGTGTATGAACGGTATGGGGACTTAAATGCAATTCGTCAGCTACATTCTGAGTAGAATAACCGGAAGCCAACAGGGTGAGAATTTCAGTCTCACGCGCGGTGAGAACGGCAGGGGTTACTTCGGCAGGCGCAGTGGAGAAATGCTTCTCCATGATGATATCGAGGATCTTGGTGCAGTAGAACTTCTCACCTTTGGCTACCGCAGTAACCGCCATCATGATCTCTTCGCGACTACAATGTTTTGTGACGTATCCGATTACGCCTAATTGCAGTACCTGTAGTATGGCCGCTTTATTATTATCAGACGATACTACCAGGATGTTCGTGGCTGGCGAATAATTTTTGACAGCGGCAAGATCGTCGCGCACCAGGTATCCGTCAAGATCATAGTCCACTATTATTACATCTGGCGCGTGATCCATCAATAGCGATGGCAGGTTAGCCGCTTCATCCACGACGCCGACAACAGTTACGTCGTCGCGGCGTTCCAAAAACTGAATAAGCCCTGCCGCTGTGAGTGGCTGGTTGTCTGCAATCAATACCTTTACTTGTGCCACGCCGACGCCCCACCTCCAATGCGCGAGTTAGTGAACCGGGTACAATAAATGGCCAAGGCGTGCTCGTCGTACTCTTTATACCGACCGCCTTTTAGGCTGATAAGCAGACGTGCAAACCCTGCGCCGACTATGGGCGCAACAATATGCAACAATCTGAAAGACAGTATATTTACAAGACGCGATCCAAACATTTACCCAAGAAAGCACAATAATATCAGTTATTTAGAATTAATCCAAATAAACTTAGCGTGCCTGAAAACTGCGCTAAGGCAGTTCTCGCAACACGTGTCTGAACTCATTTAAGATCATGGCCGTAGCCCCCCAAACCATCACCCCATCTAACATGAAATGGGGAGCGATCATCCTGTATTTACCGGCTGCGATGATCTCGGATTCCAATATCGCGTTATCGTCAAGCAGGGATTTCAGATCGGCCGACAGAACTGCGGCGACTTCGTAAGCATCGGGCGTGAATACAGGCACGTGATCGATCGTGGCGACGATTGGCGTAATAAGAAAGTTGCTCGGTATAACGAAGAAGTTGCTGAGCTGGCCGATCACTTTCGGCAGCCGACGATCGACGCCGATCTCTTCTTCGGCTTCGCGGAGCGCCGTTTCTGAGGCCTTCTCGTCTGATTCGGTTTTGCCACCAGGGAGGCTCATCTGTCCGCTATGCGCACCAACATACACTTGCCTCCGAATGATGGGAAAGCGGATCCGGTCGCCATCCTGATACAACAAAATCAATACTGCACCGGGACGTGGCGGCAGCTGGTGCGTGAAGGCGGGGAAACTGCTATCGACCGACCGGGCGCGCATGACCTCGTGCGCGGCGTTACCAGGCAACGGATTGGCTAGACGTGAACTTAGCAGCGATTCAAGTACCGGTATCGTCATGCTAGTACGTCATTGCAAAAACGACCGAATGGGGAATTGACTAAACATGGAGATACATTGTCAAAGGTACGTTCAAAGAAAGGTACGGCTATTTTGCTACGACGTACTAGCGACATTTTGCTGTTTTTTCCTTCACCTCCAAATCGCCGCGCTTCACTGCCTCCTCAAGGTGTAAGCATCCCTTCGCGCGGTCGCCTGCGGCCAGATAAGCGTCACCCAGGTAAAGATCGACCCGTTCAATGAACGGATCCATGGTATGTGCTTTTTCCAGCAGACGTACGGCCTCGCTCACATTTCCTTTTAATAAGAAATATAAACCCTTGTTTCGATAGGCCCATCCATTATCCGGATCCGTCATGATACTCTTATCGACATCTTCGCGACCTTCATCAAGACGATTGGTCAACAACGCCAGGTATCCGCGGTTGTTGATGAAGTATGCGTCGTCAGGACTTAGCGCGAGCGCCTTGTCAATCATTCGGGCAGCAGAATCATACTGATGGTTCACCAGGTGAATCATCGCGAGCGTATTATAGACATTGGGTTCGTCGGGATCCAGTAACGATGCGTGCGTTAACATTAGCCGGGCGCTGTCGTACGCACGCTGATAGTAATAAACCGTTCCCAGGTTTACGATAATTTCGGCATTATCGGGATCCCGCTGTTGCGCCACTCTGAATGCCTTCAACGCACCACTGAAGTCGCGCAACCGGGTAAGGTTCAATCCCCGCATGAAATAGGCCGTGGCAGTGTCGGGTTTGACGGCAATGATCTTGTCGATGTCAGAGAGAGCCTTGTAATAAGCCTTCAACTCGTACGCCGTGTTGGCCCGATTAAAGTAAGCGGCCAGATAATCGCTCTTGCACTGTAATGCCTGGTCATACTGCTCCATTGCCTTGACATATTCCTTTTGTGAAAAGTAGAGTGTACCAAGATTGTTCCAGGCATCCGCAAAGCAAGAATCGATCTTCAGGGCCTCCTTGAGATAGTACTCGGCGCGCTCCGCCTGATGGTCTTTCAGCATGGCATTGCTCTGCAGTAGGAATCGCTGCATGCGTGTGTCATTGGTGTCGCGACAGGCTCCTGCGCCAAGGCAGACGAGAAAGGCGACCAAGCAGGCAGTACGTTGGTTCTTCATAAACAACGCGAAGTAAGTGTCGCGCATCCAATTCATCAACATTTGCTGCAGTTTCCTGCACGAACAGTTGTACGCCTCAACCATGCAGTGCACACGTATCCAATGCCTCGATTTAAGGTTTCCGTTGCCTTTGCTGTGATCCTAACCTTGAAATAGTTCGTTTCGACATCCGGCAGCTGCAAAGCAAACATCAGTATTGGGCTTAATTTTCACCACTTTATTTTGAGATGATGATACAATTTGATTTCTTAGCAGCCGCAAAACCGAAATGAAAACGATCAGCAACAGCTTCAGCCACCACCATCATCATGGAATGACCGTGTGTGGCAAGGCTATTATCTGATTTCACCAGATACTCACTAGAAAGGCTTGTCACAATGTGGCAAGCCTTTTTTGTTTAACACTATAACTTATGCTACGAATCGCCATTCAAAAATCCGGCCGCCTGCAGGAAGGTTCCCTTGACCTGCTCAAGGAAAGCGGACTTTCATTCAGCAACGGAAAAGATCAGCTCAAAACCCAGGCGCGGAATTTTCCCGTCGAAGTGCTCTTCCTTCGCGATGATGACATCCCTCAGTATGTTGAGGATCGCGTTGCTGACGTGGGCATTGTTGGTGAAAACATCTTTGTTGAAAAGCAAAAAAACAATGAGATCGTGAAGCGCCTGGATTTTGCGAAGTGCCGGCTATCCATTGCGATTCCCCGTGCAGAGAACTATGGGGGTATCCAATCACTAGATGGTAAAAATATTGCTACGACCTATCCCAATATAGTGAAGGGTTTTCTCAGCAAGCACGGCATCTCCGCCGGTATACATGAGATCAGCGGCTCGGTGGAAATTGCACCGGGGATCGGACTGGCCGACGCCATTTGCGATATCGTGAGCACGGGTAGTACTTTGCTGAGCAACGGGTTGAAGGAAGTAGAGGTCGTGATGCAATCGGAGGCCGTGATAATTGCAACGCCAGGGCTAAGCGGGGAAAAGAAAGAGATACTCGACAAGTTGTTGTTCCGTATCGAAGCCGTGAAGAAGGCAAAGAATAACAAGTATATACTCATGAATTGTCCCAATGAAACCATCCAACGCATCACGGATGTGATACCGGGCATGAAAAGCCCGACGATCATCCCGCTCGCAAGACCAGGATGGAGTTCGCTGCATTCGGTTGTTGATGAGAATGACTTTTGGGAGAAGATAGACCTGTTGCGTTCGTTTGGTGCCGAAGGCATTCTGGTAATCCCCATCGAAAAAATGATCGTGTAACCAATAATTATTGCGTCAGATCTAAAAGGATCGATCAATTAACAATAGGAATCGCGTGTAGCCTCCGGGTGTCAGCGACGACTGAAAGCTGCAAAACCCTGAGCCAAAATTATTATCGCCAACGCATCACAAACCGTTCAGACCATGAAGATCTTCCTCAATCCCGACAAGAGTATCTGGCCCGAGATCGCTGCGCGTCCCCAGCTCGCGCTTGATTTTCTGGAGAGCTCGGTAAGAAATGTGATGAATCGGGTGAAAGCCTCAGGCGATAAGGCGCTGCACGACCTGACGCTGCAATATGACAAAGCACACGTAACAACGCTGCTGGTCGCCGAGGGGGAATTCGACGCTGCCGATAAGGTACTTCCTCAGACGCTGAAGGACGCGATTAAAACGGCGGCCGCCAACATTTCGCGCTTTCACGCGGCGCAAAGACGAGATGCCGCTTCTATTGAAACAACGCCTGGGGTTGTGTGCTGGCGCAAGGCCGTGCCTATAGACACGGTGGGCATTTACATTCCCGGCGGCACGGCGCCATTATTCTCAACCGTTCTGATGCTTGGTGTGCCCGCTTCGCTGGCCGGTTGCCGTGAGGTGATACTTTGCTCGCCTCCCGATAAGAACGGGAACATCAACGCAGCAATCCTGTTTGCTGCCCGCCTGGTGGGGGTTAAAAAGGTGTTCAAGGTGGGTGGCGCACAGGCCATAGCGGCCATGACGTTCGGCACGGAGTCTGTGCCTCGCGTTTACAAGATTTTCGGTCCCGGGAACCAATATGTAACAAAGGCAAAACAATTGGCACTGGAAGAGGGCGTGGCCATTGACATGCCCGCCGGACCATCTGAAGTACTGGTCTGGGTGGATGCAACAGCCGATCCAAATTTTGTGGCGGCGGATCTGTTGTCGCAAGCAGAACACGGCGAAGACAGCCAGGTGATTCTCCTTGCGAACGAGGAAAAACTCGTGGCTCCTGTGCAGGCTGCGATTGATCGCCAACTAGGAATGCTTCCGCGCAGAGCTATAGCCGAAAAGGCATTGGCGTCCAGCCGTGCCGTTGTTATGGACGATCTTCAAAACGCCATTGATTTTGTGAACGAATACGCCCCGGAGCATCTCATCATAAACACCGCCGATGCCGAACAAGTCGTCGATAAAATTATTAATGCGGGGTCAGTATTTCTGGGAAATTATTCGCCAGAGGCAATTGGTGACTATGCCTCGGGAACGAACCACACACTGCCCACGAACGGCTACGCCAAGTCGTATGCCGGCGTTTCGCTTGAAAGTTTCACCAAATTCATCACCTACCAGCGCCTGACCAAGGAAGGGCTTCGGAACCTCGGGCCCGTCGTAGAGACTATGGCCGAAGCCGAGCAGCTCATCGGACACAAGATGGCCGTCCGCGTGCGCCTCGAGGCCCTCGGCAATTCCTGATATTTAACCATTCACAACACCTACCCTACACGCTGAACATAGCCCATGCCTGTCCCCAATACACCGTTCGATATCAATGTTCTTGTGCGTGAGAACATCCGGAAAATGAAGCCCTACTCATCGGCACGCGATGAGTTCAGCGGTGAGGCGGAGGTTTTCCTGGACGCCAACGAGAATCCATATCCCACGCCCTTCAACCGGTATCCGGACCCTCTTCAATGGAATGTTAAGCATGCCCTGTCGCCTCTCAAGGGCGTCTCGCCCGAGCAGATTTTCCTGGGTAACGGAAGCGACGAAGCAATCGATCTCCTGATTCGCGCGTTCTGCGAGCCGAATCGCGATGCCATTCTCATCACCGAGCCCACCTACGGAATGTATTCTGTGTGTGCCAACGTGAACGCCGTACGCATCGTTTCAATATCACTCAACGGCAATTTCGATATCGACCTGTCGGCATTTTCCTCCCTGAACGATCCGGCGCTTAAGATCATCTTTCTCTGTAGTCCTAATAATCCGTCGGCCAACCTGCTGAATACCGATCGCATTTTCCAGCTCCTGGAGCAGTTCGCCGGACTCGTAGTCGTGGATGAAGCCTACATCGACTTCACTTCATCGCCCAGCCTCACGCAACAGTTGCCGAACTATCCTAACCTGGTGATCCTGCAGACATTTTCGAAGGCGTGGGGACTGGCCGGGCTGCGGCTCGGCATGTGCTTCGCTTCGCAGGAAATCATTGCTGTACTAAATAAAATCAAGTATCCCTATAACGTAAACATTCGAACTCAAGAGCTTGCGCTCGAGGCCTTATCAAACGCTCAACAGAAGGACGACTGGGTAAAAGAGATTCTAAAGGAGCGCGGAAGGCTATCCGACGCCCTTCTCGGACTCGCCATTACGAAGAAGGTCTATCCTTCCGAAGCCAACTTTATTCTCGTAAAAGTCGCCGACGCCCCGGGCACCTACAAACGACTCATGGCACTTGGTATTATTGTTCGCGACCGGTCTAACGTCAGGCTATGCGACAACTGCCTTCGTATCACGGTGGGCACACCACGCGAAAACGACCATCTGATAACGGCCTTAAAACAATTCAACCCATAATCACAAGAAACTTGGATCAATCCATACCGCAGCCTGGCTGCCGAAAGCAAATCGAACCATCAACCAATCAAAACATCAACCAATGAAGCGGGTTCTTTTCATCGATCGAGACGGCACCCTGATTGTCGAGCCTCCAGACGAGCAGATCGATAGTCTCGAAAAGCTTGAATACTTTCCGGGGGTATTCTACTGGCTTCGGCGTATTGTGCTTGAGACCACGTACGAATTGGTTATTGTTACCAATCAGGATGGAATGGGAACGTCCCGCTTCCCGGAGAATACCTTTTGGCCAGCACACAACAAAATGATGCGCGCTTTTGAGAATGAAGGTATTCTGTTTACTGAAGTATTTATCGATCGCTCCTTCCCTGCGGACAAGCTGCCCACCAGAAAGCCAGGAACGGGAATGCTTACACAATATTTTTCTATTGACTACGATCTCGCCCGCTCATTTGTAATCGGAGATCGCGTGACGGACATAGAACTTGCACACAATCTGGGTGCCAAAGGCATTCTGTTAAACGATGCCGTGATGGTGTCAAAGCTCGACGATGTTGGTCTCGCAGCATCCTGTGCGCTCATCACGCGCGACTGGTCGGACATACACGCACTCCTTACGTCGTCGCGCCGCACGGCCAATGTAAGACGGACCACCAAGGAAACAGACATCGATATCGCCATAGACCTCGATGGCCAGGGTAACTCATCAATGGCAACAGGTCTCGGATTCTTCGATCACATGCTCGATCAACTTGCCCGACACGGTGGCATCGATGTCAGCATCCACGTGAAAGGAGACCTGCATATTGACGAACATCATACCATCGAAGACACAGCGCTCGCATTAGGAGAAGCGTTCGCCCGTGCACTCGGCGACAAGCGGGGCATTGAACGTTATGGCTACTGTCTTCCCATGGATGATTGTCTGGCGCAGGTGGCCCTGGACTTCGGCGGGAGGCCGTGGCTGGTGTGGGAGGCTGATTTCAAGCGAGAGAAGATTGGTGAAATGCCCACGGAGATGTTTTATCATTTCTTTAAGTCATTCTCCGATACTGCCCGGTGCAATCTCAACATTAAGGCGGAGGGCGTGAACGAGCATCACAAGATCGAATCCATTTTCAAGGCATTTGCCAAATCGATCAAGATGGCGGTGCGCAAGGAAGGAAATCAACTGCCGTCGACAAAGGGGGTTCTGTGATGACCGCCTATTAACTCACTCTTAACACCATGAACATCGCAGTCATAAAGTACAACGCCGGCAACATTCAGTCGCTTACCTTTGCCCTGGAGCGCATGGGTGTCGCGTTCCAGGTAACGGATAACGCCGAATACGTCTCTTCCGCCGATAAGGTCATCTTTCCCGGCGTCGGCGAAGCCAGCACCACGATGGCTTACTTGAGAGACCATAAGATGGATCGACTGATCAGGGATTTGAAACAACCCGTCTTGGGTATTTGCCTGGGCATGCAGCTGATGTGCGCCCAGTCGGAAGAAAACAACGCCGTTTGCCTGGGAATTTTCAGTGAAACGGTTCGCCGTTTCACTCCCCAGGGTGATATGAAGGTACCTCACATGGGCTGGAACACGCTCGCGCTCACGAATAGCTGGTTGAATCGTGAACTTGATCAATCGTATGCGTATTTTGTACATAGTTATTATGTTCCCGTAAATCCCCATACTGCAGCGATTACGGAGTACATTCAGCCTTTCAGCGCCGCCATGCACAAGGACAATTTTTATGCAGTACAATTTCACCCTGAGAAGTCGGCCACTGCCGGCCAGCTAGTGTTACAAAATTTTCTGGATGTATGAGAATTATTCCCGCAATAGACATCATCGACGGCAAGTGTGTTCGTCTCACGCAAGGAGACTATGCACAAAAGAAAATCTACCACGAAAATCCCCTGGATGTAGCGCGTTCTTTCGAGGCTGCCGGCCTCACCGATCTCCACCTGGTTGACCTCGACGGCGCCAAACAGGGAAAAGTCGTCAACTGGGCCGTTATTGAGTCCATAACCAAGGGGACTTCGTTGCGTGTTGACTTTGGCGGCGGCATCAAAACCGTTGAAGAAATTGAGCGGCTCATCAACCTGGGGGTGAGCCAGGTGAACCTGGGCAGTATTGCCGTGAAACAGCCGGAAAAAATAACGGAGTGGCTGGAGCAATTCGGACAACACCGAATTATCCTCAGCGCAGACGTTAAGAATGAGATGATTTCCATCAACGGTTGGCAACATGATTCAACGATCAACATTGTCACGTTCCTTCGCGACTATATTCAGCGCGGAATAGAGAATGTTACCTGTACCGACATCTCGACGGATGGGATGCTGAGCGGACCCAATCTCGAATTATATAAGAAAGTACTGCTCGGTTTCCCTCAACTCAATCTCATTGCGAGTGGTGGCGTCAGCACCCTCGAAGACCTCTACGAATTACAAACGATCGGTGTAGACGGGGTAATCGTGGGGAAAGCGATCTATGAAGGGAAGATAAGTCTTGAAGAGTTGTCGAATCTATAGGCATGCTTACCAAGCGCATCATTCCGTGCCTGGACATCAAGGATGGCCGGACGGTAAAGGGAATAAATTTTGTAAACATCCGCGATGCCGGAGATCCCGTAGAGTTAGGTGCCTCGTATGCGCGGCAAGGGGCGGATGAGTTGGTGTTCCTCGATATCTCTGCTACGAACGAAGAACGAAAGACATTCGCCGCGCTGGTGAGAGATATTGCAAGACATATCAACATACCATTCACGGTTGGCGGGGGAATCGGCAGTGTACAAGACGTAGCGCCGTTGCTGGAAGCCGGAGCCGACAAAGTCAGTATCAACTCCGCAGCAGTGCGTCGACCAGAGCTCATTGACGAATTATCACGGGCTTTTGGAGCTCAATGCATCGTTGTAGCCATTGACGCGCGCACGGTAGACAACGAGTGGACTGTCCACACGCATGGAGGCAAGAAGCCCACCGAGAAGAAGTTATTCAGCTGGGCAAAAGAAGCGGAAGATCGCGGTGCGGGTGAAATCCTGTTCACCAGCATGGACCACGATGGCACCAAGAACGGATTCGCCGTCGATGCCCTGGCTAAACTTCACCAGATACTCACCATACCGCTCATTGCCTCGGGTGGGGCTGGCGTCATGGACCATTTCGTAGAGGCATTTGTGCTGGGCAAGGCGGATGCAGCACTTGCCGCCAGCATATTCCACTTCGGTGAGATACCCATCCCTGAATTGAAATCATTCCTGAAAGAAAAACACATTCCGATTCGATAGCACCATGCTCAATTCTTCAGCCATCAATTTTTCCAAACTCAACGGCCTTGTTCCCTGTGTTGTGCAGGATGCACGCACGAATGCCATTCTGATGCTCGGCTTTATGAACGAGGAGGCCTATCAAAAGACAATCGCCGAAAATAAAGTCACCTTTTACAGTCGCAGCAAACAGCGACTGTGGACCAAGGGTGAGTCGTCGGGCAACTTCCTGACCCTTGTCGACGTACTGCTGGACTGCGATCATGATACGCTTTTGATCAAGGTTATTCCCGCCGGGCCGGTGTGTCATACCGGTGCGGCTACCTGTTTTGGTGAACCAAACCTCGCCTGGGATCTTCATGCGTTGGAACGAATCATACTAGACCGCAAAGCAAAACCCCAAAAGGGTTCCTACACCAATACGCTGTTTAATGCCGGCATCAACAAAATCGCCCAAAAAGTTGGTGAAGAGGCTGTCGAGCTCGTGATTGAAGCGAAGGACAACCATAAAGAGTTGTTCCTCGGAGAAGCGGCAGATTTGCTCTATCACTACCTGGTTTTACTGGCGGCAAAGGATACTACCCTGCAAGAAGTGATGGGGGTGTTGCAAAAGCGTCATCAGAAAAAACCGTAGCGCGCCGACTCAACGATCGGCTAAAAGCGAATGTCCTCATACACACCACTCGTGTTGGTGCGACAGGACAATTTTCCTTTCAATGCGTCTGGTTTTAGGAGTGACTTACCCAACAGCATTCGAACGCATTCCTGAATGCCTTCCGTAATGGACGGATGAGGGTGAACGCATTCCGCCAGGCTCTCAATGCTCTCTCCCATCCAAATCAAAACGGCGATGGCCTGAATGGCACTGGACGCATGATTGCCGACGATCTTAACACCCAGGATCTTCATCTCGTCGTCGCACGAAACCAGCAACTTAATAAAGCCCTGTGTGTTTCTTTTGGCAATAGCTCGTGGAATACAGCTATAATCGAGCGTCACCACTTTATAGTCGAGTCCTTTTTCACGAGCCTGAGTTTCATTCAGGCCGACACCGGCTACCTCGGGATTTAGAAACATGATGGTGCTGATGTTCTCGTAGACGAGCTTTCGCTTGGGATTGCCAAAGATCTTTTCGATCGCATAACGACCTTCCAGTTCACCCACGTTAACGAGTGAAATGTCGGCCGTAACATCACCAACCGCATATATATTAGAAATATTCGTTTGCGTGTCGCTGTCTTCGATACCGCGTTTGGTTATGCTGATGTCAACGTGGTCATCCCAAAGACCTTCGTAGTTGGGTGTACGTCCCACCGAAACCAGGGCTTTTTCAACATTGAATATTGCATTGTTTCCATCATCGTATTGCAATTCGTATTCAACGCGACCGTTCTTGATGTCCATGCGCACCAGACGAGCGTTCCGGTGAATGAGCACGCCGTTGTTTTCCATATTGCGCTCGATGATGTTCACGATATCGTCATCTTCAAAGGGAAGGATACGCGCGCCCTTGTCAATCAGGTGAACCTTGGTCCTGCCAAATCCTGAAAAGATGGTGGCATACTCACAGCCGATAACGCCGGCGCCAACGATCACCATACTTTCGGGGAAGTCGTCCATGCGTTCAATTCCCTCGCTGGTCATCACGATCTTTTCATCAATAGGAAGTTCAGGCAAGTATCGCGGCCTGCTGCCGGTAGCCAATACGATATACTCTCCGCGAACGGTTTCCTGGATACCGTCGATGCCCGTGATTTCAATTTCATGCTGACTTTTGAGCCGGGCTGTTCCCCGACGAAAGCTCAGCAGGTCGCTATATCGGGAGTCTTTAAGCAAATGCAGGTGATCCTCCAGCATGCTGAGGCGCTCCTGAACTGCACGACGCACTTCATCCTGAATCTCGCGATAGTTAATACTGGGGACGTCTATGTTAAAACGCTTGAGATTCTTTCGAAAAGACGCTGTTTCTCGAGACAACTCCCACCATGTCTTGGAAGAAAGTGCTCCATTACAGACACCAGCGCCACCTATCTGACCCTTCTCAATTAATAAAGTCTTCTTTTTAAAATCTAGCGATCGCATGGCGGCCGCATAGCCCGAAGGGCCGGCGCCTATCACGATCAGGTCGTATGTATCCATAAAAAAATGACCTGGAATTGTTTCTTCTAAATTACAACAAAACGCGCCCGCTAGCGCCGACGTTGGTCGTCCCCTAAAGCCGCCTCCCGGCTTCCATTGACAGTCGCCGTTGTGGCCTGGAAGTTGCGGTGCTTTATGCCCAATATTATGTACATTTGTGATGTTAGGCACGATTCGGAACTGAATGACGCATGCAATTTCTGCACAGGCTTGTCAATACCGGTACTAGGTTTACACCCACCCCTTCGGCTCAGCGAGGATTGCAGTTGGCCAATACCATTGCAATCATCTTTTTTCTGATGAGCTTACTGGTGGCCGTCATGTACTATCTCTGGTACGGCTGGTATCCCCTCACATTCCTGATTCCCGCGACCGGATTCAGCGCCCTGGTGATCATCCTTTTTAATGCCCTGGGCTGGATATACATCAGTCGTATCTGGCTAAGCATCGGGCCGGCCATTCTCATTACCGCACTGTCCATTTATTCGAAACGGCAGTACTACGATCAACAGGCAGAACTCGACTACTTCACGTTCCGCATGGTCATCCTTGGATCCTGCGTGATCACCTGGGTGGTATTCTCTCTTCGCGAGCGCGGAGCTTTGATCGTGTCTTCGACGATTGGATTGGTCATCCTCATGCTTCACGATCCTTTGCATCATCTCTTCGATGTGCCGTATCAACAAGACAAACTCCGAGTATTTAACTACTATTTTACCAACGTTGTCATCTTTATCACTTTTGGCATTATTACGGCCAGTCTGGGTTTCCTGCGCTGGATATCTGACAAGAATGAGGATAAGAATGTTGAGCTAATAGAAGATCTTGCGCTAGCGAACCGGATACTGATGGAGCGGAATTCTGAAATCGAGGCCCAGAGCGTCGAGATCCAGGCCCAGAGTGATCTGGTGCATCAGAGTCAGAATCAGCTGATCGAAGCCAATCGACTGATCGACGAACAACGCAAGCAATTGTTTAGCCGCAATCAGTCGCTGGAATCAGAATTGATCGAGAAGAACCTGAAACTCACGGAGACCAATTCTGAACTAATCAAGCACAATAACGAACTTCGACAGTTTTCGTATACCGTATCGCACAACCTTCGTGGTCCGGTCGCGAGCTTGCTGGGACTGATCAACTTGATCGACCCGAACCGCATCGACGAACTCGACAGGGATGTCTTCTCGCATTTGATCACAGCTACCAAGCAGCTGGATCAAATCATTAAAGATCTCAGCAAGATCATCGACATTCGCCATGACATTTTCCGAATCCGTCAACGAATCGATCTGGAGACAGAACTGCACGACATTTCGCAGGTACTTCGAAAGGAAATTGAAGAGCAACGCGTAGCAATAAAATACAACCTTTCAGGCTGCCCGCATATCTATTCGATAAAACCGATGGTAGGCAGTATCCTGTACAACCTGATCAGCAATTCCATCAGGTATCGTTCGAACGACCGGATACCCGTTGTCCAGGTGACTTCGCATGAAAACGATGACTACTATTTCCTGGAGGTGGAAGACAATGGGTTGGGAATTGACATCAAGCAGAACAAGGACAACCTTTTCAGACTGTATAAGAGATTTCACTTCCACACAGAAGGCAAGGGCCTCGGTCTGTACCTCGTCAAGCTGCAATGCGAATCATTGGGTGGCGTAGTGGATGTCGAAAGTGAAGTGAACCGGTTCACCCGATTCAAAATCCGGCTTAAGAAACCTGTTAATATCGAACGACAGATCCTGTATCAAGAGGCGCATGCCGAGATTTTTTACGACGCGAAGATCAATGTGACCGGTGTTTGCTGGAATCGCGAAGTCACCAGTGAAGAATACCGCAGTGTATTCAGAAAGTGCCTGGACTTTGTGCGAACGTACAATACGCCCAATTACTTGTCGGACATGACGCATCAGGGAAACATTCAACATGAAGATCAGGCCTGGATGATGGAAAGCATTATGCCACAGGCGATAAGAAATGGATTAAAGCGCATTGCTACGGTTTTGGGAGACACCTCGCAGCCGCTGGTCAGCGAATACAACGCGAAACTGAATGAGCAGATTGGAACCATGGGGGCTGAATACCGATTCTTTGCCTCACGCGAAGATGCCTACAATTGGCTCCGGGAAGAGAATGAAAAGGCGTCCATCGTTTCTATGTTCCGATGATAGAATCGATTATTGAACTTGATAAACGGCTCTTTCTTGCACTCAACGAGCTGCACGCGCCCTGGCTCGACCCGATTATGTACTGGATCTCGGACACGTTCATCTGGCTGCCTCTGTACGCTTTCCTACTTTATCACGTAGTCAAGCTTCCGCGCAGGCATGCCATCATTGCCGTGTTCTGTATTGCGGCAGGCATTACCCTGTCGGATCAGTTGTCAAGCAAGTTAATTCGCCCGCGTATTGAGCGTCACCGCCCGACCTGGGATGCGCAAATTTCTTCGCGTGTTCACACGGTGAATGACTATCGGGGCGGGCATTTCGGTTTCCCGTCGAGCCATGCGGCCAACACGTTTTGTGCGGCAGTACTGGTCATGCTGTTACTGAGGAAGCCCTGGACAAGATGGTTACTGATTTGGGCTCTCATGGTGAGCTATTCACGTATTTATCTTGGGGTGCATTATCCGGGCGACGTCCTGGCTGGTGCGCTATTGGGATTTGCGTGTGGGCTGATGATGACTCGCTTATATCGGTTTTTTTGTGGAGTGGCTGATAGGTTATCAACTAATAATTGAACCAGTTCAACCTGTTCCGCATTTGTTTCTGCGAAACCGAGCGAAGATGTCCCAGATGACAAATTTCCCATATATTAACTAAATTAATTCATCAACGTTAGCCATGCGAAATCTGTTGCTTGTTACACACGTTAACTTTTGGGAGCCTGGTGCGGGACACAAGGCTCGAATATCATCCCTCGTAAACCATCTTAAGACTAAGGTTAGGATCACGCTGGCGTTCGTCGGTTCGCTCGATCAAACTGGCACTGAATTACTGAATCATTTGTACCCTGAAATTGAATCGATAGCCCTGGGTGACAGACCTGGGTGTACATACCGTGACTATCGAAATAAATTCGAAGTCTTCTATAGGGGGAAACTATTCGATCTGGCCTTGATCGAGTATATAGAAATGTCTTTTGTCCTTCCTTTTCTCAACAAAGATTGCGTAACATTTCTGGACATGCACGACTTGGTTTTCGAGCGGATTGAAAGCTTTCGGCAAAATGATCTTCACTATGACGGAATTCATCTTAGCAAAACGCAAGAGTTCCAAATCTTTGATTGTTTCGACTACGTCATCGCCATACAACGTAGGGAATTCGAAAAGGTAATTGAAGGAATTAACCCTCTTCGTGTCCTTTTAACACCTCATCCGGTGAACATTTCCAAAATGGAAATCAGGCCTGTCGTGAAAAACATTGGTTATCTGGCAAGTGCCTACTCCCCCAACATAGACGCTATACATTGGTTCTTGAAAAACGTTTGGCCGAAGCTCAGTACTCAATACAACGTCTCGCTAAATATTTACGGATTGGTTTGCCTCCACCTGGAAAAGGCCTTGTCAGGCTTGCGCTCTGTAATACTCCACGGCCTGATTGAAAATGTCGAAGAAGCATACCGTAACAATGACGTCATTATAAATCCTGTCAGGTGCGGAGCCGGGCTAAAAATAAAAAACGTCGAGGCCCTCGGCAGTGGGTTACCACTCGTTACCACACCCCATGGTGCCATCGGAATGGACGACGGAAGGGATTTTGCCTTTCTAGTCGCCGAAAATATTGAATCCTTTACTGATTGCCTGGAGAAACTAATCAAAAACTTCAATTTCAGAAAATTAGTCGCGTCCAAAGCGTATCAATACGCGCTTGATCACTTTTCGCCAGCAAAATGCTATGGGGACCTATTACGCGCCATGACTGATACTGACCTGCGCGCAGCGGCCGGTGACTCGCACTTCTAAAGAAAAGTGACGAATAAACATGAGGTAGAAGACCTGATGACGTCGTGATCACGCCCTACGTCAGGTGATAAATTCTATTAGTTGAAATTGTAAAACCACCTGCGAGTGAACGCACATGTTTGGACCTTGAATACTTCTTTTTAAAATGGATCATGTGGTAGAGCAGAATCTCATACTTCCGTCTATAAACTAGTTTCCCATTCGACCACTTGATGTGGCCAGGAATGCCCTCAATAATCATAAAGTCAAAGAATGCTCTAAGGTACCCATGTGATTCCATCCTTTTTACGACGTGCATCATGCTGTCGACGTCTGAATGTATTTTATCTTCCCGGACTCCGGCAGCAAAGGCCTCAAATTGAAAGTTGGTCTCATCAAAACAAGAATGTATAGAACTTTCCAATACGCGTTGATGATCACGACTTTGCATGAAAAGAAGTCTCATTTTCTCCACATTCCGATACACCTGAAAAAAGCCCGTAAGAAAGTCGTGTCGCACAGAGATAACATCATACTTCTCCAGAATATTCTCTGTAATAAAACTGCGAATATCTCCAAAGACAACATCAAGATCACAGTACCCCCAAAAGTCATAGTCGTGAATTAATTCTGAAAAAAGCAATCCAAACGTTGGCTTAAAATCGCACAGCTTATAGGGCGTACGTATATCAGTTTTAAAACCCAACCGCTCGGATGCTAATGCATTAATTTCTTGAAGGGATTTCGGAACTATTACAACGTTATCCGGCAGGCTCAGTGAAACAGTATCATCAGTTATGATATAAAAATCGATCGTTGAATTGTACCGGCATGTATGAACGAAATACTGAAAGTACCAAGGCAACGTTCCAATATAACATACGATCAGGGCTATTTTTGACTTCGTTTGATCTGAATTCATAAGATGGCGCAAAATTTCTCATATCATACGTGGCACGGAAGATGCCGAAAAAGGCAACGGCCTCCCATGGCCATTGCCTTGAGTTTAGACCGGTCAATAGCAGGGCCAGATATTGGCACAAAGACAACGGTCTGGAGGCGGCTGGTAACATGGTGCATTAGGCTCGCCCGGTTTACTGCACGCTGTGCCACACGCCCCTCCACCCCCAGAACCCGCCATGACCTGCCGCATTTCCGCGCGGCTCAGGACATTGCTGAGAACACTTTTCATTTTGTCCAGACTCATTTTTTCTGTCTTCATAACGTTAACGTTTAATTGAACAATTCAGGCTTGTGGTGTCAAATGGGTACAAGCCCACCAAACCCATGGTGCGATTAAAAATTACAATTTCATATGGCGAACCTATTCCTCACCACGACTATCACCTCGATTCCGAAGATGCCTACAGCAAGCATCTAATACTGAAGGTTGTAAACTCGCCTTACTAACAGCTATACTTATTCAGAGGACAGCAACATTCACTTGAGGAATTGCGATAACAATTTGAACTCTCCCAGCCGTTAAAACAGAAGGCACAGACCGTTCCACCACCGTTTGAACCAGCCATAATTTTCTTCATTTCATGTCTGCTAGTACGTTGCCAAGCACCTACTTATTTTCTCAGGACTCATTTTTGCGATTTCCGGGGCATAAAATTCTGTTATAAACATTAAACTCCTGGCAAATTGATGAGCCGTTGATGACCGCGAATCAGACACCAACAGACCGCTGTAATGCAGCCGATTCCTTGGCGTCTATGATGGCCGGTACGATTGCCGCAAGATCATGTATTTCGTAATTGTCCGGCAACGGCCAGCCATTTACAAAGAATGTAGGCGTCTTACGAAGATTTACATTCTGAATCCACATCTCATGGCGATCCAGGATTGCACGGAGCTTCGGATGTTCAATAATATCCAATGGATATCTTACTTTGAACTTTGCCAGGTCCATATCAGCATACCAATCACTCATTAAACGGTCAATCTGCTCGAATTCAGACGGTGTATTTCGCAAAAACTGCCACCAATACTGAATTAGATATTGGTTTGCACTCTTCTCCTTACTTTCCACGAACCGGAAGATCACCCTGACATAATTAGGAAATTTATCCACCAGTTCGTGCACCGAAACGTGCGCATCCTTGCAGGGATTGCAATAAAGATTACTGACCATTACAATCGTAATCGGAGCATTCTTCGATCCTATTGAAATGTCGTCCTCAAGATCTGCTTTCATGTCGGTCTTTTTCTCATGTTTCAGCAATTCCTCGAACACGAAAGACGAGTTCTTAATTCGCTCAGCACGCACAAGGGACTGAACAATTTCGTTTGAGTTCTCCACCTGGTTCCTGACTGCGATAACCACACATCCCGCAATCAAAAAAAAGCTCAGGAATGTCGACGCTGCAGCTACTCCATCATACAATGATATATCTGCGGAGCTTGTGAATAGAATTCCAATTAATATCACCTGAATTACTAGGACGATATCCACCAATAGACAAAGCCTGCACCATTTCCCGGCGGCGAAGTATTGGTAAGTGAGTGAATAGACCACTACCGGTATCGTGAGTAGGCTCGTTATTGCAAGAGGGCCAATCAGTTTGAGTTCATTTCCCGGCACAAAAAACGACGTCGAAATGACAGCGGTCAGTGCTATGAAATAGCTCAATGTAATATCGGACAACTTTAGCCAACCCAATTTGGCCCCTTCCGAGTTCAAGACTACGTCACAACTAGCCTTTTCTCCCGAGCAAAAATCCTCCACCAATTGATTCTTGAAGCCGAGTTCCTTCGCAACCAGAACAAAGCCGACAACAACACCCAGAATAGCGAGAATTAATTCTGCACCCCACACGACCGACGTCGCATGTGCAAGCGACCATAGCATGAAAGATATGAAAGCGGCAACCAGACTGCGGGTTGCCCAAGTATTCATCTTCTCCCGTTCATATAGCGTTTTGTTTTTCGAATCAGCGACGAATGCAGTCGGTTCAATCTTCAGCACAATGCCATCCCAAAACTGAAGGTCGTCCTTCTTTATTTCCAGATCGCGACTATTCTTGATGGGGATCATGTCGCCATGCCTGGTATCGAGTCTAGCCAAATATGGAAAGCTCACTTCATTTAGCCGATCTTTCTCAATCCTGGCAACAATGTGCTTTATTTGAAACGCATCAAGGACATCAACAATACTAAGGAGTGACGGAAAATCGGGATGAGAAGCTATGAGCCTTTCGCAATAACTTCTGGAGACCGGGATCTTCAAGTAGTGCAGGAAATCGGAGACTATTTTGTTCATACGAATTAGATGTCATAGTTCTGAAATCGTACAATGGATAGAGGTTGGATGTATTACATTGCCGTTGAATCCAATGTTCGGACAAAGGACGTTTGATATAATCGAGGCGGTTCGTTTTTGTAAGACGACTGGTCTAAAGATAAAAGCAAGAATAATCTGTGCTCAAAATGAAACATAACTGTGCGGTCTATAGCCTACAACCAATACCAACGAGTTGAAAAAACCAACCCGTAGGGCTGGGACAACAGTTGAAGATAAAGATATTACAACAACTTCAAAAGGTTTTATCAGATAAGATTGCGATAAAATTCTCTATGTCGCCGTCTATTGCGGCAATGTGGATCAAGGTCTCGCTCCTACGTCATCCGGCCAATGTCCGCTCCAAGTAATGCGATCCAGCGAAGTTTAATTCATTAAAACCCACAGGCAACTCGATGCAATGGCCTGCGTGCCTAAGAATGATCTGCTTTCCATAACAAACACGTGAGCTTTGATGAAATTGAATATGTATCACAATTGGGTGCGCGAGGATCGTTCTTACTCGTTTTAGCACGATGCCGCAGAGAGAGTCGGATTTAAGGCCATAAGCGTAAAGGTCTCCATTGATGAATTGATTTCGAGGCCGCTATCGTGCATCATACCATTGGGACCAAATACATTTTGTGATCATGACCCTGATTCCAACTGTGGAAAATTTGTGATTGCCGACCCTACAAAGGGAAAGATTAACTATACCACTAACGCTAATTCGTGCCCGGCGGAACGCAGGAACCGTTCGTGTAGGGCTTTGGCTATTCCTTGGATTTTTTCGCGCGCGGTGCACGTGCTTTTTTTTCCGGCGTATTCTCCTTTATCGTCGCGTTATCCGAGGTCGCGACTTTTTTGGCGGTGCTCTTGCCAACTTTAGAAGCGACCCCTTGTTCATTTTCTGTGTTTGCGTCTGATTGGAATTCAGCCATCCCGCGAACCGGCGCTTCAACAAACACTGGCACAGGGATATTTGTCCCGCAGTGCTTGTTTAGCTCGTGTATCAGGTACCGGCACAACTCGGGTGAATAGACCTCTTCGTGCTGATGCATGAAAAAGTAAACCGTCCGTATTCCCTTTTCCATCCATGTCCTGATGCGTTGAACCCAGTCGTCGACGCGGGTGTAGTCGGTGGGATGTAATCCGTTTCCAACAAATCGTATGAAAGCTTCCGGCGTGCTCAAGCGCATGTGTACACAATCCCGGCGGCCTGATGCATCCGTTATGATCGAGCCGGCTTTGTGGCGTTCCAATACAGTAAACAGATTGTTGAAAGCGACCGGATCGGCATACCACTCAGGATGGCGCATCTCAACAAATACTTTTACATCCGAGGGAAGCGATTGAATAAATGCCTCCAGCCGATCCAGGTCCTTCGGACCCAACTGAGGATGTGGCATGAGAAACAGCGGACCCAAGGCCTTACCAAATCCACTTACGCCTTTCAGAAACCGTGTGGTTTGCTCTTCGACATTTTTCAGGCGACGCATGTGGGTAATCTGATTCGGGAACTTTGGAGAAAATTGAAAGCCAGGGCCGACTTGTGATGCCCAGCCTTCGGTTTGATGGGCCGATGGCATTTTGTAAAAAGTCGCATTGAGTTCAATGCAATTGAAGTGCCTGCCGTAATGGGAAAGAAAGTCTGCTTCTTTCGTCTTTTCGGGATATATAGTTCCGATCCAGTCTTTCCGTCCCCACTTGGCGCACCCCACAAAAACTTCCGGCCTACCTGTTTTTGGGGAAGCGGCCAGTATGCGGTCAGTTGCGGCCAAGTCTGGTGGCAGGGTAAAATCCACTCCATCCAGTTCATCTGTTTCTAATCTTCCGAATTCCATTCCTAAAGATACAAATGACAACGCTTACTTGTTGCAGGCTTGGCTTGTTTCGAATACGGGGCATCGGTTCGCTCGCCAGGTTTTTTCTTTTAGCCCTCATCATGCAAATTTTTCTGCCTTTTTTTCATAAGGTACTGACTAATCTGAACCCCTAATGAAGAAATTCGCCTTTCTGGCCGCAAGCGTTTTCGCTTGTCATTGCACTTTCCGTCAGACCATCATTTCCGCAGAGAAGCTTAGCAAGCTAAAGGAAGAACTTGTACGCGAAGTGGAGAAGCAGGCTACGCTTGCACACGGCAATCGAGAAGGCAAAGCAGGGGGAGTAAAATATCGATGAATGAATTGTTAATTTGCGAGTGAAAGGTATGGTCGGCGAATTATTATGAGGTGAAATCCATTTGGACGCAGTGTTGGCTGAAGAGCAGACGCACGTTGAGTTTTTCTGCGGTTCTCAGCACGTTAGCGAACACTGCGTCCAAATGGATTTCAACATAACCGACAGACACCGCAGAACTAGAAATCTGGCGCGAAGGCAAATATGTTTACAGGTATAATTGAAACCATGGGTAAGGTCGTGGCGATCGACCGGGGAGCCAACACCACGTTCCAAATTGAAAGCGAAATAGGCTCTGCACTTCGCATCGATCAGAGCGTGTCGCACAACGGCGTCTGCCTGACCGTAATTGCCGTCGACGGCAACGTACACAAAGTGGAAGCGATTGCGGAAACGCTTCAAAAGTCAAACCTTGGAGGCCTTGCCGTCGGCGACACAGTGAACCTGGAGCGCTGTATGCTAAACAATGGCCGGTTTGACGGACACATAGTGCAAGGGCATGTGGACCAGACAGGCACAGTTGTTTCGGCTACGGATATCGGGGGGAGTTGGCTGTACGTGATTTCCTATGATGATGCGCAGGGTAACGTCACGGTTGAAAAAGGCTCTGTTGGGGTAAATGGCGTCAGTCTGACTTGCTTCAACTCGAAACACGGCGAGTTTACCGTGGCCATAATTCCTTACACATACGCGCACACGACATTCGGTCGCTTACGATCGGGTGATCGCGTTAATCTCGAGTTTGATATAATCGGAAAATACGTCAAGCGATTAATGGCGCGCGACTAGCGCCAAAGTCCTCATCATTTGGTACATTAGTTGTCAAACATCACCCCTCACGCGCAAGGAGATGATGTTTGACGCGCCCTGTGAACGGTAGTTTTTCTCGTAAACTTATAAACCCTCCACTTATGATCGACCAATTAATGAAACTCGTGCAGCACAATGCTGGAGACGCGATTGTTAATAACAACGCCATCCCGAACCAGTTTAACGGAGCCGCGATCGAAAGTGTCGCGCAGCAAATATTGATCGGACTACAAAGCAATGCCGCTCAAGGCAACGTTCAGCAGGTGGCTTCCTTGTTCAACGGATCAAACATAAATGCACTGACGGGCAATCCGATGGTTACCCAAATGATCTCCAAGGTAGCCGGCGAATTTGCCGGAAAGTTTGGCGTTTCTCCACAAATAGCACAGTCCATCGCGGCTGGTCTTATTCCTCAAGTGATGAATCAATTCATCAGCAAGACCAACGATCCCGGCGATAAGGACTTCGATCTGCAGGACATGTTGCGCGGCTTTACCAGCAATACGGGATTGAATGCCGGCGACCTTGTTGGCAAGGATTTGGGAGGGGACCTTACCGGGATGTTGGGGAAAATGTTCAAATGAATGCTTTCCTTCGTGCGTGGTGTGCCTGCCTACACTACACCTTCACTGGTGCCAGCTTGCGTGTTACGCCCTTGGCGTTATACAGTACCAGTTCTTTCGCCGTGGCAGGCATGAGAAACATGCGTGATGACTGCGACATAAACCCCGATCCGTAATAAAACTCGATTCGCTGCTTTCTTCCATCGACAAAAGTAAGTTCACCATAGAACTCGTCACTTTGCAGGCTGATCACTTCGTCGTTCGGCGGCCGCGTGGATTCAAATACCTTCAGGCTGTCGCCATTCTGCGATGCGAGCCAGAGTTCTCCGCCGTTTGGGGCAAAAAGGCTCACCAGGGCCTTTGCGTCCCCGGGCACATAGAACCCGCTCACCGCAGACGACACGGCTGTGAACCCCTTCTTGCCGTCACCAAGCAGTACTAATCCTGTAAGTGCGTCGTACCGGCCGGCGAAGACTTCATTGCCATAGTCATTACCAACGAGCACCATATCTACGTTGCCATCACTGTTCAGGTCGGCAATTTGCATTCCGTTTACAGGGGCCACCTGTGTTGCCAGCGGAAGAGATTTCATCGCGAACTTGCCTTGACCAAGATTCTCAATAAAACTTGACGACAAGTTGTTTGCCTCAAGTATCAACGCTCCATTAAGGTCGTCGGCCGTCAGCAATTGGTCCATGGTAGCCCTGCTGTAGTGTTCATAACGTCCATACTTATTTCTGAACTTCGGGCTTTGAGAGTTCAGCTCGTCCCAAAAATGTACCGGATAGAGGTGGCGCATATCGCCATTCATTGATTCGCGCTGAAAGCAGGCCAACACCGGATCAATGCTTCCGTTGCCGTCGAAGTCCTTGGCAAATACCTTGAGCGGCTGATCATGCTTTACCTGAAAGTTATTGTTGACGCCAAGATTACCCGCCACATAATCGATATCGCCATCATTGTCGAAGTCACCGCCTGCGAGACTGCTCCACCATCCCGTCTGGTTCTCTATACCGCTGTTCTGCACGGGGCGCAAGGCATTCCCGGTGTTTTCAAAAAAGTGAATCGCCATGAATTCGCCTGCCACTACCAGGTCCGGTTTGCCGTCGTTGTTAAAGTCCGACCAAAGGGCATCGGTAATCATTCCCAACTGCCGAAGGCCCGGACTGATCTCGTTCATTACATCGGTGAATATTCCTTTGTCGTTTCTTAGCAACAAACTCCGCGGAGGCATTGGATACTTGCCCGGCATAACGCGCCCACCGACAAACAAGTCAAGGTCGCCATCGCCATCATAGTCTGCTGCACGCACACAAGAACCACTTGACGACTCTGTGGGTAATGCATTTGTATCGCGTTGAAAGATGCCCTTCCCATTGTTGCGGTAGAATCGATCCTGGTAGGCTACCGAATCCTGGTATTCGACACTGCCACTGACAATGTAAAGATCAAGATCTCCGTCATTTTCCGCGTCGAACAACAACGTTCCCATGTCTTCTTCGCGCTTACCCTCTGCGTTGATGGCGCCCGGTTTCAGCACAAATGATCCATTGCGTTGTTGCAGGTAAAGTGAAGTCTGGTACATGGCCGATCCTCCGATCACTACATCTTCGAGACCGTCAAGGTTTACATCCCCAACGGAAATGGAAGGACCGGATTGAGAGAACTTATGCGGCAGGGTTCGTTGAAGGTTGAAATCAATCTTGTCATCCTCCTTGTGCAGGTAGGCCGGTTTGAAAAGCATTTTTGCCGCCTGGAACATGGTTATGTCGTGGTCGTACTTGCTATGGCGTATGGCAGGCAGCTTTTCGTAGGTGATCTTGCTGGTTTGATCAGGTTTTACGTCGCGTAGCAACTGATGACTGCCATCCGGCCAATCCACAATGATAGAATCGAATGCGGGTGAAGTACCCATTCCAAACTGGACATAAGGCTCTACCGAGGACAAGAATCCGCGGTAAACATTCTGCTCGTAATATTGCTTCCTGCCGCCAGGCTGATACAAGGTAACCTTCGCTCCCACCGCGTTGACATTGGTTGACGTACCTTCAAGCTTCAGGCGCAGGTAGTGCGTCTTGAGCGTGTCGTTGGAATTTGCCGGCGGCAGGAGTGTATTCTCATACACGAATGCCTTGTCATTGATGTTGTTCACGATGTAATCGAGATCACCATCGTTGTCAAGATCGGCGAACACGGCGCCGTTCGAGAAGGATGGCCTACCGAGTCCCCATTTGGCGGTCACATCTTCGAATGTAAGATCGCCGTTGTTACGAAATGCGTAACTGGGGATTTTGATAACGGGAATCGAATCGATGAGGTAGCGGTTGCTCGCGATGTTGCCGACGTCAGCACGATAGTTCGCAAAGTCCTTATCGGTGATGTCCTTTGGAAATCCGTTCGTCACAAAGATGTCCTTATTACCATCGTTGTCGAAGTCAGCTGCCAACGGTGACCAGCTCCATTCGGTTTGATAAGTACCGGAGAGTTGGCCGACTTCGCTGAACTTGATGCCCTTGTCAGCGCCATTGTTGATGTGCAGCATGTTTCGAACGTACTGATATTCGTACCCATACCTCTCATTGTTGATGTAGGTCTGATAGCTCTTGCCTCCGATAGTTGTCTTTTTTCGGGCGTTTGTTTCTGGCAGCATGTCGAGCGTGATGATGTCGGGCATTGCATCATTGTTCACGTCCGCGGCGTCGTTGCCCATGGAGAACAGGCTTTGATGGGAAATCAGGCTCTTGGTGCTATTGGAAAACGTACCATTTTGGTTATTGATGTAAAGGATGTCGTTTGACAAATAGTCATTCGACACATAAATGTCCGGCCAGCCGTCCAGGTTAACATCGCTGATTGCCAGGCCAAGGCCAAAGCCCTCGTGAACAATGCCCGCCTCCATGGTCACATCGGTGAATGATCCATTGCCTTCGTTGCGAAATAGCCGATCGTTATTTGGCGAGGTGCCATCGACGATCTTCTCCCGATAGTTCGTAGGAACGTTGGTGAGTTTCTGATTGACGAGTATGTACAGATCGAGGTCATCGTCGTGGTCATAGTCGAAAAATGCAGCCATTACACTGTGGCCGTTGTAGTCAACTTTGTATTTAGCAGCTTCTTCTTTAAAAACGGGTACACCGGACTTATCAGCACCCTGATTGACAAAAAGCATGTTTCTCCGTAAGGAGGGGTCTGCATTGGTTGTGGCGCATACATACACATCCATCCAACCATCGTTGTTGATATCGACCACGGCCACTCCGGCATTCCAACGCTTGTCGACATTCACGTTGGCCTTATCGGTTACGTCATCGAACTTGAATTCGCCCTGGTTGAGGTACAGACGATTTCTGACTTGGTTGCCGCTGAAGAACAAATCCTGTAGCCCGTCGTTATTGAAGTCAGCAACCCCCACGCCGCCACCATTGTAGATGTACTCATACGTGAGGATGTTGAAGCTATCGGATTCTTCGATGGTATTCGAAAAATCGATGCCGGTGTCTTCGGCATCGCGTAATACGAAGAGTGTGTCAGGCGTATTCTTGCCGCAAGAGAGGCAAAAAATCATTGAAAGCAGCAGGCAGGCAAATGAACAATCTCGCATGGGGTGTAAAAAAAATAAGGCCAATTTACATTGGCCTTATTTAATATCAGAACATTTTATTGACTTAGTATCCTGGGTTCTGTGTGAGTACACCAGGCTTCAGGTCAACTTGATCCTGAGGCAGGGGCAACCACTTGTCTTGATCATCATACTTTGCTCCTGTGAAAGCACCAGAAGGGATCTTCGGTGATTCATAGGTGAGGTAAGCATTGAGTACGCGGTCGATGTAGGTTGAGGCTGCGCCACCGTATACACCGCTCCAACGCGCCAGATCATAGAAGCGATGTCCTTCACCCGATAATTCGAGCTTTCTTTCGAAACGAACCTTTTCGCGGGTTGCATCATCCTTAGCCCAAACATCGCCGGCAGGATATTGATTAATGACATAGTTTGCTGCATTTGCTGCGCCTTTTTTCACGAATCCATCAGGGTTCGATGCGCGTGCACGAATGTAGTTAACCAGTTCTTTCGCACGGGCTGGGCTACCCACCTCTACTTCCGCTTCCGCGGCCATGAGAAGCACGTCAGCGAAACGGATGATCGTGTAGTTGACCGCCGTATAGCCAGGAGTCCATGTGCTGTTGTCCTGGAAGCTTCCTTTGTCGGATTTGTAGTACGTATACTTCTTGGTCTGGTACGGTCCGGCGTTTGGCTGGTTGCGAATCCATGCTTTGCCAGGGAAATCCTGCCAATCCAGGTAAGGGATACCACGACGTCCGATAGAGTGGTCGAGGCGGGGATCAACTTCGCCAGCATCAGGCGTAAAGGGATCCTTTGATTCCAGACCCATATCGGTCTTCAGCTGGTTCGCACCCACGTTGTATGCGGGGTCGTAGGCACCTGCACCATCATCGACGAGCGGAAGGCCGCCGGAAGTACGGAAGGAGTTACCCATTTCGAACGAAGGCTGGAAAAAGCTGCAACAGTTACCCGGACCATCGGCACCTGTGTTGTAGGGCCAGTTCAGGTCGAACTCAGGGTTTGCGTTGTTCACGCTACCTGTGTTGGCGGCAGCCTGGTATGCCCAAACTGACTCTTCACTGTTGTCGTTCGAAGCCTTGAATATGTTCGCATATAGAGGCACGAGTCCATAAGACTTGTCATTAGACGTTCTGCCGCCACCTGTTCCTCCGTATGCGGCCGGAATGATCAGGTCATACAAAGTCTTGGCTTCCGTGTATTTTTGCTGGTACATGTAAATCTTTGCCAGATAAGCAGCGGCTGCCCATTTGTTTACGCGGCCAACAGAACTTTGTGTTGGTGGTAAGTTGTCGTAGGCATACTGCATATCAGCTTCGATCATCGGCCAGAGGCTCGTGGTGTTCTGCACGTCGCCTGCGCCCGTTGCCAGATCGATGTTTTCGTCGACATAGGGAGTCTTATCATAACCACGCGCCAGTTCGAAATAAGCGTGAGCACGTAAGAACCTCGCTTGTGCCGAATACGACGTGATCATGGCCGGGGTGATATCTTCACCTGGTTCAAGCAGGATTCTCAGGATACCGTTAGCACGAGCTGCCAGTTCATAGTTCGCATTGTACTTATCGCGAACGACATCAAGCGTACTCAGGTACTCGAAACGCTGGATGGGATTGATCGTTTGAAAGTCACCAGGGTCAGTACCCTTGTTGGCTTCACCCCCGCGAATGCTACCCCACACCCAGTTCGACGGGCTACCCATGCGATTTTCACGCCCGTTTACGGTTGAATAAGTCGCGATCATGGCGGTTTCGATACCCAGTGCGGTGTTTAGCAGGTTTCCATCCAACGACCCTGCAGGCGGAACTTCAAGGAAGCTGTCTGAGCAGGCGTACATCATTGTAGCCAGCGCCATCGTGCTCCATATAAATTTATTTCTAAATATCTTTTTCATAGTCTCTTTCTCAATTAATCAGATTAAAATCCAAGGTTAAGACCGAGTGTAAAGCTCTTGTCAAGCGGTGCGTTACCCAGGTCGACACCATATTGTGTATCCACGTTACCGCCTACAGAAGGATCCAATCCGTCGTAACCTGTGATCGTGGCGACGTTATTAGTCGAAACATAGACACGCAGTTTGCTCATCTTCCACTTGTTCAAAACGCTCGAAGGCAGGTTGTAACCAAGGGTGATGTTCTGAAGACGCAGGTAAGAACCGTCTTCAACGTAGAACGAGTTGGCTTGTGTGTTGGTGCTGAAGTTTGATGCACTTTCGAACACAGGAATTGTAGCGTCGGTGTTCTCAGGCGTCCATGAATCCTTCACGCGCTCGGAGATAGCCGCTCCCTGGAACGAAGGATAGAAATCCGTGAACCATTTCGACACGTTGAAGATATCGTTCCCCAACGAAGCGTAGAGATACGCGTACAAGTCGAAGTTGCCATAACGAAGCGTAAAGTTGAAGCCGCCTGTAAACTTAGGCACCGGGCTTCCGATGAAGGCACGGTCGTCGTCAGTAATATCGCCGTCGCTGTTCATGTCCTTGTACTTGAAGCGACCAGGTGCAGCTCCCGATTGAGTAGCATGGGAAGCGACGTCTTCAGCATTTTCGAAGAGCCCCTCCACCACGTAGCCGTAGAATGAAGAGATCGATTGACCAAGACCGTTACGGATCGGAGTGATACCGCGGTAGCCAGGGTTGATCGTTCCGATGTAGGTCTGTAAGGGAGGAAGGCCAGTCAGTTCATTCTGCAGGAAGCTACCATTCAAGTTAACTTCATAGCTCCATTGCGTATTGATGTTACCCTTTGTTGTGATACCTAAGTCTATACCCTGGTTACGCATCTCAGCGATGTTAACCGCAGGCTTGTCCGACCGGTAGCCCACCGTAGAGGAAACCGGCACGGCCAGTAACAGGTCGCGCGTATCTTTTCTCCAGAAGTCAAGTACTATGTCCAGTTTGCCATCGAAGAACAAGGCGTCGAAGCCGAGGTTAGATGTAACCGAAGTCTCCCACTTGGCATCGGCATTTCCGATACGCGTTCTGTAATAACCGACGGTCGCGCTGCTGTTAGAACCACCGAGGTCATAAGATGATGTCGCCATGTTTCCACCAAACAGCGTGTACTGGTTGTTAGGGTCAACTGGGTTCGAGTTACCCATCGTACCCAAACCACCGCGAATCTTCAGGTCTGTAATCCAGCTTACATTTTGCATGAACGGCTCGGCTGAAATTCTCCAGGCTACTGAACCGGCAGGGAACACACCATAACGGTTGTTTTCACCGAAGCGTGACGAACCGTCACGACGGAGGACACCACCGACGATATATTTTTCCTTGAAAGTGTATTTCACCTGGCCGAACAACGACGAGAAGTTCACGCCCAGAGTCTGGGTGCTGTTCGAAGGTGTTGTCGTCACCTGGGTCATGTTCACAAAGTTAGGATCCCAGGAGAACGGGTTATTACCTTGTTGTGTGTAATCCCAACCTTTGCCTGTGTTGAGGGCTTCCTGACCTAACAATACTTCGAGGGTGTGTTCACCAAATTGTTTCTTAAGGGTCGCCGTATTGGTAAACGTCCAACCGAAGCGATATCCTTGGCCCTGGGCGAATCCAAACGCCGAGTTATTTTCGGAGTTCTCATATTGCCAGCGTGTAAATCCTTTGGTAAAGTAGTTGGAATAGTTACCACCGATACTCGACCGGATGGTCAGGCCAGGGATGATATCCAATTCAAGGTAAACGTTACCAAATCCAAAAGCATTAAATGCCTTGTTGTTGTTCAAGCCTTCGCGGTTAGCCACCGGATTTCTAGGGTTGTTAAAGCCCTTCGCGGCAGTACCCGCATAACCCCCAAATACATCGTGAACAGGGATGATGCTGGGCATACGGAATGCCTGGAGATAATCGTTTTCATCGTCAGCAATACCGGATCCACCGTCATCCCCTTGTAGGCCAAGAATAGAACGATAAGTGAACTGAACATTTTCTCCAATGCGCAGGTTCGGTAAAATGTCGAATTCAGAGTTCGCACGGAATGCGTAACGAGCGAATTTCTGGTTGATCATAGTTCCATCCTGGTTTTGAGCAGAAAGACCTATATAAAAACGTGACGCTTCGCCACCACCGTTGATACCTATAGTAGAACGTTGGAGCGGAGCGGTAGAAGTCAATTCATCATACCAGTCAGTGCCTTCTTTGTTGGCAGCAATTACCTGATACGCGGCACCTTTGCGTGGATCCACATTGTACTTGAGCCTCTCAGCGTCAAGATTAACGGAGCCTGTCACGCCAGCTGCACTACCTACCATAAGGTAGTCGGGCATGGTGGGTTGCAGCTTTCCACCAAACTGCGGATGGTTGAATTTCTTAAATGCCGTGTCATAATTTACGGCGCGGTTATCGGCAGCAGCGTTAGCATTCTCCGTATTCCGTTGCGCGTTCCACGTCCAGTCCATGAAATCCTGAGGATTCATCATGGGTGTTCCTTTGCCCGGAACGGTGAAACCGACCATACCGTCGTATGTAACGTTAAGCCTTTGTCCTTTCTTTCCTTTCTTAGTAGTGTACACGATCACACCGGCGGCAGCACGTGCTCCGTAAATGGAAGCAGAAGCAGCGTCTTTCAACACAGTGGTCGTTTCAATATCATCAGGATTTAAGAATCCGACGTCCTGCGTAGGTACGCCGTCTACAATGTAAAGCGGGTTGTTAGAACCGGCGGGACCGAGTGAGCCAAATCCGCGAACACGAATCTGCGCAGTCGAACCAGGCTGTCCGTTCTGGATTACCGTTACACCGGGAACGCGACCTTGCAGAAGTTGCTCTACGTTACCCGTTGGTGTCACTGTCAAATCCTTGCTCTTAACAATCGAAACAGCACCGGCAATATCGCGGCGTCTGTCGATGCCGTAGCCCGTTACCACAACTTCATCCAGCGAAGTCAAATCTACTTCGAGGGCTACAGCTATGTTGGTTCGTTCACCAACGGCAACCTCCGTTGTCTTGTATCCCACGAACGTTATCACAAGCGTGGCATTTGAAGGGGCGTTAATACTGTACTTACCTTCAACATCCGTCACCGTTCCGTTGGTTGTTCCCTTCACCAGAACGTTTACTCCGGGCATTCCCTGCCCCGTCTCATCACTTACAGTCCCGGTCACCGCCCTGTCCTGGGCGACCGCAACCGAAGCTAGCATTAGCATAATTGCCAATGACAAACTCAAGCTTCCGTAGAGTTTTTTCATAAATCATCGTTTGGGTTTAAATATTTGGTTAGACAAGTTGGTGCACTTCCAAGGAGATCTGCGGTCAAATTGGGGAGTGCATTATTCGAAGGTAGAAAAAAGTTGCGTCGCAATCGAAATAGTTTGCCTTTTATTTTCGCAATCGTTGACGCAATCGATTCCGTTTTCGTTTCCTAATCTCCGTTTGGGTTATTTAGGTGGTCTTCGCAACCGATGTCGCAACAACTATAAACCCCTTCCGCTGCCCGTTTTGGCATATTTCATAATCGCAAACACCCCACGCCATTTTCCGTTATTAGTCGTATTTTCGGCCCGTTTTACAATCCAAAATGAACCATTTCGACCGGCACCCTCTATACCTTACCAACTCGCTCTCAGGACAGAAGGAACTATTCACACCCGTTAATCCCGGGCACATCGGTATGTACGTATGCGGTCCCACCGTCTATAGCGATGTTCACCTCGGCAACGTGCGCACCTTCATGATGTTCGATACAGTTGCCCGGTATCTTCGATTCCTCGGCTACAAAGTTCGCTACGTGCGCAACATCACCGACGTCGGCCACCTCGAGAACGATGCCGACGAAGGAGAAGATAAGATCGCTAAGAAGGCACGCCTCGAACAGCTTGAACCCATGGAGGTGGTGAAGCACTACACCGAAGGATTCCACGAGGTCATGCGGCAGTTCAATATCCTCCCTCCCAGTATCGAGCCGTCAGCAACCGGACACATTGTCGAGCAGATCGAGATCGTAAAAAAACTCCTGGCTAAGGAACTGGCTTATGAAGTCAATGGCTCCGTCTATTTTGATGTTACCAGATACAACGAGGCGCATCACTATGGAATACTCAGCGGCCGTGTCATTGAGGAACTGCTGGAAAGCGGACGCAAACTCGACAGCCAGGATGAAAAGCGAAACAAGGTCGACTTTGCCCTCTGGAAGAAAGCATCGCCTTACCATATCATGCGTTGGCCTTCACCCTGGGGCGTTGGATTTCCCGGCTGGCACATCGAGTGTACGGTTATGAGCACCAAGTACCTGGGGGAAACGTTCGATATCCACGGCGGCGGAATTGACCTGAAGTTTCCGCATCACGAATGCGAAATCGCGCAAGCCGTGGGAGCCAATGAAAAGTCGCCTGTCAATTACTGGATGCATGCCAACATGCTTACCGTAAACGGACAGAAGATGAGCAAATCACTCGGTAATTCTTTCCTGCCCAAAGAACTGTTTGCCGGAACACATCAACTCCTCGATAAGGGGTATGGTCCGATGACCGTACGTTTTTTCATGCTTCAGTCACACTATTCCAGCACGCTCGACTTTTCGAACGAAGCCCTGCAGGGAGCGGAAAAGGGATTCAAACGTTTGTCTTCTGCCTTGGCTATCGTGAAGAAATTGGCGCATAGCGGTAGCGTTGGAACTGTGGATATCAACTTGTCGCAAACGCTGAACGGTCACGTAGATTCGTTGTTCGCTCAAATGAGCGACGACTTCAACACGGCGAAAACGCTGGCGGTCTTGTTCGAGATGTCCTCGCGTATCAACGATTTCAAATCCGGCAACACTCCCCTATCGGCAGTGTCCGCTCAGGATTTCGACCGGTTCCGTACCTATTACATCGCATTCATGGAAGAGGTGCTCGGACTAAAAGAAGAAGAAACACAGAACGATGCTTTGCTGGAGGGTGTTATTCATGTGCTGATTGATCTCCGTAGGAAGGCACGTCTGGATAAGAACTTCGCGCTGTCAGACAAAATACGCGATGAGCTTAAAGCCAGGGGCGTTCAGCTAATGGACGGCAAGAATGGGGAAATGACCTATAGTGTAGATTAACACCGTGCATTTAGCGGTAGCCTGGCAAAAGGCGACCGGGAGGGTCATCCGTTGATGTAATTGACGGATTTTGAGACTTTATTACTGAATATTGAGCATCAGAATCAGTTTACCGAGGTGCAACTCATCAAAAAGATCTTCATTCTGCCTATCCGTCTTTATCAATGGACGCTTTCGCCTATGCTCGGTGCGTCGTGCCGGCATACACCCAGTTGCTCCCATTATGCCATTCAGGCCATCGAAGAGTGGGGCGTGCTGAAGGGTATCTGGTTAGGGATGAAACGTATTGCGCGCTGTCACCCTTGGGGTACTCACGGATACGATCCTGTCCCCCGGCGTAATTCCCAGCACGGCGAGGGTGGCCCAACACACCGCTAGCATAAATTTCCCTTTCTTCTCAATCGATTTCAGAGCTGGATATTGCATAAAATCCTATTTTACAGACTTGTTATCTATACCATGACAGATTTTCAGATTAAGAAGACCGCAAAGTCCTATGATGTTTGCATCGTTGGCTCCGGAGCGGGCGGCGGAATGGCGGCCTATGTGTTGGCAAAAGCCGGCGTTAAGGTCGTCCTCCTCGAGGCTGGTCCCCTGTACGATCCCGCCAAGAACGTTACGCAACTGAAGTGGCCCTGGGAATCTCTTCGCCGCGGGGCGTCATCCCCTTACCGGAACTTCGGCGATTTCGATGCCGCTTATGGCGGATGGGAAATCGAGGGGGAGCCGTATACCCGTAAAGATAACACTGAGTTTGACTGGTTTCGGTCTCGCATGGTCGGGGGACGCACCAATCACTGGGGCCGCATTTCACTGCGCTTCGGTCCGAAAGATTTTAAACGCAAGAGCATAGACGGTCTGGGTGACAATTGGCCCATTGCTTACGAGGACGTGGCACCGTTTTATGACAAAGTAGATAAACTCGTTGGCGTGTTTGGTTCGAAGGAAAATCTTCCGAATGATCCCGATAGCATTTTTCTTGCTCCTCCCAAGCCGCGCCTGCATGAGATGTTCATCAAGAAGGCTGGCGACAACCTCGGCATCCCGGTCATACCTTCCAGACTTTCAATCCTCACGCAGAAAATTAACGACTCGCGGGGACAATGCTTCTATTGTCGCCAATGCAATCGCGGCTGTACGGTGCACGCTGATTTCTCGTCGTCGTCGGTGCTTGTAAAGCCCGCCGTTGAGACGGGCAATGTCGACCTTATTCCGCAGGCCATGGTGCGCGAGGTGTTGGTTGACGCAAACGGTAAGGCGACGGGGATCTCATTCGTCAATCGGCTGGACTTTCAGGAATACACCGTAAACGCGAAGGTCGTGATGCTCGCGGCGAGCGCATGTGAATCGGCGCGTATTTTATTAAATTCAAAGTCCGCACGATATCCCAACGGTGTGGCTAATGGTTCGAATGTCGTGGGCAAATACCTGCACGATTCGACAGGTGCTTCGATGGGCGGGATCCTCCCCCATCTCGTAGGCAGAAAGCGATACAATGAAGACGGCGTGGGTGGCATGCATGTTTACACCCCGTGGTGGCTCGACAATAAGAAGCTGGACTTTCCGCGCGGATATCACATCGAATACGGCGGCGGCATGAACATGCCCGGCTATGGTTTTGGATTTGGTATGCAAAACACCAACGGCAAGTACGCCGGTAGCGATGGAAAGACTAAAGAGGCAGGAGGCTACGGCGCAGCGTTGAAAGACGATTACCGATATTTCTATGGCGCCACCGTCGGTATGTCGGGCCGCGGTGAAGCCGTTGCCCGTGAAGACAATTACTGTGAGATCGATCCCAATACGGTGGACAAGTTTGGTATCCCGGTGCTTCGATTTCACTACAAGTGGAGCGATTTTGAAATCAAACAGGCCAAACACATGAAGGAGACCTTCCGCGAACTTATCCACAAAATGGGAGGCGTGGTGACTTCAGGTGACAACGATGGTCCGCACAATAATTATGGGCTCGCTGCTCCCGGGCGAATCATTCATGAAGTCGGCACAACGCGCATGGGCGCAAGTCCGAAGACTTCTGCGCTGAACGGATATAATCAATCACACGAATGCAAGAATCTGTTTGTTGTCGATGGTGGGGCGTTCGTCTCGCAGGCCGACAAGAATCCAACGTGGACAATTTTGGCGCTGTCGATGCGCTCGTCTGAATACATCCTGGATGAGTTGAAGAAGCAGAACTTTTAACAATTGGTGGTAATGTGTAGTTAGTAATTAGGAGCTTGTCAGCCCTGAAAAGAAGGGTCTACTAAAATAGGGATCCACAAACACGGGTCGTTGCTGCATTAACTTATAAAGGAGACTTTTGAAGGTGACCCGGGAATCCAAATAAATCAAATCAACAGATCAACAAATCAACCAATAATATGAAGCATGTTCCGGTAGCTGACGGGTCTCGTCGGAAATTTATCAAGCAGGCCGGAGTGGCCGCTGCGGCATTCACGATTGTGCCCCGATTTGTTCTGGGCGGTGCAGGTTACAAAGCGCCCAGCGACAAGCTGTATGTGGCGGGGATAGGCGCCGGAGGTAAAGGAGAAAGCGACATCGCGAATTTCGCTAAGAGCGGTAAGGCCGAAATAGCGTACCTCTGCGACGTGGATGATCGTCGTGCGGCCAAATCAGTGGCAAACTTTCCGAAGGCTAAGTACTACAAGGACTATCGCCAGATGCTGGAGAAGGAACAAAAGCATATCGACGCCGTATCCGTCTCCACACCTGACCATGCACACGCCGTTCAGGCCCTTGCCGCCATGCAATTGGGAAAACACGTGTACGTTCAAAAGCCATTGACGCATGACCTGTATGAAGCACGTGTTCTTACGGAAGCCGCTAAGAAATACAAGGTCGTGACGCAGATGGGCAACCAGGGTTCGTCAGGCGACGGCGTGCGGCAATTAATGGAGTGGTACAATGCGGGCCTCATCGGTGATGTTAGCGAAGTCTACGTATGGACCAACCGACCCGTTTGGCCGCAGGGTATTCCGTGGTCGGATAAGGCCGGAACGGTACCCAAGGAACTGGATTGGGATCTGTGGCTCAACACTGCGCCGTATAGGGAATACGTTGACAAGCTCGTGCCCTTTAACTGGCGCGGATGGTGGGATTACGGAACGGGTGCCCTGGGAGACATGGGCTGCCATCTGGTGGAGCCTCCCTTTCGCGTACTTGGACTGGGTTCCCCGATCGATGTTACCGCCAGTGTTGGCAGCGTATATGTTGATGAGTTCAAACGCGGTTATTTCCCCGACAGTTGCCCGCCCTCGTCCTATTCCGTACTCACCTTCCCAGGTTCGAAAGGAAAACCGAATGTCAAGATGCATTGGATGGATGGCGGCATTCAACCGCCGCGCCCGGAGGAGCTCGGACCTAACGAAACAATGGGTGACGGTGGCAATGGCGTGATCTTCATCGGATCGAAAGGCAAGATGATGTGCGGCACTTATGGCGTCAATCCGAGCCTGTTGCCCACAACGCGCAATAAAGAAGTGACGGTGCCCCAATCGATCAAACGCGTACCCGGTGGTGCTGATGGTCACTACGCCCAATGGGTAGAGGCTTGCCTGGCCGGATACGGGAAGATGGAGGTAAGTTCACCATTTGAAATTGCCGGTCCGCTTACTGAAGCACTGCTCATGGGTAATCTCGCCATAAGAAGTTACGACGTGCGCAAGCCGAAGAAAGATAAACCGGACCAGTTCGATTATCCGGGACGGAATATCAAGCTTGTATGGGACAGCGTAAATATGAAAGTCACCAACTTCGACGACGCGAACCAGTTTGTGAAGCGCGAATACCGGAGTGGGTGGAAACTGGCATAGATCTGACAATTTACAATTGACAATTTCCGTCCCGACTACCGTCGGGGGTTGGCCCTCTGATTAGATCGGAGGGCCATTGGTTTTAATTTGAGACATGGTCTTTGGGCCATTCCAGATTTACGCATCATACTAACCCAGGCAACTCAAACAGTCTAATAGCAATATGGCAAAAGATAAAAAGCAATCGTCCATCTCGAGACGCACCTTCATAGGGCAAGCTGGAATGGCTGCTGCAGCATTCACCATCGTGCCCCGGTTCGTGCTTGGAGGAAAGGGGCACATTGCGCCTAGCGATACCGTATATATTGCCGGCATCGGTGTCGGTGGAAAGGGAACCAGCGATCTCACGGGATTCGCCGCCAATCCGAATGCGCGAATTGCGTTCCTGTGCGACGTCGACGATCGTCAAATGGCAGAGTCAAAAAAGAATTTTCCTTCCGCGAAAATTTACAAGGACTTCCGCGTCATGCTGGACAAGGAGGCAAAGGGAATTGATGCGGTGTCGGTATCCACACCGGACCATACCCATGCCGTTGCGGCCATGGCTGCTATGCAGCGCAAGAAGCACGTGTATGTGCAGAAGCCCCTTACCTACACGATCCACGAAGCACGCATGCTTACAGAAGCAGCGAAGAAGTATCAGGTCGTTACGCAAATGGGTAACCAGTACGCGTCCGCCGATAACGTGCGACGCGCTAAAGAAATGGTGGATGCCGGATTGATCGGCGACGTCACGGCTGTCAAGACATGGACGAACCGTCCTGTGTGGCCGCAAGGAATTCCCACTCCCAAAGGAAAGTTCGAAGTACCGAAAGAACTCGACTGGGACCTCTGGCTCGGCCCTGCACCGTACATCGATTATAATCCAGCCTATCTTCCTTTCAATTGGCGGGGTTGGTGGCCATTTGGCACAGGCGCACTCGGCGATATGGCCTGCCATATCATGGACGCACCGTTCCGGATCCTGCCCATCGACTACCCCACCGAAGTGGAATGTAGCACGACTACCGCATGGTCGGACTTCTTCAAAGAAGCCGACTATGCCGACAGTTGCCCCGCGAGCTCTATCATACACCTGAAGTTTCCCCGTAAAGATGGCAAGGGCGACATCCAGTTCACGTGGATGGATGGCGGGCTGTTGCCACAGCGGCCAGCCGAACTGCTCCCCGACGAGAACCTGGGAGACATCGACGGAGGATACATCCTCGAAGGAACCAAAGGGAAACTCATGGGTAACTACAATCTTTCTCCTGTGGTGCTGCCATCCGCGCGCATGAAGGAAACGCTTCCTCCTCAGACTATTCCACGAATAGCCGGAGCAGAAAAAGGACATTATACCCAATGGGTTGAAGCGTGTATGAAAGGCTATGGCAAGATGCAACTCAGTTCGCCTTTCGAGTATGCAGGCCCAATGACGGAGGCCATACTCATGGGCAATCTCGCCTTACGCGCTTATGCGATGAAGGATGCCAATGGAAAGCACATGGGTCGTAAGAAGTTGCTTTGGGATGCGAAGAATATGAGAATCACAAACTTTGAAGAAGCCAATCAGTTTGTGAAACGCGAGTATCGCGCCGGCTGGTCATTGTAATGTATTCGCGCGCGATCCATCTGAACAACGCCGTACTTTCTTACGACGTACACGGACATGGGTCGCGCGCTTTGCTAATGTTTCACGGTGCTGGCCAGGACCGCAGCATTTTCCACCGACTTCCCTCCGGCCTTACTTCTCACTACCGTGTCTACGCATTCGATTTATTTTTCCACGGCGAGAGCCAGTGGAATAACCCCGCCCCTGTTTCCAAGAATGATTGGCGGATCTTGGTCGAGGAGTTTTGTGCGATTGAACAGGTGGAAAAAATTTCGGTTCTGGGCTACAGCATCGGCGCTCGTTTCGCGCTGGCGACCCTGGAGGCGCTTCCGCATAAAATGCAAGCTTGTTTTCTCGTAGCACCGGACGGACTCTCTCCGAATCGCTGGTTTAGCATCGCCACCGGCAGCGGCATGGGAAGGAATGTCTTCCGGAACTGTATGCATCATCCTGCGCGATTAGAGCGCATGATCGGATTGGCCCGGCGCCTTGGCCTTGTTAATTCGTCCACGCTTCGATTTCTGGAGCACCAGCTCGACAGCGAAGCCAAGCGTTTGCGCATCTATCGCACATGGACCAGCCTCCGCCTGTTTCGGTTCGATCGGTCGGCCCTTCACCGAATTATTGAATCAGGGCGTATCCGCCTCTTCGTTTATCTTGCCGCCCAAGATCAGATGATTGCTGCCGCGCCTATCAGAGTTTTCCTCAAGCGATTGAAATCAGCGCATTTGGAAGTTATCGATTTGAATCACCGTCGTGTGCTGACCGAAGCGCTGGAGCGCATTGCCACCCTGTAATTCCAGGGTCTTAATTGCGCCCTATTTTGTCACCAGATTTTGAAGTCATTCCTTCAAAAGCGCGAAAATGCGCGTATTTTTGTGGCCTCAAATCCGGCTTCATCTACCATGATCATATTTTTCCGTTCCAAGGCTAACACCATTTACGCAGTTGATGTTGAACAGCCCCTTGAAACCAAAGATAATCAAAAGCTTACCTGGCTCTTTCACACCGCCGAAATGCTTGCTGAAAAGCAGCTGGACGGCCACTTTATCGGGCCCCGAAAAGAGATGGTCACTCCCTGGAGCACCAACGCCGTGGAGATCACCCAGACCATGGGGATTTCCGGCATCCGGCGCATTGAAGAATTTGAGATCGCGCCACGTCCCGATGTGAAGTATGACCGGATGCTGCAGGTGTATTATACCGCACTCGACCAGGATATTTTCACGATTCACCATACCGCTGAGCCTATCCTGGAAATTGATGACATCGCCGCGTATAGCCAGTCGCAGGGTCTCGCGCTTAGCGCGGAGGAGATTGCCTATTTGGAAAACGTTGCCAGGAACAGAAGCAGGAAGCTTACCGACAGTGAAGTCTTCGGATTCTCGCAGGTAAACTCGGAACACTGTCGCCACAAGATTTTTAATGGCACGTTCATCATCGATGGAAAAGAACAAGAGCTCACCCTTTTTCAATTGATCAAAAAGACGTCGAAAGAGAATCCGAACTTTCTCGTCTCTGCGTATAAGGATAACGTTGCATTCGTCAGGGGGCCGCGAATAGAACAGTTTGCGCCCGCGCGGCAGGACATTGCCGACTATTTCCAGGTACAGGATATCGACTCGGTTATTTCAGTGAAGGCTGAAACGCACAACTTTCCTACGACCGTAGAACCATTCAACGGTGCCGCTACTGGTTCGGGTGGGGAAATTCGCGATCGACTCGCTGGCGGAAAGGGTTCTTTGCCCCTGGCCGGCACGGCAGTTTATATCACTTCCTACCCCCGGCTCGACGACGGTCGTTCATGGGAAAAGGATCTGCCTGCCCGTAAATGGCTGTATCAGTCACCCGAAGAAATTCTCATCAAGGCATCCGACGGCGCTTCTGATTTTGGAAATAAATTCGGTCAGCCACTCATTGGGGGCAGCGTGCTCACGTTCGAGCACATAGAACACGACAAGACGTTCGGCTTTGACAAGGTGATCATGCTCGCCGGCGGCATCGGATATGGCAAAGAGAAGGATAGCCAGAAGGAGCATTTGAAACCGGGCGACAAGATCGTGCTGCTCGGTGGCGACAACTACCGCATTGGCATGGGTGGCGGGGCGGTTTCGTCAGTTGCAACGGGAGAATATGGCAACGCTATTGAACTTAATGCGATACAGCGCTCAAACCCCGAAATGCAAAAGCGCGTCATGAACGCCATCCGCGCCATGGCCGAAGGGGATACGAATCCCATCGTTTCCATTCACGACCATGGTGCCGGCGGGCACTTGAATTGTCTTTCCGAGTTGCTCGAAGAGACCGGCGGAGCGATCGACATCGGAAAGCTGCCAGTAGGCGATCCGACCTTGTCTGACAAGGAGATCATCAGTAACGAATCGCAGGAGCGCATGGGCCTTGCCATTGGTGACGATGCGTTGAACACTTTACGAAAGGTGTCGGAACGCGAGCGTGCGCCTATGTATGTCGTGGGTGAAGCGACCGGTGATCACAAGCTGGTATTCGCGCGCAAGGGTGACGCCAGGAAGCCCGTTGATCTGAATATGGACGATCTCTTTGGCTCGTCGCCGAAGACCGTCATCACCGACACGAATGTGCCTGTTGTGTTCAAGGAAATAACGTACGACGCTACCAGGATCAACGACTACCTGGAGCAAGTTCTCCAGCTGGAGTCGGTTGCTTGCAAAGACTGGCTCACGAATAAGGTAGACCGTTCCGTTACTGGCAAAGTAGCCAAGCAACAAACGTGTGGCCCGCTGCAGTTGCCCCTTAATAACGTGGCCGTGATGGCGCTGGATTTCGTGAGCAACAAAGGTATTGCGACAGCTATCGGTCATGCGCCAGTTCCCGCGCTTATCGACCCCGTTGCAGGTAGCCGATTGGCTATTGCCGAGGCTTTGACCAACCTTGTGTGGGCACCACTCACGCACGGACTCAAAGGTGTTTCACTCAGCGCCAACTGGATGTGGCCGTCGAAAAACAAGGGCGAGGATGCCCGTCTCTACCAGGCCGTACAAGCGGTTAGCGAGTTCGCCATTGCCCTTGGCATCAATATCCCAACCGGCAAAGATTCGCTGTCGATGACCCAGAAGTATCCCAACAACAAAGTTGTGTACTCGCCGGGAACCGTTATTATTTCTGCCGTCGGCGAAGCGGGCGACATTACCAAAACTGTTTCGCCTGTTCTCGCGCCAATAACCGGCACATCGCTCCTTTACATAGATTTCTCGCGCGACACCCTTAAGCTCGGTGGCAGCGCCTTCGCACAAACGCTTAACCTCCTCGGCAGCGAAGTTCCGTCGGCGCTTGATCCTGCACATTTTGTGAAAGCCTTTGGCGCGGTGCAGCAATTGATCATCGATGACCAGGTGCATGCCGGCCACGACATTTCCGCGGGCGGTCTGATTACGGCCTTGCTCGAAATGTGCTTCGCCGAAACCGAAGCGGGCCTTATGGTCGATGTCGATGGGTTGGGGCATGACCTGGTGAAGATTCTGTTTAGTGAGAATCCCGCGATACTCCTCCAGGTAAAGGATGAAACCGCTGCTGCCCGCGCGTTACAGGGCGCCGGTGTGCCTTTCGTCGCACTGGGTCACGTCACAACCGATCGCAGCCTGGAAATGAACCACGGATCAAACACGCTGAAGTTCGACATCGATGCGCTCCGTGATGTTTGGTTCAGAACATCGTTCCTGCTGGACACCAAACAGCGGTCGATCGTACACGCAGAAAAGCGCTATGCAAACTACAAGAACCAGGCCCTGGAATACATCTTTCCGGCAAAGTTCGATGGAAAATTCAGCGCGTTTGGTATTGACCAATTGCGTCGGAAGCCATCCGGACTTAAGGCCGCCATCGTGCGCGAGAAGGGCGTAAATGGCGATCGTGAAATGGCATATGCCCTGTATTTGGCCGGATTTGATGTGAAGGATATACACATGACCGATCTGGTCGCGGGCCGTGAAGACTTCAGTGATGTAAATATGATCGTGTTTGTCGGTGGATTCTCCAATTCAGACGTGCTGGGTTCGGCGAAGGGCTGGGCAGGTGCTTTCCTTTATAATCCAAGAGCCAAGCAGGCGCTCGACAATTTCTATAAACGACCCGACACCCTGAGTCTCGGCGTCTGCAATGGCTGTCAACTCATGATGGAGCTGGGCCTGCTGTATCCCTCCTGGAGCAATCATCCGCACATGCATCACAACGGGTCCAGGAAGTTTGAATCGACTTTTCTAAATGTCACAATTCCCCAAAACAACTCGGTGTTGCTAGAATCAATGACCGGATCGCGACTCGGTGTGTGGGTGGCACATGGGGAGGGCAGGTTCGCGCTACCTGAGGATAGGTCCCTGTTCCAGGTTGCCGCCAGTTATTCGCAATCTGAATATCCGGGCAATCCTAACGAGTCTGACTATGCTGTGGCAGCGTTGGTTTCTCATGATGGGCGACACCTCGCGATCATGCCTCACCTCGAAAGATCGCTGTTTCCATGGAACTGGGCGTACTATCCACGTGAACGGAGCGCTGATTTCATCTCGCCCTGGATCGAACCGTTCGTCAACGCACGGGAGTGGGTCGCGAAACATTCGTAATTGTTTAAACAAAAGGTTACCATCACTGTTTGTTCTGACGGGTGAATAGTTCTATATTCATCTCGGTAAATGTTGATGGCATGAAAAGATTGTACCCTTCCCTTCTCCTGATTATCCTTTTTGCATCCTGTCTCGGATACAAAGAATTACCTGTTGAATATGATTACAGTTACAAGGGAAACTTCAAAAAATATCGCACGTATGATATTATGCGACCTGCGGGCCCTGCAGATTCAAGCATGACGAACGAAGTGATCGAGAAATCGATTGTCGCTCGAATGAAGTTTCTTGGATATCGTCAGAATCCCAACAAGCCGCATTTGATCATCGGCTTCAAAATGTTCAATGACAGCTTGAAGTTTAATGGTTACTCGCAGCCTGACATTGAAGAATGGGTGAAGACGCAAAATGAGAACGTCACTTACGACCAGCAGAAGTTCAGTCTGAATACCGGAACGCTGCTGATTCAATTCTACGATCGTCGTCAGAATCGCTCTATCTGGCAAGGGTATGCTACGACGCAGTATGGATCGATCGATTTTAATAATAGCCGGCACCTGCGCAACGCGGTGATTTCTATTCTGGACAAGTACCGTTTCTGGGCTGAAGGTTTCATGGAAAATGCAACAGCGACGGCTGTTGATAATGACATGTAGGCTTTGCATGCGCACGGCGGCCCGTGCCTGCCGGTAACAAACTCATCAATAGATATTTACGGGCGTTCATTTCCTGAACGCCCGTTTTTTTTGCCATAAAATGCCCTATTGGGGCTAATTTGCCTGAAAATGTGGACAGCTTTCTAGTCCATTTTCCTACAAATCAGGCGCGGACATTCAGATTTTTCCAGAATAGTTCTACATTTGCAAGCCCAAAATGGTCGCCCCACCGCAAGTGGGAATTTTGTCCGATGGTGTAACTGGCAACACGCCTGATTTTGATTCAGGAAAGTCCAGGTTCGAGCCCTGGTCGGACAACCAAAAGAAAGAATCCCGCATAGCGGGATTCTTTCGTTAACTACGGGATGTTGCTAACGTTTGCACCACTGGTAGTCGATTGGGAGGAAACCTTAAAATCATGTCTGTCAAGATTTTTAGTGGACGTGCAACTGCCTACCTCGCGGAAAAGATCGCCAATGCATACGGCGAACCGCTGGGAGAAGTGAACTATCAGCAGTTCAGTGATGGGGAAATGTCGCCCTTCATTGCTGAGTCTGTGCGTGGCCACGAGGTTTTCCTGATTCAGTCCACCTTTGCCCCTGCCGATAACCTGATGGAACTCCTCCTGATGATCGATGCAGCAAAGCGGGCGAGTGCTTCCAGCATCAACGTCGTGATCCCCTATTTTGGCTACGCTCGGCAGGATCGAAAGGACAAGCCACGGGTTGCTATCGCGGCCAAGCTAATCGCGAACCTTCTCTCCGCCGCAGGCGCCACGCGCATTATGGCTTGCGATCTTCACGCAGATCAGATTCAGGGCTTCTTCGACATTCCGGTTGATCACCTCGATGGTTCTTACATTTTTGTGCCTTACCTGAAGTCACTCAATCTACCCGACATCATGTTTGCGTCGCCCGACGTCGGCGGCATCAAACGCGCACGCCAATTCGCCAAGTACTTCAACGCCGAACTCGCAGTTTGTGACAAGTTCAGAAAAGAAGCCAACAAGATCGAATCGATGCGTCTGATTGGTGAAGTGGAAGGCAAAGACGTGGTGCTCGTAGACGACCTTATCGACACGGCGGGAACCATTTGCAAAGCCGCGGCATTGCTAAAGGAAAAAGGCGCGAAGTCCGTGCGTGCTGTTTGTACACACGCAGTCCTTTCCGGAAAGGCGTACGAAAACATCGAAGGTTCTGTCCTGGAAGAAATAGCGGTGAGCGACACCATTCCGCTGAAGCAGCCTGCGTCAAAGCTCAAGGTATTGACGGTATCCACGCTGTATGCCAAAGCGATCCGGAAGATCCACGACAACGAATCAATCAGTTCGCTGTTCATCAAATTGTAATTAATCACAAAACAAATAACCATTTATGAAAACTATTGAGATTATAGGGTATCGAAGAGCAAATCTCGGTAAGTCTGATTCACAAAGACTACGCGACGACGGGAATGTTCCCTGTGTACTTTACGGAGGCGACAACCAGGTACATTTCTATGCACCGATGATCCTCTTCCGTGAAATTGTTTACACGAACGAAGCTCACTTTGTTCATCTGAACATCGAAGGCGAGGAGTCACAGGCTATACTTCAGGAAGTGCAGTTCCACCCGGTTAGTGAGATTATTCTTCACGCCGACTTTCTGCGCATCGCGGAAGACCGCAAGATCAAAATGAACATACCCGCTCGTATGGTTGGCCAGGCTCCCGGCGTCTCCAAGGGCGGAACGCTGGTTCAGAAGCGCTCGTCTTTGAAAGTCCTGGCCTTTCCCAAGGATTTGCCTGATCACATTGACGTAGACGTTACGGAGCTCGACTTCCACCACGCTATTAAAGTTTCTGACATCAAGTTTCAAGGACTTGAGTTCATGGATCCTAAACAGGCATCTGTTGCCGTGGTTGAAGTTCCCCGTGCTGCTAAACTTGCTGCTGAAGAAGCTGCTGCTGCTCCTGCTGAAGGCGCCGCTGCTCCTGTAGCTGGCGATGCCAAGAAGGCGGAACCTGCGAAGAAAGACGAAGGCAAAAAATAATATTAGTCTTTAGTTTTTAGTCCTTAGTCCTGAGTTGTCATTAGTAATTAGTCTTCAGAGCGGCTCTGATAAACTATTCACACTAAAAACAACTAAAGACTAAGGACTTTTTACTAGATACTCGATTTATGAAATACCTTATCGCAGGACTGGGAAACATTGGCCCCGAGTACGAACTCACGCGACATAACGCCGGTTTCCTCATACTCGATCAGCTGGCCGACGTGCACAAGACCGACTTCACAACGGAACGGCTGGCGATGCACGCCGAAATCAAGCACAAGGGCCGTTCAATTCATCTCATCAAACCCACTACCTATATGAATCTCAGCGGCAAGGCCATTGCGTATTGGCTGCAAGAGCTGAAGGTTCCCAAAGAAAATCTGTTAGTGATCGTTGACGAGATTGCTTTGCCTTTCGGAAGCCTTCGTATGCGCGGCAAAGGCAGCGCTGCAGGACACAATGGCCTAAAAGACATCGAACTGGCATTGAACGGTCAAGAATATGCCAGGCTCCGCGTTGGCGTAGGAGACAATTATTCCAAGGGTCGCCAGGTCGATTACGTTCTTAGCAACTTCAGCAAAGACGAATTCAAGGCATTACCCGACGTCATTGCCCGCGCGAACGAAATGATCCTCTCTTTTTGCACGGCGGGACTGGATAGAACGATGAGCCAATACAATAATTGACAATTGTCATTTATTTGTTGCACTCGCCACAGCATCCCCCTGCCCTGGGTCCGATTTAAAGGTGAACCCCAGTAAAGATGCCAGCGTTTGCGCAACCTGTTTTTGATAAATCTGACCCGATTTCACCTCGCCAACGGATGGGCTATCTGGCCCAATGACCGCCATCCAAATCTGGTCCGCACCCGCTATTTTGCCGCCGTGATGCTTCCAATCATCCTTCCCTGGCCCCCTGCCATGATCAACCGTTATAACCATCGAAGTAGTACCCTTATAATCCGGATCGTTTTGAACGTAGGCCCACAGTTCCGAGAGGAATCCATCCGTAGCGTGTGCCGAGTTCAGGTATGCTCCATACTCTCCAGCATGCGCAAAGTCATCCGTTTCATCAAAAGAGAAGTAGATGACCCTGGGTTTATTCTTTTTCATGAATTCCAGTCCATAGTAAAACGTAAATGCATCGAGTCGCACTTCACCCAGGGGATTCGGGACGGAACGCATCAATTTATTGAGCATATTTTCAGTCTCATTCGTTGGATTGGGGGCGGAAACCTGCCCTGCACTCACCAGAATATGGTTGCGTTTATCGTTGATAATGTAAGGGAAAACATCCCACGATGTGAAAGCCACGACCTTTTTTGAAAACCCAGGCTTCGACTGAATGAATTCGAGTACATTCTGGTTCGGGTTGTAAAATTTGTCGTTGCTATTTACCCTTGCATCGTCTGCTTTACCCGTAAGGATCTCGTTGTATCCCGGATAGGAAAACCATTGGTTGTTTGTGACGTTCACAAAACTTCCTGCCTGTCGATTTCCATACAGTTGTCCCTGAGTCGCCATGGTCTTCCAAAGAAACGGAAACAGCGCTGCCCGTCGCGCCTGAAGATCATCACGCCAGTATTTCTCCCGGAGCATACCGTCTTTCAGATGTTGCTGTTGGTTCATGAAGGACGAATCTGCGCCATTAAATATTTCCTGCCAACGCATCCCGTCGAGTGTCACGAGAATGACATTCTGCGTTTTGTTCTTCTGGGCAAAGGCGGGAACGACCGATAGGCAGCACGCCATAAGGAGTAATCTCATCATCATAGTACTGTTTTATAAAAACTTTTGAAGCGGATTAAAATTCAAGGCAAAGAAAACAGCGGCCGCAGCCACAGCACTATCGAGTGCTGTTGCGCGGACCGCAACCCTATGGCTATTGTTCAGCCCAAAGGTCATTGTCGAGATCGTCCACGGCCGATCCAAACTGCCGCGCGAGTGCCGCGTTATAATTTGCCGTATTGTTCGTGGCCTCCGAGAGCGGATACAACCACCGGCGCGGAATGTTTCCGCCATTACCGGTGCCGGGACCCTTGTCGAAGATGGGAAAGCCCGTACGACGAAAGTTGAAGTACGCTTCTTGTCCTGAATTCTGGAAGAAGGCAATATACTTCTGTGTGATGATTTGCTTGAGCCCTGCGTCGTTGGCGCCGGCGTATTTTACGTCAGGCTGTGCCAGGTAATCCGTCACCGACACTGTTGTGGTTGCCAAAACATCATCCGCGTCCGGTTCGGTAATTTCAACCGTCACGCCATCCTCCAATCCAAAAAACTTCATGGAGGCAACTACGCCCTTGTCATACCACTCTTCAGCGCTTCCTGAGGTCCATCCGCGGTTTAAACCCTCGGCGATGTTAAAGCAAAGCTCAGGATAGCCTAATTGTATGGTCGGTTCAGGACCGATGAACGTTGTATAATAGCGCTTCTGATTGGCAAAGGAATACTCACCGTTTCCTGCCTTAAATGTCATATCATCAAGGCTCTCTCCGGATGGAGCTCCCACATAGGCATTAAAGTCTTTAGGGTCCATCCCGGTGCTGATCTTTTTCTCAGCGGGATTGGCGAAGAGATACACCCGCGGATCCTTTAAGTCTGTGAGCGTCTTGATGATGGTCTCGGCCATATTGTAACGCCCCTTGTCAAAACCCCTGCTTCCCGGATTGGTGGTGTACAGATTGGACGTTCCGTTAAACCGGTATTCCATGTTATCGGCGAGGCTGGTCATGACCGGAAACTTTGCAGGATTTGCCAGTATCTCAGTGAAACGCTGCGCTACGTTAAGTTGCGCGTCACCTGTTTTTTTGCTTAAGCTAAGCAGAACACGGATCTTGAATGTATTGGTAGCCTTTTGCCACTTCACCAGGTCATTGTCGAAGTAGATGTCGCCCGCCAGCGAATTGTCACTCGCGGCAATCAGCGATGCCAGTTCGTTATTGGCTTCATCGAGCCAGTTGAGCACCTGCACGTACACGTCTTTTTGTGTATCGTAGCCGGGAGCAGGATTTTCCAGTCCTTGTACGGCTTCCGAGAGCGGTACGTCACCGACGCGTTGTGTCATCCGGGTATAGAATACTGCGCGCAGGTATTTGCCCACGGCAGTGTATGGATTGACTTCCGGAGCGCCGACACGCAAGGCTTCATCTTCCATCTTCTGAATATTTTTGAGCATCATGTAACTCAATGTCGCAGAAGCCCAGTATTCATTGGTTCCGTAGTAGTTGTAGTTGCAGCACCAATACTGGTTCTGCCGTTGTCCGTCCGTCCATGAGTCCTCGAAGAGATCGTTGAGCGTGCCATTCAGCAACAACGACGCAGGTACCTCGGTGGGGCGATTCGGGTTTGATTCGAGTTCTTCAAAATCCTTGCAAGCAGCAACTGCGGCTGCCATGAGGATGAATGTCAAAGATTTCTTTATGAAATTCATGTTGATGTTCGTTGAGATGTACTTAGAAAGTGAAGTTGATGTTTACTCCATACCGGCGCATGGACGGCGTTTGCAGACCTGATCCAGGCGTGAGGTAATTACCATACTGCTCAATATCAATGTCCTTCTTCTCGGCAAAGTAGAGCAGGTTTCTTCCAATCAGGGATATACTCGCGCGCTTCATGAAAGTTGACTGCAGTGCCTTAGACGGGAGGTTGTACGTCAAGGACACTTCCCGCAGCTTCGTGAAAGTTCTGCTGATGATGTTTTGTTCATTCGTATTATAATTTCTGCTGATCCAGTCTTGCAGATACGTTGGCGTGGTGTTGGGTGCTACCGTGAGCTCATTCATGTTGGTAATCTTTCCTTCGTTGTCGATGATCGGCGTTCCTGCCGTTACCTGGACACCAGGGCCCACAAAGGACTTCACCCCGAGATAATCCTGATACCTCGCCTCACCCATAGCGCCCTCCACAGTTTCGATATGACGACCGCCCCGGAAAGTCTGTTGCTGGATGTAATCGGCGATCACGCCACCTACACGTCCATCGAATAAAAAGCTCAGACCGAAATTCTTATAACTAAGACGGTTGTTGATGCCCCAGGTCCAGTCGGGATTCGTGTATCCCAGGAATGCGTTTGCATTGCCATTAAGCGATGAAAGCGGAATGGGTCTGCCGTCGGCCGTATTCACGATCTCTCCGTCGGGTGTGCGTACCAATCCTGCGCCCCAGTACTGATCGATGCGCTCTCCCGCCTGACGATAGTTGTCGAGGTAACTAATGTTGCTGTTCGGATAAACTTCTTTGATGTATTCGCGGTAGGTCGACCAGTTCACCGCGACGTCCCAACTGAAACCCTGTGGATTAGACACTGGCGTGGCTTTCAAAACTGCCTCCCAGCCGCGACGTTGCGTCTTGATTCCATTCACCAGCGCTTTCGTATATCCTGAAGCCTCTGAAATCGGCAACTCGTAGATACCAGGACCATCAAGACTCTCAAAGTAGGTCAGGTCCAGACCAATGCGACCGTCTACTATCTTAACATCTACGCCAGTTTCCCACGCAGAGCTGAAACTCGGCTCAAGATTCTGGTTGGTGATCTTGTCGGTGTATGCTGCCGCCGGTGTGAAGTTATACCGCAGGGAGGTACTGTACACGGGAGAGTTCTGATAGTTAGGACCGTCGTAAGGGGTGTTGTAGGTGCTTCCGTATCCAAGGGGATTTCCCATCAGTGGAGTTCCCGTCGTACTGGCTGACGGGATAGGGCCAATCTCTTTCTGTGTGAGTGGCTCAGCACTACCGACCTTTGCCCAAGATCCGCGTACTGTCAGGTATGAGAATACAGCGGGTAATTCAAAAGCCTCTGTTAGCACTATGCTGGCCGACGCGGAGGGATAGAAGTAACTATTCTTACCCTGTGGCAGGGCGGAGTGCTTATCAACACGACCAGTAACTGAGAAGTTGATAAAGTCGCGATAGGAAAGATCGACGTAACCATATCCACTCAATACTTGCATGGGCGCATAAAAATTGTACGACTTAACGGGATTAAGTGAATTGGCCATGTTATACCAGCCTGGCACGTTAAGGTAATCGGTCGTAGTATAGCTGGAACGGTAACTGAAGGTTCTTAAGTTTCCACCGAGCGATGCGGTCAGGTGAAACGCCGGGCTCACCTGCTTGGCATAAGTCAACATAAAGTCTGTGTTGTTCTCCGTCAACGTCCGCTTGTCCTCGCGATAGTCGCCCTTAGCCTGTTCTCTATCGTATGAGGTTGCTGAGTAAGGAAATTTCTCATCACGGAAAATGTCGTAAGTATTGATCTGCGTTCTGCCCATTAAAGAGAGGTCGGGTGTGAACTTGTAGTTGAGCTTCATATACCCATACACATCTGTTTTGTGATGACCCCGAAGCCACTCCTCAGCCATAAACCATGGATTGTTATATCGGGTATAGTCGGCATATATTTGCTGGATTCCTTCTTTACCTTTCTGCCAATAATTGCGCATGTCGTCAACGTCCCAGTCAGATCCTCCCCAGATAATCATGTTATAAATCAAGCTGTTTGGACCGTAGTTTACATCCGGAACATTGTCAGTATATTGGTAGTTATAGTTAATGTTCGACTCGAATCTGAGCTTCTTGCTAAGATCAACGCCGGCACTGATGTTGAAGTTATTTGAATTCAGCTGGGTGTTCGGCACTATCCCTTGTTGGTAAGAGTAGGTAGTTGAAAAGCGCAGGTCATAGTTTTCGCCGGAAGCGGCAACACCGATGCTGTTGATCGTTGTTACTCCGGGGCGAATAAATCGTTGCAAGTTATCTGTTCCACGGGCTGTCCAGGGTGTAGGCTTCACGTTGCCTGTGAAGGTCGCTCCTCCGGGAAATGATGTCGTGTATTCAGTGTTCGGTGTTAACTCGCCGTCGTACTGAGGAATCAGTTGTCCTTCAAACTTAGGACCCCAGATATCGTAGTCGGAGTCATACAGTCCACCGCCTTTACCATCTGCAAACGCGTAGCGTCCATGATCACCGGGACCATACTCATTCTGCACTTCGGGTACGGCAATAAAACCGTTGTCGACCATGGTTGACGAGTTGAAGTCGAAGGATATGCCCTGACCTGATGCGGTGCCGCGTTTTGTCGTGATCTGGATTGCCCCATACTGACCGCGCGAACCATACAACGCCGAAGCAGTCGGGCCCTTCAATACGGTGATGGATTCAATATCGTCGGGACTGATATTCCAGGTGTCGGATTGAATGGGCACGCCATCGACGACGAATAGAGGGTCCTTTACACCGCGCAGAAATAGCGTTGGCTTACCGAGCAGCTCCGGGCTGCCTGCCACCGTGAGGCCTGCTATCTTTCCGGCAAGATTATTTACAGGATTGGGATCCCGGGCTCTTATCAGGTCCGCGCCTTTAACGTCCTGAACCGCGTAGCCCAGTTTCGACTTGTCGCGTTCAATCCCCAATGCGGTAACTACAACTTCGGAAAGTTGAGTCGCATCGGTCCTGAGCACGATGTCGGCAGAGTTTTTCCCCGCGAGCGACACCTCCTGTGCCATATAGCCTACGAATGAGAAGACGAGGGTGGATGCGGGGTCTGCAACGGATAGGCTATACTTTCCTGATGCATCCGTCATCGTACCCACTGAGGTGCCTTTAACGAGTACGTTAACGCCCGGAAGTGGCGTGGCGTCTTCGCTCGAAGTTACCATGCCGGTCACGATTGTCTGCGCCATGGCCGCGTAAGACAACATTGCGAGGATGAGGGGGATCATCGTTCGTGGAACGTGGGTCAGCGAACGAAGACCCTTACGTAGAAATGTTCTCATAGTTTGTGTGTTAGGGAATAGTTGGGGTTGTGATTACGTCACCGTATTGTCGGGGAACACAGCAACCGTAATTCGAATGCGAAGGTTGTAATTCAGATTGACGATAAGTTTAGAATCAAATTATCCAACCATTAAAGTTTGAAGGTCTGTATGAAAGGTAAATGAACTGCCAAGGCCCGCACAGCGATTGCAGCATGTGCTTTGTGTATGCACGATTAGCGGCCGCTTAATAAATATTTAATGTGTGACAACTCTTACCTGGAGCCTTATAGCCTGAGCGACTGACACTTCAGGCGAACGGGTTTACTGACCGGTTCAAGTCGCCCATCCGGCTGCGGCGATAGTCCAGCGCGCGTTCGGGGTTGAAGCTCTACGGCGAGCGATTGTGCCAGCGAAATCTATCAACGAATCGTTGATAGTGCTGCGTAGCATAGTGAGTGAACAGCCGAATGAAACGTCTCTGACGGATCGGCGATAGTTCCCCTTTGAGCAAGCGTACGAAGGAGGTAAAATAGGCCGTTTGATTTCCATAGAATCCCCCTTCACCGTAGCCGACCAGAAACGAAGGTACCTTGGGCAACTTATTGATCAGATAGGGATTTCCAAATGACATCACGACGACCTTGCCGGGAATAGTGGATGACATGCCATCCAACAACGAAGCTACCTCGCGTGAGAGTGGCGCCGCATCCCCATGTCGGTCTCGCTGTACAAACAGTGACACGAGCACCACATCGGCGCTGGCAGCGGCCTTCAACAGGTCGCCATAGATTTTTTTGTCCTGGTCGGGAACAATGCTGAAATGCGCAATCCCCTTGAATGCGCCATCCAGTGTTTTTTTCAATTGGTTAACATTGGGCTGATCGGCGGTTTTCTGAACGGTAATGTGGATGACCTTCGACTGATCTACCGATTTCAATGGAAGCACTCCATTGTTACGCAACATGGTTATTGAACGATCGGCGACTTCCTGAACTAGTTTGAGATGATCAGAGGTACCAACCACCGTTTGAATTTGTTCAACATCCGCCGCCTTGCGATCCGCAAGGGTATACTTCTTTAACAAGAGTTTATAAACAGAGGAGTCGATTTGCGCAGACGCAATTCGTCCGCGTTTTACGGCCTCCACGATTGCCCGGATGGCTGTCAGAGGATTCTTTGGTTTCAGTACCACATCATGACCGGCCTCGATCGCCAGCACGGCCACCTCATCCTGGCCATAACGCGACACGACGTGATCATACCAGAGATCATCGGTCGTAACAATGCCCCTAAACTTCAGCTTGTCGCGCAGTATGCCCTTCACGAGTTTCGGTTCGACGCTTGCGGGTTCCATGCTCCCGGTAATTGACGGAATGGCAATATGCTCAGTCATCACAAAATCGACGCCCGCCGCAACGGCATGGCTAAATGCCAGAAATTCCTGTTTCTCCAGCTGGGCCATCTCCTTATTAAGCGTGGTAAAAGACGGATAAGCGGGACCTCCTTTCATATCTCCCCGTCCCGGAAAGTGCTTCGCTGTTACCATCATACCCTCCTGGTGATAGGCTGCTACGTATGCTTTCAACATCGTGTTCATGAGAGCTATATCTCCTCCGAAAGATCGACCGCTCTCTTGCGGATTGTCGGGAGACACCGTTACATCAACAACGGGCGTATAAGATAAATGGATACCGATTGCCTTTCCTTCCCTGGCCATGATCTGTGCAGCGCGACGCATGAGGTTTTCATCCCGGGTAGCGGCGAAAGCCATGTTCGGTGGAAATTCGCTGGCGCCTTTAAATTGCTGTCCCGCTCCGCCCTCGAAGTCGGTCGAAATCAGAATCGGTATGGCTGACGCTGCCTGTAGCTTGTTGATGAGCGCTGCTGCACTTTTCACCGAGCCGCCATAAATCACGAATCCGCCTATGCCTTGATCTTTTACAAGGCCTATCCATTGTTTTATGCGGGGATCATCAGCCGTGGCATCACCGGATATCTCGGTGCAGATCATTTGCGCTACCTTGCGATCGAGTGACAATCCTGCCAATGCCTTTCTGGCCTTCGATTGGGGTGTTTCGCTTACCGGCTGTTGCGCCTTGGCCAAGGCAAATACCACGAACGACGCAAAAAATATGATCCGTTTCTTCATGATGACCGGAATATAGCGCGCCAGCCTGGCAACGGCAACACCCGGTAAGCGGCCGTTGTTAAAAGTACAGGCACGATCGTTGGACCACGCTAATGCGCGAAGTGCTCTTCCGCAAGTCCAAAGCTAAGCGTCATGCCTGCGCCACTCAGGCAGGTCACCACCGTGACGTTCTCTTCCGGATGCAGCACCAGCTCGGTGGCTCCGGGCAGCTTGGGATAAACACCATTCCATCGTTCCGTTATCTTCAGTTTTCCCAGCTCGGTGAAGGTCGACAAGTACTCCAATATGGCATCCGTGACCAGCTCAAGATCGAAGGGCTCAACGGTAAGGCCATAGTGATGCGAGTCGCCGATGATCAGCTCGCCCGCCGCATTCTGACCCAGCAAGACGTGAATTCCATGGTGCTTGTAAGTTTCCGACAACGCATCATAGCGCTTATCGAGATCAGGCAAGGACTTACATTTCGAAAAGGCTGAGTAATGTCTCAGTGTTAGACCTGCACATAACGTTGGGCCTATGCTCACCGGTCGTTCGGGGACCGCCTTCAACATTTGTAATTTACATTTGGTAATCGGAAGCTGATCAAAGTATGTTGGATACAGCGTTTCGAAGTCGGCACCACCGCAGACGAACACGCGCTGTGCCTTCCAGGTCTCCCGCGCTGTCTTCACCGTTGGTAACGCAATCTCTGTCACCACGTGCCCAAACTTGAGAATGAGCCCGTACTTTTCGACGAGATAATGGGGTATGCTTCTGATCGCTTCGCGGGCGTACACAGTCGATTCCGTTTCGCTCAACAAACCACCGATCAATCCTTCGGTCTTCACGACAGGAGAAACCGCCCGGATCTTCGAGGCGGGCAACAAGGAACAGTCATACGACTCACCTTTGTACAGCTGCACAAATTCTTCCAACACGCGCCACTCGTCTTCGTGGTATGCCAGATGCAATGATCGGTTGTTCTGCAGCCAGAAACCCGCACCCGTTGCCAGGTCCTGCCAGTGCTGTCTGCTGCGCATGGCCCGGTCGAGCATAACACCCGGCTCCTGGCCAATGGGCCACAGCAGACCGAAGTTTCGAACAGACGCACCCACAGCGAACTGTTCTCGCTCAAATAACACTACGCGGTAGCCCTTTCGCAGGGCCATGTAGGCATGCGCGAGTCCAACAATGCCGCCACCTACGATGGCGATGTCTACCGACCGATCCATATGCGATTCAAATCAAAGATTAAAACTATTTAAATAATCGATGTCATATTCCTTTCCTGACGTACAAGTTTATATCGAATGCATCGGGCTGACCCTTGTCCCGCCATTACCAAATTATTAAGGTTGCGTTTTCGCCTTTTTATTGCAACCTTAACCAGTCAACTTTCCAGCATTCATGTGGGTAAACTTTCATATGCACAGTCAGTACTGCGATGGCAAGGGGACACTTCCGGAGTACGTAGCCGCGGCCAAGGAACAGGGTATGCCGGCCGTAGGATTTTCATCGCATGCACCCGTTCCCTTCGATTGTGTTTGGTGCATGAAAGCCGGCCGACTCGAAGACTATCTTAAAGAAGTGGAGTTGCTTCAGCGATCCACAACTGAAATTGAGCTGTACAAAGGGCTGGAGATCGACTTTATTCCCGATATTATTTCACCCGGTGATTTTGCCCCACGGTTGGACTATACGATCGGCTCCGTGCACTTCGTTGATGCATTTGCCGATGGTCGGCCCTGGGAAATCGATGGCTTGCATACGCTGTTCCTGGAAGGCCTGGACAAGATCTTCCAGGGTGATATTCGCGCTGTAATTAAACGTTACTACGCACTTACCCGGCAAATGGTGCAGACCTCCGTTCCTGATGTGATTGGCCACCTCGACAAAATAAAGATTCAGAATATCGATAACAAATTCTATTTGGAAAGTGATGCCTGGTATGTGGATGAAATCGATCGTACCCTCGACGCAATTGCAGAAAGCAGTGCAATCGTCGAGGTGAATACACGGGGTCTATATCAAAAGAAGTCCACGACTCCTTATCCAAGCCCCTGGATACTTGAACGCCTGCATGCAAAACGCATACCCATTACGTTGAGTTCAGACGCACACCATCCTTCCGACATTACCAATCAATTCAACGACACCGCGCGCCTCCTCCTGGACATCGGTTTCAAGCATCTCAGCGTTCTACTAAAGGGCAAATGGCAGCCTGTTTCATTTCATCCGCATGGCATCAACGCATAAGTCACCCATCACCACGTGGCTCGAAAACACCAACTCCTTCTGGTTTGCTCTTTTCACCACGGTGATGGCATTTTCGTTATATACCAGCGTCTACGCTTTTCGCAAAACGTTTGCCGTTGCAACGTTCGAAGGAATTGAATATCTCGGCATCAGTTACAAAGTCTGGCTGGTCACCTTTCAGGTGATCGGCTACGCCGCTGCGAAGTTCGTGGGTATTAAAGTGATCTCAGAACTCAAGGCGACTTCGCGCGCGGTGGGTATTCTGCTCACCGTCTCTATAGCTGGCCTCTCCTGGCTGCTGTTCGGGCTTGTTCCCGCGCCTTACAACATTGTTTTCCTTTTCACGAATGGATTTCCGTTGGGCCTCGTGTGGGGAATGGTGTTTGGATACCTCGAGGGACGTCGCTTCACGGAGGTGCTAGGCGCAGGATTGTCAGTAAGCTTTATCTTCTCAGCCGGTTTGGCCAAATCCGTCGGAGGATTCATCATGCGTGACTGGGGCGTGTCCGAAACCTGGATGCCCTTCGCGACCGCCTGCGTGTTTACTCTTCCGCTGCTGGTGTTCCTGTACTTTCTCGACAAGGTGCCGCCGCCCACCCCGTTGGATGAAGCCCTGCGTACCAAGCGGCAACCCATGAACGCGGCCGATCGCCGAAAGTTTGTCGTCACCTTCCTTCCGGGAATTATCTTCTTCACGCTTTCTTACATACTGCTCACGGTGTTTCGCGATTTTCGCGACAACTTCTCGGCGGAAGTCTGGAAGTCGCTGGGGTATGGCAACTCACCTGAGATATTTACCACGACCGAGATACCCGTATCGATCATTGTGCTCATCGTGATGGGCAGCCTGATGGTCATTAAGAACAATCAGCGCGCATTCATGATTAACCACCTGATCATCATCCTTGGGATGTTACTTACAGGAGCAAGCACATTCCTTTTTCATCATCAGCTCATATCGGCCCCGATGTGGATGATTTCTATCGGGCTTGGTCTTTATCTCGGATATGTGCCCTTCAACAGCATTTTCTTTGACCGGCTGCTAGCCGCTTTTCACTATGTAGGTACCGTGGGCTTTTTGATTTACCTGGCCGATTCGTTTGGTTACCTGGGCAGCGTCGGTGTTCTTTTCTTCAAGGAATTCGGCTATGCAGAACTGTCATGGCTCGACTTCTTCATCTCGGCTGGGTACATCCTGTCATTTGCCGGGACTGCGCTCATGACGGCGTCTATGATTTACTTTCACCTCCGCCATCGACAGTTGATTAGGTCCGCGGAAAATTAAGCGGGTTGATCAGGGATGAGATCAATACCGCGCGAGTGGTTGACCTGCTCGCGCCATTTTGTTGCAGTACCCGATAATGGTAATGACATTGGCATCATTCCCACGTTGCAGGCCGTTCGCTTTAATGAATGCTGCAAGTTGTTGGCGCAATGCATCGTCCAGCGCAGGATATACTTCACGATAGAACTTCCAAAGGGGTACTAATTTGTTATGATCGCGGCAGTAGTAATCAAAGTCCCTGGCCTCTGTTGAAGTCGAAGTCATCATCCTCGGCCGGCGCAACACATCGATGCGCCCCTGTAGCACTGCCTCGTAGAGTTGAATTCCTGGAAACGACGAGCGCTCTCCTACAGCAATAAAGCGTCGATTAATATCGGCTTCTTCATCATAAAAGAAAACCGCCGTCAACTTATGCGCCGGAAACGCCTGCACCTGGCTCCCGCCTTCAGACACCTCCTGGCGCCAGTCTTCAGACTGGTGCCTCCCCTTAAACAGAATCAAATTCTGCCCGGGTGTCAAATGGATCTTCCCGGTAATTACTGTCCCCGATCTCAACACGATGGAACCTTCGTTCCATTTCAAGTCTTGCGCCAGCAGCACATGACTGCCCAGCAACAGAAGGTAAAAAAGTATTTTCAATCCATATTACGTTGTGGTAATATGAATTTAACATTCCCTTAATGTACCGGCAAATTAAATATGTAAAATGTCGAGGAGCTGCGGGAGTTGCTCGATAAGATGCGTTGGCTTCGCTTGCAGCAGAGCCTCTCGCGAGAAAGCACCGGTGGTCACACCTATGACCATACCACACCCGGCGGCCTGGCCCTCCTGAACATCTGAAATCGTGTCGCCCACCTTCACCACCTGACTGGCGTCCCTGACATCCGTGAGCTCCATGGCGCGGAAGATCAGGTCAGGATAAGGTCGACCTCGTTCCACCTCATCGCTCGTCACACTTCCGTCTATCAGCGCCTCGGTTTTCCATCCCAACCTCGCCAGAAGAGGGTCCGTTATCTGGCGATCGAACCCTGTGTCGACTACCACCTTGATATTGTGCGCCTTCAACTTCCTGAACGTGTCGCTAACCCCTTCCTTTTCACTTACTGATGGGTCGGTTTTGTAGAAAGACTTCATTTCTTTCACAAAACGAACGTGGATCTCGTCAATCCACGCCGCTGATACCGGGCGAGATCCTTCGTATCGTCGCTCGAGCAAGTCACGGATGGCAATCGGTTTCGGGAGTCCCATCACGTCATTGCAATCTTCGAGGGAAACGCTCACGCCATGGGCGGCCAGTGCCATCTGCAGCACTTTGTGCACATTCCGATCGTCCTTCACGGTAGTACCGGCCAGATCAAAAACCACGAGCTTGACATTCATAATTCTGCTTTTGCACAAATTGATCGTTCCTCCCGTAAATCGCAACCGTGTTTTATGAAAGTTTGGTTACGACAAACCGAATAATCTTCACACAGTAGTAACGTAAAGCTGCGTAGATTCGCGAAAGGCATCGCATTGAAACGGATTTTCCAGGATCGACACGAAGCCGGCAAAAACTAACTCGCTGAGCACATTTCGACACAGTTCATGGAGAAGCAGACCACCCACATTGAAGCCGTAATTGATGAAGTGTTCAATTTGTACGACCGTTTCGGAGATGCTGATTACATTGGCGAACCCGTTTCGCAGTTGGAGCACATGTCGCAGTCGGCGCAGCTCGCAATTTTGAGAGGCTGCGACGACGAGGTGGTGCTTGCTGCCTTCTTCCACGACATCGGACACATTTGTGTCATGCAACAGGCGGAGAACAGCATGGGGGGATATGGCGTGAAGAGTCACGAAAAGATCGGTGCCGACTTTATCCGCAGCAAAGGATTTCCCGAACGCGTAGCACGACTCATAGAAAGCCACGTACAGGCCAAGCGTTACCTTACGTTCAAATACCCTGAATACTTCAATAATCTGAGCGAAGCCAGTCGCAAAACCCTCGAATACCAGGGCGGCAAGATGAGCGAAGAAGAAGCCAACCTGTTCGAAAACGCCGACATCTTCGAGGAAAGCATTCTTATGCGTCGATGGGATGAGGAGGCCAAGGAAGTGCATGTTCCCATCATCGAGATGAATGATTTGAAACGCCGTGCAAAACGCGTATTGAGTAAATAGCATCTGAGCCCGGGCACTATCCGAACCAACGGAATGCCGCCTTTGAACTATCGGAACTCGAAATATTCTTTGGCGTTTTGGTAGCAGATAGCTTCAATGATCTTGCCAACGTGATCGCTATCTGGCAACTCACCGCTGTCGATGTCTGCACCAAACAAGTTGCAGAGAATACGACGGAAGTATTCGTGGCGGGGAAATGAGAGGAAACTTCTCGAGTCAGTCACCATCCCTACAAAACGGGAAATCAGCCCCATGTTTGAAAGCACATTCATTTGTTTCTCCATGCCATCTTTCTGATCGAGGAACCACCATCCAGAGCCATACTGCATTTTGCCAGGCACTGACCCGTCGTTAAAATTGCCGGTCATCGTTGCGAACAACTCGTTGTCGGCGGGGTTGAGATTGTAGACAATGGTGCGCGCCAGCTGGTTGGTACTATCGAGGTTGTCGAAGAACTTCGCCATGAACAATCCCTGCGGATATTCACCAATGGAATCGAAACCGGTATCCGGTCCCAGCTCGCGAAGCATGCGCGTGCTGTTGTTCCTTTGCGCGCCAAGATGAAACTGCTGCACCCAACCACGGCTGTGGTACATGCGGCAAAGGCCGGTAAGCACGGCGCTCTTGAACATGATGGTCTCCATGGCATTCAGTGAATCGCCGGTCAACAATTTTATGAACAAGGCCGACGCGTTTCTCTCACCATCTGGATGAAAAAATAATGATTCCAGTCCGTGGTCGGAGGCTCTGCATCCCATGCCTTCAAAGAAATCGACTCGCTTTAACAGCGCCGACATCAGGTCATCGTAGGTGTTGATCGTAATACCTGCAGCCGTTGAAAGTTTTTGAAGATATTGCTGATAGGCGGCGGGATCATGTGCGGCAAACGACTTGTCAGGACGAAATGTTGGAAACATCTTGAAAGCAGTTTGTTGGAGAGCAAATGCCTGGTGATGCTCGAGGCTATCAATAGGGTCGTCGGTGGTACAGAGTACCTCCACGTTTTGCATTTTCAGCAGCGATTGTACTGCGTGCGTATCTTGATTGAGTTGTGCGGAGCAATGCTCATAGATGCGTTCTGCCGAATGCTTGTCCAGTAATTCATTTACACCAAAATAGGTTTTGAGTTCCAGGTGCGTCCAATGATACAACGGGTTACGCAGGGTATACGGGACCGTTTCTGCCCATTTCATGAATTTCTCTTCCGGCGAAGCATCGCCAGTACAGTATCGTTCAGGCACACCATTCGACCGCATCGCCCGCCATTTGTAATGGTCGCCTTCGAGCCAGGCTTCCGTAATGTTTTTGAACTTCCGATTCTCCGCGATATCCTTCGGCGAAAGGTGATTGTGATAATCAATAATGGGCATTCGCTTCGCGTGTTCATGGTAAAGATGTACCGCGTGTTTTGAACGCAACAAGAAATTTTCACCGATGAAGAAGTCCGTTTTCATAACTGGTTTTGAAATACTTAACTCGAGTACATTTTTATCTGGAAAGCATCGTCTTTATTCCCAATTCCAAGCCGCGAAGTTCGCCCAAGCCCCGAAGGCGGCCAATCGCGGAGTATCCCGGGTTGGTCTTCTTCTTAAGGTCGTCCAACATCACATGACCATGGTCGGGACGGAAGGGTATAGGTTTCTTTCGGCTTTGTTGCTGGTGAAGCAATGCCTTCATGACCTTAAACATATCCGCGTCACCGTCGAGGTGATTCGCTTCGTAAAAGCTGCCGTCTGGCTCACGCGTTGTGTTACGCAGGTGAACAAAGTGTATGCGATCACCCAGACGCTCCACCATACCGGGCAGATCGTTATCGGCACGCACACCATAGGATCCTGTGCAGAAACATAGGCCATTAGCGGGAAGGTTACAGGCGGCAAGAAGTTGTTTGGCATCGGCTTCCGTACTTACCACGCGCGGCAATCCGAATAGTGGAAACGGCGGATCGTCAGGATGAATCGACAAATTTACCCCCACTTCCTGCGCTACCGGTGCAATCTCCGAAATGAATTCGTACAAGTGCTTTCGAAGCGACGTGTCGTCAACATCGCGATACACATCCAATGCTTTTTGAAACAGCGCGAGGTCATAGCCTTCTTCTGAACCCGGCAAGCCAGCCAGTATATTGCGCTGGAGTTGATCCTTCTGAACTGTGGTCATCGTCTTAAAACGGGCCTGCGCAAGAGTCGCTGTTTCGCTTGAATAACCTGACGACGCATCAGGACGTTTCAAAATGAAAATATCGAATGCTGCCAGGTCAATAGCGTCGAACCGCAAGGCAAGTGATCCATCCGGCATGGCATACCGAAGATCTGTACGCGTCCAGTCCAGTACGGGCATAAAGTTATAGCAGACCGTGCGGATGTTACAGGCTGCCAGGTTGCGTATGCTCAGCTTATACTTATCAATGAACTGGCGATACCCCGGTGCTTGGCACTTAATTGACCAATGGACAGGAATACTTTCAACGACCGACCAGGAGAGACCCGCGTATTCAATGACAGACTTGCGCGCGAGAATTTCATGGATGGTCCATACTTCACCATTGGGTACGTGGTGCAAGGATGTCACAATGCCTGTCGCGCCGGCTTGCTGAATGTCGCGCAGACTAACGGGGTCGTTGGGTCCGAACCAACGCCAGGTTTGTTCAAGTCCGATCATGGTTTTTACGTTCGGTGTTAGTCTTTCGAAGTTTGTCCGAAAGAACAATCTAAGGATAATCCAAATTCAATTAAGGCATGGAGACTTTTCATTGACCATTTTGACGTTAAACGCCGAAGAAGGCGCTGAAGCCTCCATCAACGGGAACCGTGATACCGGTAACAAAAGCCGATGAGTCCGCGCATAACCAAATGAGCGTTCCTATGAGCTCGCCGGCCACCCCGAAACGTGCAAAGGGTGTTTGCCTGATGGCTTGTTCGCCGCGTGCCGTAAAGGAGCCGTCAGGTTGAGTTAACAGTGCGCGGTTTTGTTCAGTGATGAAGAACCCGGGTGCGATCGCATTCACGCGTATACCCTCACCGTATTTTCGCGCCATCTCTACCGCCAGCCATTTTGTAAAATTGTCGACGGCGGCTTTTGCCGCTGAATAACCGACGACTCGCGTAATGGGTTTGATCGATGCCATGGAGGCAATGTTGATGATCACCCCTTTACCCCGACCGGCCATGTCTTGCGTGAGCACCTTCGTTGGTAACACCGTCCCCTTGAGATTGAGATCGACCACACGATCAAACTCATCTATATTCAGATCGAAGAACTTCTGGTCAGGCGTAATGATGGCGCCAGGCATATTACCTCCGGCGGCATTCACGAGAATATCAATTTTTCCAAAGGTGTCCATAATCTCATGGCGGGCCTTAACAAGCTGCTGCTCGTCGAGCACATCGGCTGCCACAAAACGCGCACGTCGCTTGGTTTGTTCTATGGCCTTCACCACATTATCACCAGACGCTTGCTTACGTCCTATGACCACTACATCGGCCCCTGCCTGGGCAAGTCCTATCGCCATCGCGCTTCCCAGTACGCCGGTGCCACCGGTTATGACCGCCGTTCGACCGTTGAGGTCAAAAAGTTTGTTCATGCAACTGAATCCCTCTTTTTAGAATGTGCTTATTTTCATCATGATTTCAACCGATCCGCGCGGCGTGAGGCCGAAACTATATAAACATCACCGGGCTCCATCCAGTGACTTGATCTTGATACTTCTGAAGGCAACCTGGTCGCCATGGTCCTGTAGCAGAATGTGGCCCTTGCTGGCCATTCCGAACTTCTCCCATTTGGCATATTTACTGCGTGCAACGAGCGCACTATACGCCGTAGAGCCCCGTTGATATTCGACAACTTTGTACCCGTTGAGCCAATGCTCCACGCGGTTGTCGGCATAAACGACGATCCGTCCTGTATTCCACTCTCCTATCGCGTGCTGACCACGTTTGATCTTGAGTGACGGGATCAGGTCGTATAGTGAACCCAACGTACGGTTGCCCTCCACGCCCATTTTCGCATCCGGATGCTTCTCGTCATCGAGTACCTGGTATTCGAGGCCAATAGCAGAACCCTTGTTCTCTTCCGATTCCGTCACAAAGTATTTAACACCACTGTTCGCGCCCTCCGTTAATTTAAACTCGAATTGGAGGTCAAACGCGCCGTACTCGCCATCAGTAACAATATCGCCCCCGTTATCCGATTCCGCACCCTGCGCCTTTTGTGCCGTCAGCGAGCCGTCGTTGATGACCCAGCCTTTCGTGGGAAATTGTTCCTTATAAGCACCACGCCAACCCTTCGTTGACTGTCCATCCCACAAGAGCATCCAACTGTTTTTCTTCTCCTGGTCAGACAAACTGTTAGGCTGAAGGTTCACCACAAAGATGTTATCGGCAGGCGACGCCTTCAATTGCTCCGTTTGTATGCGAATGTTTCGCCAGCGAATCGTCTGTCCTGCTGCCTCAGGCTTATCGATCGCATGCACTTGCAAGGCTATAAAGCCCTTTGGCGTCAAGGCGTCAACAAGGTTGGCGGTAGGTATGCCATTGATCCATACACGCATCACGGCGCCGATGCACTCCAGACGGGCCGTATTCCATTGCCCTGCTTTATAGGCTGATTTTGCCGCCGCATTGTACTCGAGGGTATAAAGCCAATCGCGTCTCGCCTCGTCATAAATGCCGCCCGTCCAGGCACGCGTGCTTGGATCGATCTCCAACTGGTAGCCGTGTACGCGTCCATCGCGATACTCGGGCTTACTCTCGCTTCTGAATTGAATACCTGAATTCATATCTGCGTCGAGCTTGAACTCGAGCTCCAGGATGAAATCACCATAGTCCTTATCCGTGACCAGAAATGAATTTGGCTCTTTGTAAACAGTGGTGCCGACAATCTCGCCATTTAACACCGTATACTTCGCTTTTCCGTTCAGCTGCCGCCAACCGGTAAGGTCTTTTCCATTGAAGAGTTTCACCCATTTCTCCTGCGCTGTTGCGGATATCTGCGACAGGGAAATGATCAATAATAGATAGACAACAGAGCGCATACGGGTAGTTTTATTGGGTCAATTTATATTGTTGTCCGAATAACGCAAAATGGTATTATTGCAGAAAGTGAGAAAGCCGTCTCCGTCCGTCAAAGACGGGGCATTAGAAGGACATTAAATATATTCATGGGTGAATCGCAGCCAGCTACTACAAGAATTACAGCGTTATCTAACCGACGATCCCACTGAGTACCAGTTTGTTGATCGCTTCATCGCACTATTGCAACATCCTGACGCGTTTCAGCGAACGCACCTTCCGGGTCACATTACAGGTTCGGCGTGGATCTGTGACCGCCAGGGGATAGAAGTGTTGCTCACCCATCATGCGAAGCTCGATCGGTGGCTTCAACCGGGTGGCCATGCCGACGGCGACGAAGACGTGATCAGGGTCGCTTTGCGCGAGGCGGAGGAAGAAACAGGCCTGCAGGGAATTGCGCTGGTCAGTGAAGGAATTTTTGATATCGACATCCATACCATTCCAAAGCGGGGCGATATGCCCGAGCACTTGCATTACGACATTCGCTATCGGTTTCAAGCCGACAGAAACCTTGCGCTAATAGTGACGGAGGAATCTCATGCGTTGAGTTGGGTGAAGCTGGAAGACGTGGAACGCGTGTCCATGGGAAATGCGTCGATGATGCGCATGGCGCGCAAGCGCCTCTGGTAAGTCGTGAGTCTTCAGTCTTTGGTCGTTAGTGCTGGCAGTTAGCAGACAGCTATTTAATACCAGGAGTACTAACTTACTAATAGCACCACGTACTATTTACTCATATGGAATTTCTCAATACCACTCCGTGGCGTTCCTCGGCGATTCCCATTTCGAACCTGGCTCGAAGTATTTCCAAAGCAGTGCCGACACTCTCCTCAGCAGCAAATAGCCTTCGTTGTCGGGCACATAGCGCTGATCGTCCTGATTCTTTGTAATCACGCAGAATACATAGTCGCCGTGAGGTGCATTTACCAGCACCACCTCTGAGCGTGACTGATCGACTGCGCCTTGCTTTGATGCAGCCTGCACGAACGGAGGTATCTGTGACAATGCCTCCGAATCGTAGTAATTGTGCGTGAGGTTTCGGTAGATACGCTCGCTTGCGCGAGGACTGACGACGCTGCCCTCCCGGATGCGCACGAACAACTCTGCCATTTCCCGTGGCGTGGTTTGTCCCCAACCATAATTTGATCGTTCGCTTTCACGACCTGGCGTGCGCGAGTTCACACGGGTGTAGAGGTATCCGGCCTTTTCGAGCCAGCGGTTGATGGCCGTACCGGTTCCGGCGAGTGACTGGCACCAAAGGCTTGCCGTATTGTCGCTCGTCGTTATCATCAGCATCATGACTTTACTCAGCCAGATCTCTTCTCCATCCTTGAACGACCCGAGAATGTCTTCCCCTTCGTAAAGCAGGGAGTCGCGATAGGTCAGTTTCGCGTGGTAGTCAATGTCGCCGTGCTCGATCTTGTCGAACATACCGATGGTGATGGGCACCTTGATCATGCTCGCCGTCGGAAAGATCGTATCGGCGTTGATAGCCACTGTGGTGCCCTTCTGAAGATGCCTGACGTAAATGCCGACGTCGCCCCGAACCTCATTCGCGAGGGTTTGTAGCTGTGTGATGAGGGCCTTGTCCTGGCCCTGGCCGGCACACCTGACGGGTACAAACGAAAAGATGAAGAAGCACCAGGGCAGCAGTGCCCGGAAAAACATCAGGGTAGGGTGAAATCGCATATGATTTTGGAATACCATCCAATGAATTAAAATTTTGGCGCTTACACAAACGGCCATGTCGGAGTTTGGGCATACCTTCGCGCCGTGGCTGAAATTGGTAGCGATATTGAACGAGCGATCTCCTTGCTAAAGGCAGGTGAATTGGTGGCGATCCCGACAGAAACCGTATATGGCCTGGCCGGAAATGCGCTCAATAGCGCGGCCGTTGCAAAGATCTTCGAGGCGAAAAATCGTCCGCATTTCGACCCCTTGATCATGCATGTACCCGGACCGGACGCTGCCGGCTTGTACGCCGCCTCCATCCCTGACAAGGCCCGTGAACTGGCAAGCCGGTTTTGGCCCGGTCCCCTGACCCTGGTGTTACCGAAGAAGGATCTGGTACCCGACCTGACGAGCGCAGGACTGGATACCGTTGGTATTCGCTGCCCGGACCATCCGCTCACGAGGCAGTTGCTGAAAGAATTGCCGTTCCCGTTGGCTGCTCCGAGCGCGAATCCGTTTGGCTACGTGAGTCCCACTACGGCAAAACATGTAGACCAACAGTTGGGATCGCGTATTTCTTACATTCTGGATGGTGGCGCGTGCGACATCGGGATCGAATCTACCATAGTCGGATTTGAGGATAGCCATCCCGTGATTTACCGCTTTGGCGGCCTGTCCATGGAAGCGATCGAGGCCGTTGTGGGGCCTTTGCAAACACGCGCACACTCCACTTCCAATCCACGGGCACCGGGGCAGCTCAAGAGCCACTATGCACCAGGCAAACGGATCGTGCTGGGAGAGATCACCTCCCTTCAGAATATCTCCGCGTATCGAAACGCTGCGATTATCAGCTTTCAAGTCGATTACGGGGCGTCCTATCAAATCGTACTGTCGCCTGACGGCTCGCTGCACGAAGCCGCGCGCAACCTGTTCTCAGCCTTGCGCCAGGTCGATGCGTTTCCCGTTGATGTAGTTTTGGCCGAACTCGTGCCCAACGAAGGTATCGGCAGGGCGATCAATGACCGGCTCAGTCGTGCAGCGGCCGCCATAGTTTGACTAATTGATGAGGCTACTTCGCACAGGTACGTAATACTTGTTGTGTGGGTCGTGATTAGTGCGTAATTGCCGCCTCGAAACACGCCCATTTTGCCAATCGGATTTTCCTGCCAAATAATTAACGCACCATGTTCAACCGCACCTCGCTTAAACGTCACCCTCGACATCCCACGTACTTTGTCGTCTTAGTCGTCCTATTGACTTGTTCCGGACGCATCGCGAATGCGCAGGATTTACTTCGCAAACAATTGACGGAAAGCGGTCATGTTCATCAAATCATGAAGGAAGATTCCACCCAGGGCGGAATGAGCCGATGGGTAAAGAAGCCTGTGGTGAAAACACGGGAGCTTCCCCTCGCCGCCGATTTCACCTCTCTCAAACTTACCGGTCCGGGACGGCTTTCCGTCGACGCCAAGCGGACCATTTCCGGAAAGGGAAGCGTGGTCATTGAAACCCCCACCTCGCTCGCCACCAAGAATCCAACGAACCGGAGTTATGGCACTGCCGAAGTAATCAGGCCGCTGAAGGGCGAAGATCTCGGGGAATTCAACCGGTTTTCTGTTTGGGTTTACGCGGACGCACCCGGTTTCTATTCCGTATTCGTGGGTTGTACGTTGTACAACGAAGGTAGCCATATCATGCCGGTACCGGGACGTTTCGAAGGCCAGCATTTCGTTACCGTGTATCCCAACCGTTGGCAGCGTATCATCTGGGAAATACCCGACCTGTATCGTGATTCGGTAACCGGATTTTCCGTAAACGTCATGCTTACCGGCTCGCCCAAAGGTGCATCGCAGCGGATGAAACTCTTTGTGGATGACATGCGCCTCGAACAAGTTGAGGCCGAAAACACGCGTGGCTTCAACCTGCGGAAGAATGCTATCGCTTACAGCCACAGCGGATACCGCGCAGATGCCGTAAAGCAAGCTCTGGTACAACAGGTAAACACCAAGGACTTCGAGGTGATTAACCAGACCACTAAGAAAACCGCTTTGAAGGGAACGGGAAAAGCACTTAACAATGGTTTCGTCCAGCTGGACTTCAGCAGCCTAAAAACCCCTGGCTATTACCAGTTAAAAATTGACAACCGCATTTCACAATCCTTTCCCATCGGCGATGACGCATTTCTCGCCACAGCCTGGCGCACTTTAAACTTCTTCTATTCTGAACGCTGCGGCTACGACCAACCAGGTATCCACCAGGAATGTCACCAGGATGTGACGCTGGTTCATCCCGACGGACGGCGCGTCAGCATGAGCGGCGGGTGGCACGACGCCGCCGATCTAACGCAGGGGCTGGGTAACACTGCCCGGGGAGGATTGGCGATGCTGGAACTGGCCAGTGTTGCCGCGAAGTCGAATCCCGAGCTGAGCGACCGTCTGATCGAGGAAGCCCGCTGGGGACTCAACTGGACGCTTGAAACGCGCTTCGGCGATGGCTATCGCACCGGGGGATTGATTATCGGCATCTGGTCCGACAATATAACCGGAACCAAAGATGACATGGAAGGCAAAGCAACCAATAGGCCCTCCGATAATTTCTTTTCCGCTGCATACTGCGCCCAGGGGGCGCCATTTTATGCGAAGAGCGATCCGGTCTTTTCAAGCTGGTGCCGCCAAGCGGCCATCGAAGACTTTAAATTTGCCAGTGAGATGCTGGGAACCGTTGTTACCAATCGCAACGAAGCGGAGTCTTATGCGCTGGCGACTATGTCGGCCATGCAGCTTTACCGACTCACCAAAGACAAACAATACCTCGAATATGCGGCCGGTTATGCGCGCGTAGTCGTGGATTGTCAGCAACTCGAAAAGCGTACCGACTGGTCTCTTCCGCTACGGGGGTTCTTTTATGAGTCGAGAAGCCATCGGCGGATACTGGAATATTTCCATCAAAGCAATGAACACGTCCTCATCCAGGGACTTACGATGCTATTAAAGGATGCACCTAACCATCCCGATGCATCGAAATGGAAGACGGCGTGCCAGGCCTATGCCGATTATCTTCTTGCTGTCCGCCAGGTGATCGCGCCCTATGACCTCATTCCCGCCGCCGTTTATGAAGTAAACAATGCGGAGTTTGCTGGCATCTATCACGAGGGCGATCGCGTGGGTATGCCATCTATGGAGGAATACAACGCCCAGGTAAAGAACGGCGTTCAACTGTCGGACAAGTTCTATCTGCGACGCTTTCCCGTTGCGTATCAGTTCAGGGGGTTTCACGCCATTCATCTTTCAAAGGCAAAGGCTGCATTCCTCCTCGCAGACGCGCTGGACAACAAAGGGCTTCGGGATCTCGCGACCCGGCAACTGGAGTATGTTGTGGGTTATAATCCCTTTGCCATGAGTACCATCTACGGCGACGGGTATGACTACCCCCCGTTATACGGAGCGTATGCCGGTGACGTGGTGGGCGCCGTGCCCGTAGGAATTGAAACCTTCGAAAATGACGACGAACCCTATATGCCGATGCAGGTGAATGCTACGTACAAGGAAATTTGGACACACACGACCGCCGCAGTGATGAGTGTGATTGCTTCGCTGATGAACGAATAGGGGCAATTGAAATGGTTACAGACAGATTGTGTCGAAGTTATTATATCTTTGAATCGGACCAAGTGCACCCATCGTATCGCGGGACGTAAACACTTTGTCGCGACGTTCTAAACGAAATCGAACATGCCTAAGAAATTGCTTATCCTCACCGGCGGCGGTGACTGTCCGGGACTCAACGCGGTAATCAGAGGTGTATCCAAACGCGCGCGAATAGAACAGGACTGGACTGTATACGGCAGCATCGAGGCATTCAATGGCGTATTGAAGGAGCCTCAGCAGATTATTGAGATCACGAACAAAGTGGCCGCTGGTATTCACGTAATCGGCGGAACCATCTTAAAGACCACCAACAAGGACAACCCCATCAAGTTTCCCGTACGTCAGGCCGACGGCACGGTGAAGTACGAGGATCGTTCAGACGAACTCGTCGAAAAGCTGAAGGCGCTCGGCATCGATGCCGTCATTAACATCGGCGGTGATGGTTCACAGCGCATATCAAAAATACTCTTCGAGAAGGGTGTGAATATCATTGGTGTACCGAAGACAATCGACAACGATTTGTGTGCCACTGACATGACGTTTGGTTTTCAGACGGCCGTACAGATCGCTACCGACAGTTTCGACAAGCTCGTGACGACCGCGGAAAGTCATCACCGGGTTATGATCATGGAAGTGATGGGACGCGACGCAGGATGGATCGCCTTGCATACCGCGATTGCCGGAGGTGCCGAGATCTGCCTGATTCCTGAAATTCCCTACGACATCCATAAGGTTGTTAAACGCATTGCTGAACGATACGACGGTGGAAAGGGCTTTGCCAACATCGTGATCGCCGAAGGTGCACATGCCCTTGCTTCGAGCCTGACCTCCACATCCGGCGACCAAGGATCGGAACATGTGCGACTGGGCGGCGTAGCCTATGAACTATCGCGGCAACTCAAGGAGGCCGGCTGCCCGGCCGACATTCGCGAGACTGTACTCGGACATGTTCAACGCGGTGGAAGCCCCATTGCATTTGACCGGGTGCTCGCCACCTTGTTCGGCGTGAAAGCGTTTGAAATGGTGATCCAACACGAATTTGGTCGCATGGTGGCATTTCGAAACAACCATGTCACATCAGTCACGCTCGATGAGGCCACCGAGGAATACAACGGGGTTAACACAGACTCTTACGTGGTGCAGGCCGCGAAAGGGTTGGGTATATGCTTTGGTGACTGACCCAAATGCGCCCGTCGAAAATTCACTTTCGCCAGTACGTCATTGCAAAAAAGATCTACGTCAAAGGACCTAAGAACAAGGAAATAGCTTACCGGGGACAGATTTAGGCCCAAAGGAAGATATCGATATTTTTGCTACGACGTAGTAGGCCAATCGCCTGACAGTTTCCTAACTTTCATCGGTCAAACAACGAAACAATAAATAATGAAGACTATTGACGACATCAAGTTCAGTGGCAAACGTGCCCTCATCCGGGTGGATTTCAACGTGCCCCTCGACAAAAGCTTTAAAGTGACGGACGACAACCGCATCCGCGCAACGATACCGACACTGAAAAAGATTCTGGCGGACGGCGGAAGCTGCGTACTGATGTCTCACCTGGGGCGTCCGAAAGAAGGTCCGGAAGAAAAATATTCACTCAGACATACGATCGCCAAGACGGAGGAATTGTTGGGTGTTAAGGTGAAGTTTGCTTCCGACTGTATTGGTGAAGACAGCTACAAGCTTAGCGGCGCATTGAAGCCCGGCGAAGTATTGCTGCTCGAAAACCTTCGTTTTTATAAACAAGAAGAGAAAGGCGACGAGGGCTTTGCTGAAAAGTTGTCGAAGCATGGCGACGTGTATGTAAACGACGCCTTTGGAACCGCACATCGCGCACATGCGTCTACCACTATCGTTGCTCAATTCTTCAAAGAAAAATGCGCGGGCTATGTCATGGCCGCGGAATTGAAGAATGCCGACAATGTGATCAAGCGGGCAGCCAAGCCTTTCACCGCGATTATGGGCGGGGCAAAAATCAGCGACAAGATTCTTATCATCGAAAACCTGCTCGACAAAGTAGACAACCTTATAATCGGGGGCGGCATGGCCTATACCTTCTTCAAAGCGCTTGGCGGCAACATTGGCAAGTCGCTCGTCGAGGAAGACAAGCTTGACCTCGCAAAAGAGTTAATTCAAAAAGCCAAGGCGAAAGGTGTGGAATTCCTTCTTCCGATAGATTCTATTATTGCTGACAAGTTTGCAGCCGATGCTAATTCGGAAGTTGCCGACAATCATTCCATCAAAGATGGATGGATGGGGCTCGACATTGGTCCGCAAGCCATTGCCGTGTTTAGCAAGACCGTCGAGTCGTCTAAGACCATACTCTGGAACGGCCCGATGGGTGTGTTCGAGATGGAGAAGTTCGCTGCGGGTACCCGCGCTATTGCACAAGCCGTGGTAAAAGCCACTGAGAAGGGCGGCTTCTCATTGATTGGTGGTGGCGATTCTGCAGCGGCTGTCGCACAGCTGGGCTTCAGCGATAAGGTAAGCTATGTATCGACAGGTGGTGGTGCGTTGCTCGAGTATTTTGAAGGCAAGGAATTGCCCGGTGTGAAGGCGCTCGAGTAGCGCTTCACTCTTCCGGGCAGGCGCCTTCAGTATAATCATCGATGCCGTGACACGAGGCATCACACGCGTTTCCATACGTCTTCTTATTGCAGCCGCACACTGGCTTGTATTCCATGGTGCATAGGCAGTCCTCTATTTCCCGTTCGGCGCAGGCTTCTTCTTCCGAGTCCTTGCTGCACGTAGCGGCTGTGAGACTCAAACACATTGCCGCAACGAGTGTTCGAATGAATCCAGGGATAGTCTTCATAGTAAGGACAAGGTAGCACCTTTTGGGTTGAAGCTCAACAAACGTGAGTTTAACCACAAAATGTTCAACCGTCCGTATTGCCCGGTCATTACAATCGTTATCGGAAATTTACTTACTTGTAACGCCGGTTTTAATTTTTCATCCTTCCGCAAAGCACCTATATTAAAGTAGTTTCCTGAACTAACGCCTTTTACTTTGGACGCACTTACGCGGCGAAGCTTTCTTCAAAAGACGGCCCTCGCCTATCCCGCGATGCTTTCACTGGGTATGATCCCCGCTGCGCCTGCTCACGCTTTTAAGCTAACACCGCAGGCGAAGTCTAAACACGTCGTCATTATCGGCGCCGGACTTTCAGGAATGGCATCTGCTTACGAACTGGCTAAGCTGGGTTATACGTATACGCTGCTTGAAGCACGAGAGCGTGTGGGTGGCCGTTGCTGGAGTGTACGACGCAATTCGACAAACACGGAGCTCAATCACACGCAGCAAAAAGCCACGTTCGACGAGGGATTGTATTTCAACGCGGGGCCTTCGCGCATTCCGCATCACCATGAGCTTACCCTGCACTACTGCCGCGAGCTCCAGGTGCCCCTTGAAGTCTATAACAATATAAACGAGAGTACTTACTTCTATGCAGAAGGAAATGGACCACTCTCGAATCGAAAGATTCGCGCGCGCGAAATTCACAACGATGTGCGTGGATACACGAGCGAATTGCTTGCCAAAGCAATCGATCAGAGCAAGCTTGACATCGGCATGAACCAGGAAGATACTGAGAAGGTGGTGGAGTATCTTCGTGCCGAAGGTGGCCTTGATATCGACAAATTATATAGGGCTTCAGCGCGGCGCGGCTATAGCGAACCACCGGGTGCGGGCGATCGTGCCGGAAAAATTGCGAATGCCCATAGCTTTCAGGACATTATTCATTCCGGTTTACTGGATCCCGACTTTTACCATGTACCTGAATACACGTACGAATTGCAGATGACGATGTTTCAAGCCAGGGGTGGCATGGACAACATCGCGAAGGCCCTTGAACAAAAGCTGGTAACTAAGCCTCTCTTCGGCGCCGACGTGAGTTCCATCAAGAATACAGCTACCGGCGTGGAGGTTGTCTACAAGACCAAAAACGGAACCAAATCGGTGACGGGCGATTACTGCATTTGTACTGCTCCACTGCCTGTATTAAGCAACATCGACCACAATTTTTCGTCTAAGGTGAGTAGGGCGATCGACTTTGCCAGTTACATCGCTACGGGCAAGATAGGCTTGCAGTTCAAGCGACGTTTTTGGGAAGAAGATGAAAACATCTACGGAGGCATAACACATACCAACAACGAAATCACGCAGGTATTTTATCCTTCCAATGACTATCTCTCGAAGAAAGGCGTGCTGATCGGCTATTACAATTTCAACGATAAGGCTATGCGTACTGGAGTTCTTAATCCAAAGGAACGCGAGAAACTGGCTCTCGATACGGGGTCACTTATTCATCCGCAGTATCCGAAGGAATTTGAGACATCATTCTCCGTCAGCTGGCACCTCACGCCTTACAGCCTCGGGGGTTGGGCGGTCTATACAGCCGAGACGCGCGACACCGTATATAAGGCTTTTGAAAAGCCCGATGAGAACGTATTTTTCGCCGGAGAGCACACGACGTACCTGAACGCATGGATGGCAGGTGCCTTTGAATCTGCACGCAAAGCTGTAACTTCGGTATACGCACGCGCCACCGGGAACACCCTGGAGTACCCGACCCAAAAGAAATAATCAACCCAACCTCAATATGAACCACCACATGAACAGACGCAATTGGATTCGGACCAGCGCCCTGATGGCCGGAGGAGCCACGCTCGTGCCAGGCGTCTTTAATCGCGCGACCGCCAAGGCTCCGACAGGCCTTTCGTACTCGTCGACCGTTCGCGAAGAAGTTTTACTCGCGGAGTTCCCCAATCCGAAGACTCGCCTATTTGCCAACGAAAATCCGTTTGGCCCCTCCGAAAAAGCCAAAAAAGCAATCGTCGATGCCATGGCGAAGTGCTATCAATATCCCTTCAACTCGCTGTTCGAATTGCAGGGAAAAATAGCCGCCTTCGAGGGCGTAAGTCCTGAACAGGTAGTACTCGGCGCAGGTTCTTCGCCACTGCTTCACGGTACAGCACTGTACCTCGCCAAACAGGGAGGTAATATCATCACGGGTGACCCCACCTATGAAGATCTTCCGGAAAAGGCCACAGCGCTTAAATCCATCGAATGGATAAAAGTACCGCTCACAAGCGAATACAAACTCGACCTCGATGAAATGGAGAAACGCATCAACGATAAAACGGTGATGGTTTATATCTGCAATCCAAACAACCCCACGGGCACGCAAGTGGATACCGCTAAGTTAAAAGCATTCTGCGAGCGCGTGTCAAAGAAGGTATTGGTGTTTGTGGACGAGGCCTACATTGATTACACTGCCGATCCGAAGGGTACCACACTTATGGAATGCGTAAAGAAAGGGCAGAATGTTGTGGTGGCAAGAACGTTCTCTAAACTTTATGGCTTCGCCGGCCTGCGTGTAGGATACGTGATTGGGCAGCCCGAATTCGTAAAGGCGACCGAACCTCATACCGCTGGATTTGCCTGTATATCGGCTACCTCAGGTGCGGCTGCCCTGGCCGCATATCAGGATACCGAGTTTCTTACTGACGCGCTCAAGAAAACCACGGCATCAAAGGAGTTCCTCTACAACCTGCTGAAGAAAGAAGGGTATACGTACATACCCTCGACCACCAACTTCGTGATGTTCCCTCTCAATATGGAATCAGTTCGATTCAGTGAAGAGATGATGAAGCGCAGCGTTGGCGTGCGTCCCTGGAAATTTGCAGGCAAGGAATGGTGTCGTGTGAGCATCGGCACCATGGAAGAGATGGAAATGTTTGCCCAGGCATTTAAACAAGTATCGTAACCGTATCATTTCCTATGATAGATAGGGAGTGATCAAAGATAAATCACCCGATCTGCAGCCTTAACAAACTCATTAACCTAAACCGTAATGCCTAATCTTGTTAAAAAACTTTTTGCCCTGCCCTTCATATTACTCCTTTCGTTAAATGCCAATGGCCAGGATGTTGCCAATCCCCGACCGCTGAAGATGGAAGAATATGAAAAGGCGAAAACCCTCGCCATTAAGAACCTCGACGAGGACACCTACGCCAAGTTCGACAATACGTACATTCTCGACCGGTACGAGATGCGAAAGCCGTATTTCATAACGGGCGACGACGGGCTTAAAAAGCGCATCGACCTGTACAACCTAATTGCCAAGGACGGCATGCAGCAACTCGGTATTCTTATTTTCTACACGAACGAAAAGAGTACCGTCTACAAGGCGCTGTTGCCAAACTTCACAGCTGATGCGAAGGTGTGGGAAAAGTATTTCGAAGACATACACGCCATCGACAAAACTGAAAAGAACTTCGTGCTTAAGCTCAGTTACATTATTTCAAAAGAACTTGGTTATCAGATATACAAAAGTCTTAACCAGGGTAAAGATTTAGCTAAGGAGTCGGCCACATATGGAAATGATATATGTTTTCCAGGTGATCAGGTCGTAACACTCAGCAATGGTTCAACCAAGAACCTGGCTTCTTTGATGAAAGGAGATCGGATCATTACCGTTGATGCCTCAAATCAATCGGCTGAAGTCACCGTCTCGAAGGTGATTGCGCACGAAGCAAAGAACTATGCCTTAACGCGATTGACGCTCGTTCTTGCCTCCAGGGCTGACGAATCTGAAGGCATAAATATTCGGCTTTCTGCAAAGACTTTGAAGGCAACTCCTAACCATCCCATGAGAACAAGCGAAGGTGATAAAAACATGGGCCTTATTGCCGTTGAGGATCGGGTACTTTGCTTCGATAAGTCCACAGGAAGGTATGAATTCTTCGAGGTGATGGACAAAGCGGACGTGGTTGAAGGTATCCAAAAGGTATATAGCATTGAAGGCAGCGAGGATATACCGGTCTTGATGAATGGTGTGATGGTGCTTCAGAAGTAACGCCCCTCATGCAGCGCAAATTCAAAAGAGGCTGTCTTTTACAAGGCGGCCTCTTCGTTTTCCGACAAATGAAATAGTTTGCAGGTGGCAGGGCGCGTTCGATCTACATTGCTGAAAAACCTTACACGTGAATAAATCTTGTATAAAATACAGACTAACGTCCGTCCAACGCGGCTGCTGTAATCAACACAATCGTTTAAGGAACGGCCCCGTTCCCTGCCATGATATCATGGAAAGCTCAGATGCATACGGGTGCTTTGTGTTGCAAACGGGCATGCGTTGGAATTAATGCGCCGTAGATATTCTCCTTCGGAATCGGCGCGGTGTGAGGGACACCGAGCGACAGTCACCCTGTTATAGCTCCATTCATCGCAACAAAACACGCTTGCTTTGACACTTAACAGCGCCCTGTCGAGAATACCGCATGCCGCTCTGCTCCGGTACCTGTCGTTCGACCACGCGCGGCCTATCTTTACTCTGCTGGAGAAAAGTGCCGCATATGAAAAAGAAATTCAACTTGAATCTGAAACAACAGATCACCCTGATGATCTCACTGGCGCTGATTGTGCCACCCGCACTTGTAGGTTTTGTGTCGATTTATCGCATTCAGAAAGAAGCGAGAGCCGATATCGAGGAATTTCGTACAGATGAGCTAAATAAGCTCAAGCTCTACCTCAAACACATTACCGACATTGCCTATGGCATTGTTGAAGTTAGTCATCAGTCGGCCAGGGATTCTGCATTCCACGCCGTGGATGCCATGAACGTTACACTCGACGAATTGTCGCGCGTGAGGTTTGATAAAGGAGAAGGTTACTTCTGGGTAACCGATAACAAGCTCCCCTACCCAACTATGCTGATGCATGCCGAAAAGCCCGAGTTGAGTGGCCAGGTGTTGGACGACTCTAAGTACAATGTAGAGAAGTATAACAGCAGAAACATCTACCAGGTCAGAGCGGAACTATCAAACGCTAACGGCGAAGCCTATGTTGAGTACGTGATGCGGAAGCCGGGCACCGAAGAAGTATTTAACAAGATTTCATATTCAAGGCTGTTCAAACCACTGGGTTGGGTCATTTCCACCGGCTTCTATACGGATCAGATCGAAGCGGCGATAGTAGCTAAAGAAGATGCGTTGAGCACACAAATTACCAGCATCATCATCTTCTTTGTTACGCTGGCTCTCATTGTCCTCACGGCCGGTATGACCGTTGCCTTCTACTTTAGCCGACAGCTTTCGAACGCACTGATCACAATCAAAGAAAAGCTGAAAGAACTTGCCCTCGGGCGACAGGTGGATCAGGTGGAAACAAGCCGCAAGGATGAAGTTGGCGACATGACGATCTCGCTTAACCAGCTTGTTGATGGACTCAAGACCTATACCGCCTTCGCCCGGGAGATCGGTAAAGGCGACCTTGAGCAAAAGTTTGAACCCCTGAGCCAGGAAGACATCCTCGGCACCGAACTACTGGTGATGCGCGATAGCCTGAAAAAAGCAGAACGCGAGAAGGGCTTGCGCGATTGGGCAAATGAAGGGTTGGCCAAGATGGGCGACGTGCTGCGGCGAAACAATAGTGACACGAGGGAACTGGCAGACGAGATCCTTAAGGAGCTCGTAAAATACATGAAAGTCAATCAGGGTGCCTTGTTTATTGTATCGGACCTCGAGAAAGAAGAGCTGGAGCTGGTTGCCGCATACGCCTACGATAAAAAGAAATACATCAATCGAAAGATAAATTTTGGTGAGGGCCTGGCGGGTCAGTGCGTGATGGAACGTCAAACCATTCATTTGCGGGAGGTGCCGGAAAACTACGTACGAATAACGTCTGGCCTAGGTCATTCTTTACCGCGAACCATTATTCTTGTACCTTTACTTACGGATCAGTCAGTGTTTGGCGTTCTCGAACTGGCCTCTTTCAAATCGTTCGGAGCACACGAGATTGCTTTCGTTGAAAAGGTAGCAGAGAGTATCGCCAGCACGATCGCCACGGTTCAGGTGAACGAGCATACCAAGAGCCTGTTACAACAGAGTCAGCAGATGGCCGAAGAAATGAAGGCACAAGAAGAAGAAATGCGTCAAAATATGGAAGAATTGTCCGCCACCCAGGAACAGATGGCGCGGCAAATGACAGACACCAGGAAGATTCAGGATGACCTTCAGGTCCGTGAGCGTGTGTTCGCCCTAACGACTATCCTCTCGGAGTCAGATCCGTTCGGAACGATCCTGGTTGTCAACGACAAGCTGTGCGAGGTCTCCAAGTTCCATCGCGAAGAACTGATCGGTAAGCCCCACAACGTCTTCCGTCATCCGGACATGCCCAAAGAATTATTTCGCGTCTTCTGGGAAACAATCAAGACAGGTAAAGTATTTCAAGGTATCGTAAAGAACCGCGCGAAAGATGGTACGCACTACTGGGTGGATGCCACTATTGTGCCCGTAAGAGATGACCAGGGAATGATCACGAAGTATATCGGTGCCCGCTACCACATCACCGACGAGGCCATGGCAGTTGATCTTTACAATCGTCAGGCGCGCAGGCTAAACCTGCCGTTGATCTCGTCTCCGTCCAACGATCTGGCAAACGGCCCTCTCAATGGTCACAAAGTCAGCGTCATTGGTCATGCAACTCATCCGGCCTAAGCTATGGGATCAAGAATCAAGCTCGTTCTTATCGGGTGCCTTTTTCTTTTTTCCAGCGTACGGGCACAGGAAAGCTACTGGATGAAGCCTGACAGCCTTTTTAAATTTGTTCAGCCAACGGCGCAAATGCAATTGTGGGCAACGTACTCGATGGGCGAAAAAACCCAAAAGGTTGACAACGGCCCGTTGGAACCGGTCCAGGATCGATTGGGCTTCCTGGTGCGCCGGGCTCGTTTCGGCTTCAAGGGACGACCTTATGACAAACTTAGTTATGCGCTCACGGTGCAGTATGATAATCTTGGTAAAGATAGTTTCAGTGCGGTACGCGGAAGCACGAATACTGGCACGCTCGGGATACTTGACGCCTATCTAACCTGGCAACTGACAAACAATGAGTTGCTTTTTGCTACCGCCGGATACTTTCAACCACAGATAAGCCGCGAGTGCATCACCGGCGACCTCCTCGTCAACTCGTTGGATAAGTCGCCCTCGCAAACCTACATCCGCCAGCACATAGACGGAAAAAATTACGGCCGCGTTGTGGGACTGAACCTGGGGGGTCTTAAACGAAATGGGTCAGTCACTCTCGGATACAACGCGGGCATTTTCAACAACAACAGCACAGCGACGGATGCCGGTCCGGAGACCTCCGGCTACTATTGGAGCCCACTGACGGTAGAACGGATCACGGTCACATTCGGCGATCCGGAATCGAAAAGCTATGCGATCAATTACGACGCGAACAATTATTACAGTAAGCGCAAAGGCATAACGATTGGGGGCTACGCTTCTCAACAGGGTCGCACGGACATCTTCACCTCCAACACGGCGCTGGGCTTCGACGTACTGTTTAACTATAAGGGACTGAACCTCGATGGTGAGTGGAGTTTACTGGAGCGTCACACCGAAGCAGCAAATTACCGTTCGGAAACAGGTCACGTTCGCGCCGGATATAACTTTGTGGTCGGCAAAAAGTATTTTATCGAGCCGATGTTCATGGCTATGGCCTTCAACGGCGACGACGGTGGTCAGTTTTCGGGAAGCGATCGTCAGTATGACGTCGGCGTAAACTGGTACCTTAATAAGAAGTTTTGCAAGCTGAGCGCGCATTACTGTTGGCAGGCGGGAAGCGGCGACAACAGCTACACCGATGGCGTCACCTTCCAAAAGGGAAATTTTGCCGCCCTGGCTCTTGTAGTCCTTCTGTAGTCACGCTAACTCAGGACCTCGTACAACGTAAGGGCTCTTGCCTTATTCTTGACGTTGACTTGCCCCGGCGAGCGACAGTTAAACGAGTTCTTGATCTTCTCGTAAGCGCCTTCGGTGATTATAATTTGCCCCTCACTCGCGACGCTCTCCATTCGTTGGGCGGTGTCAGACTGGCTCTATCTTGCTCTGGCCGCATACCCGACAACCACAAACAGCCATCAACAACACGATGAGGCTGACTGGCAGGATGAGGCTGCCTGAAAGATCTGGGTGACCATACAAGAAGATAAAAAAGACAGGATTCCGTTGAAGTCGCTCCGATCAGAAATTTAGGCGCTTTCTACAGCCACATCAGTAGCAATCTGCGCTATCCGGCGGAAGCAAGACGGATGCAGATTCAAGGAGTCGTCTGGGTCACATTTGCGATCGATTCCCTGGGCCGGCCGTTAGACGTCGTCATCAGTCGCGACGTTGGATTTGGATGTGGATCCGAGCTTGTGCGCGTTTTAAAAAGCTTGCCCGCGTCAACCGGTAAGGTGCTTACAAAAGAAACCTCATCCAATAAATTCCTCCTTCCCTGTCATTTCGGCCTTGGCCAACGATATATGCCTTCGGATGCTTCCATTGCTGCCGGGCCTGATGAATTCGTGCTCAAGGTGGTTGATATCACAGCAGTGGGCATAGAGCGCACAGGCAGCTCTCCCGGCGGAAGCAGTCAACCAGCAGCCGGCAGAGAATTTAGTATCGTTGCGTTGGATTCCTATGTGAGTCTGAGCACGGCACTCAAGAATAAGAATACTGCAAAGGTCTTGTCTCTCATTGATTATGGCTTGACAGAGTTCCCCGGAGAGATATTGGAACTCCGAAACCTGGAGTATCTCGACCTTGATGGGAACAAACTGAAGATACTTCCGGAAGACGTCGATAAACTCACCAGGTTAACAGGGCTATACTTATATGACAACGACCTGCACACCCTTCCTGCCAATGTGCAGCATCTCAGGAAGCTTAAGGCGCTCAGCCTTGCATCGAATCAATTTGAAAATATTCCCCCTGAAATCTTCGCCCTGGAGAAGATTGAGGAACTGGATTTGAGCGGCAATAGACTCCAGGTGTTACCTCCTGGCATCGGCGCGCTCAAGAATCTGCGCATTCTTGCTCTCAACGAAAATTCCCTCAAGAGTTTACCAGCAGAAATTCTGCAGCTAAAAAAACTCGAGCAGTTATTTATAAAAGGGAATCCCTTGAACGCCGACGAAGTTGCAAAGCTGAAAGCAATCTTGAAAAAAGTCCAGGTCGTTTTTTAATGCGTACAGTTCCCGATGGCTTAAGCAGCTTTTAGAAGGTTCCGGGTAGTGATGACAAAAAAAGGCCGTCCTCGAAAGAACGGCCTTCATCAGTTTAGGTTGAATTAGAATTACTCTTGTTCCTCTACCGGATCTGCATTAACGCCGATGTCACCGGCAGCAACCAGTTGGGCTCCCTGTTTCACCTTGACGTTGGCATCATAATTTTCCAATGCATCAAAAAAAGCAGCATCGCTTATTGTAAAATACTTTAAGGTGGCAAATGCTCCGGACTCTCCGCTAACATTGTCCAGGGTGCGGCTCACCGTGGATGATCCATCGGCAAGCGCACCGCTGTATATCTCGGAAACATACTCTGTTTCCGGATCTGTATTGTACAGTCCCATTTGTACGAGGGTTACCGTCGAACTGTATTTGTAAAATACAATCCGTCCGTAGATGTTATCACCTCCGGGATCTGCAGATCCCAGCGTGTATGCCTTGTAGGTTGTTACCGTTCCACCTCCCGAAATACCGTTGAGCGCGGGTTCATAGTATTGTTGCTCACACGACGACAGCACGCCTGCTATGGCCAATGCAGTGAGGAGGATTAGTGTGCGCATTATAAATTTGTATTTCATCAGATGCATGGATTAAAAGTTGAACATGATACGGCCATAGTAGTAAGATCCGTTGGACCCTTGCTGGTTACTATCGTACAGAGTAAAGTCCTGTCTCTCGGGACGGTAGATGTCGGGATACTTGTCGAAGATATTGCTGCCGCCCACCGACACCTTGAGGTTCTTTGTGAGGTCGTAGTTGAAACTTAGATCGAACACCCACTGGGGAGAGAACTTCTGATCGTAATAGTTGCCTTCTGGGTCGCTGGAGGTAGTCAAGGATGTTACCGAGCCGAAATAGGTGCTCCGAAGCATCGTTGAGAATTTGCTCTTGCGATAGGTTACTGAACCGATAAATTTCTGACGCGGTGTACCGTTCTCGAATTGCCCGACCGTTGCGCGGTCCAGATACTTTTCTACCAGCTCGTCATCCGTTAAATTCTCAACATTAAGATCAAGCGTTTTGCGGTTCACGATCTCGTTCTTTCCAAATATGGCAGCGAGGTTAAAAGTAAGCCCCGAATTTGCGCTGAGGCTCATGGAGTAGCTACCCACCAACTCGACTCCGCGTGTGCGTACGTCTGCACCGTTAACGAAGAACTGCGCTTCGCCCTCACCGATAACTTCATCGTAATTGTTGCCTACTTCGGCGGCATTGAAGTAACTCGTTCTGAAAATACGGTCATCCACGTCGATCTGATACGCATCGGCTGTGAATTCAAAACCTGGCAAAGGCTGAAAGGTCACGCCGACGGCGTAGCTCGTGGACTCTTCCTGCTTAAGCGTCTTGATGCCCAACACGCGAGCGGCCGTACTGTTCGTGGGATAGGTCGTCACATCAAATGGCTGAGGTACTCCATTTGCGTCTGGCGCGAATGCAGTGGCCGTGTGGGTGTAGTTAAGCTCTTGCAGCGATGGCGCGCGGAAACCGGTAGATGCAGATGCCCGTATGGAGAGCTTGTCCGTGATCATGTAGCGCGCCGACACCTTGCCGATTTGCACGGCGCCAAAGTCGGAGTAATTCTCAAACCGGACAGCCCCGGTAACCAACAGGTCTTCGGTCAGGTCCAACTCGGCATCTACATAAGCGCCCATTGTGGTGCGAAATTCGTCGCGCTCATTCTTGGGACCAAATCCAGCGAAGCATTGGCAGTTAGGGGATAGGTTTTTCACGGTTACTTCCTGACCCGCATTCACGTTAAGAGGGTCCCCGTTCTCGTCCACTATAGGCGCGCTGCTGGCATCCTGAAGCGGCATTCCGTCAGGTCCAACTAAAAGTCCATTTTCGATGACCGTGAGCACGCCCGCGTCACCATATGTGTAAGACTCTTCTTGTCCCTTCATGATCTTGTAGTTCTCGATGCGCATCTCCGCACCGAATGCGATGTTAAGTCCGTGAAGCACATTCGGGAAGTTGCGGGAAAAGTCGAGGTTAGTGCTGTTCTGTGTGAACTGGTGAACGCCGAGGAACATATTCACCGGAGTAAGCGATCCCATGGATGCATTCATAGTGTTTACCATACCCAGGCGCATCCGGTTTCTTCCGAAAGTGTTGCTGAAATCGACATTGAATCCGCCTATCTCGCTCTTGATGCCAATGGTATTGGAAAGGTCCGACAGATTAGATGTCATCTGGGGCCTGAATCCGTTCGGGTACAGAAGGTAGTTGAAGCGGTCAGTCTGTGCCGCGCGACGATAGTAGCATGAATAGCTTTCCAGGAACTTGTACGACGCTCCACCAAAACTGTACAGCGTGGTCTTTTCATTGATGTCGTAGCCTGCGTTGTAGAACATACTGCCCAATGTAATCGAAGGCATCCCGGCATAAACGGCAAAGTCCGCTCGCTCCAGTCCGCGTGCATCCATAAGTCCGTCCATCGTCATCAGTGATGAGATCTGGCTATCGTCGCCACTGGCCTGCGCAGCGGTGAGTTCGGGATTGGTGATCACAGGATTACCGTTCTTGTCGGTACGCTGGTTTAGTAAATAAGTGTCATCATAGAAGCCCCAGTCATTGACGAACGGACGAAGCGTGCTGCGCCTTTGTGTAACCTGACCTGAAACATTGAAGTATCCCTTATCGGCTATGTTGAATCCGTAGTTGGCATCGAACTGATAATTCAAACCGTCCGGATCACCACCCTTTGTTAGGGGTGCCGGCTGACCGTTGACCGTCGTGCCGCCCTGGTCAAGACCGCCATTACCCGAGTTCGCGTATCCGCCACCGGTAAGGCTACCGGTAAGTTTTCCCGTACCCTTCTTAAGAATGATGTTCACCACACCGGCCACGGCGTCGGACCCATACTGCGCAGCGGCCCCATCGCGGAGGATTTCAACCTTCTCAATTGCCGATGCGGGGATTGTCATCATATCGACGGAGGTGGACGGACTGCCCACGGCTGTAGTGGTAATTAACAATGCTGACACGTGACGACGCTTGCCGTTGATGAGTACGAGAATCTGATTCGGTGCCATGTTGCGCAACTGCACGGGATCTACGTGCGAATCGAGATCACCACCCTGCGACCGTACAGCGGTGAAGCTTGGCGCGAGATAGGCAAGCATCTGTGCCAGGTCGATTTGCGGCAAATCACCCATGACTTCCTGAATGTCGATGACATCGACAGGCACCGTTGATTCAAGCACCGTGCGCCCAACGTTACGGCTACCCGTAACAACGAGCTCGCCCAATTCGCTGAATGCTTCAACCATCTTAATATCGATTACAGATGAAGAGCCCACCGGTATTTCCTGCGTCTGGAATCCGATAAAGCTGAATACCAGGATGTCCGACCCGCTTGCTTCCAGCGAGTACGAACCCTGCGCGCTGGTGACCGTCCCTCTCGCTGTATTGCCTTTAACAAACACGTTAAGGCCTGCAAGAGCTTCGCCGTCGGTGCTCGCCGTGACCTTACCGGTAACCGTTTTAAGCTGCGCCTGGACACTGATCGTAAAGGCAAGACACAACGCAATTATTAATGAAGTTCTTCTTTGTAAAGACCATTCCATTTTCATGATTTTTAGATTTTAGACAAAGCCTTTCCACCTCCGCATTTTGTTAGACAAATGGCAGTGAAAGGGCAGTATGAGACAAAGCAGATCAGCGACGCCCCATTTAAGAGGTGCCTGGTCCTTGAATCCGGCAACGCCGGTACTGCGAACAATTACAGGTGGTGACGCCCTGGCGGGAAACGCTAAGGTGAAGCGTAGTGGGTTTGCATAGATAGGTTTGGTTTAGGTTATGAGGTATGGCGTTTTGGTCGGTATGGATTTTTGCACCGGCATCGGTGACGCATAGACGCGCCGTTGTAGCAAGATTTTTGACGCGGAGGCGGTTCCGGACACATGCGCGTGGGCATGTTCCTCCCGAATCGACAGGTAGGATCGATACACATAATTCTCGCGGTTAGGTCGGCCTATCGAACATAACGGAATAAAATATCGATTCAAAGCTCATTAGTAACATTTTATTAAACAATTCATCATATCAACAAAATATAATTCTGTTGCAACTCATAATCAATCGTTTGAAATGGGTATTCAATCGTGTACTGTTCTGCGTTTCATTTGAAGAAACAATTCCTCCTGTCGATAATTTATCTTTAAAAGACGCTCGTAGTGGTCAATACGCTGAGCGTGATAGCAACCTTTTTTTTCTATGCGCACTTCGTTGATCGTACTCAGTATTTCCTTTATCGCAAATTTTTTCCTTGGCGCTCAAAATCTTCCGCCCATTCTGAAAGCCGTCAAACCCAAAAGAGGAATTTACACCACCTTCGACGAATTCCTCGAGAAAGGCGAACAAATACTGGGGGGTATGTGATGGCGATTCATCACCTTGTGCTGGTCGGTACAATGCGCAACATTTCCTGTCAGCGTCGAAGACACAAACTACTTTCAGTGTTTGTATCGCGAAAACGACAAGCTGCAGCTACTTCCGCGCGATGCTAAGGAGGGAGAGTACTACTTACGTCAGCTTAAGTACCTGTCGGAACATCCCCAGTAATAGGTCTATCCTACGAATGCAGCTCTGATCCGGTCAGCAACGACTTTCAACTCGTCCTGCGTGGGCTTAAGCTTCGGTCGGGTAAAATTTAAATCGTCGGCGCTGTTCATGGGTATGAGGTGAACGTGGGTATGAGGAACCTCCAATCCAACTACCGATACGCCTATACGCGTACAGGGCACCACCTGTCCGATGGCCAAGGCGACCTTCTTTGCAAACAGGTGGAGGACCGTCAACGTGGAATCATCAAGCTCGAAGATGTAGTCAACCTCCTTCTTGGGCACCACGAGCGTGTGCCCCAATACCAGGGGATTGATATCCAGAAATGCAATGCATTGATCGTCTTCGGCCACAATGTGCGCCGGAATCTCGCGACGAATGATCCGGGTAAATATGGAAGGCATAAAAAGATCAGGCCGAGATGTCCATTACCTCAAATTCGATCTCACCGGCCGGTGTGATAATCTTAGCCAGTTCGCCAACTTTCTTACCCAGCAACCCTTTGCCTATGGGCGACATCGTGGAAATTTTTCCCGCCTTCAAGTCCGCTTCTTCTTCAGACACCAGGGTGTAGGTGACCTTGGCGTTGTTCTTCTTATTCTTGATCGTCACGCGCGATAGAATTGAAACCCTGGAAGTATCGATATTGTTTTCATCGAGCAGGCGGGCACTCGATACGAGGTCTTCAAGCTGAGCAATCTTAGCTTCCAGATGACCTTGAGCATCTTTAGCCGCGTCATACTCGGCATTCTCGCTTAGGTCGCCTTTGTCGCGGGCCTCTGCAATCTGGTGGGCTATGTCGGTGCGTCCTTTTGTCTTCAGGAAATTGAGTTCATTCTTGAGCTTCTCCAGTCCGTCCTTGGTATAATATGAAATCTTCTTGCTCATGATCACCTATAAATTAATTGTCTGGTTAGTGCGCCATACAGGCATGCGCCGTTCGGCAGTGACAAAAAAAGAAACAACGGCCTCATCGCTGAGACCGTTGCCGTATACAAATGTAATACTTAATTGCTTTTATGCAAAAATGACGATGGCTAAGAACAACCGGGCCAGGTGTGCGTCAACCCGGGCGACAAATCAGATACCCACCAGCTCAGGAAGGCTGGCCTTTAGTTGCGACAGAATCTCGTCGTCGAACCGCGCTAAATAGAGAGTTTTCACTTTAGACAGCTGTTCTACAGTCAGGCCCTTTGCCCCTCGGAGATCTGCCTTATACAGGCTCACATTTTCAAAATCCGCACCCATGAGATAGCAGTTGCGCAGGTTGGCCTCCATGAGGAAAGCGTTGTTGAAGGTGGCCTTGATGAGGAAGGCATTTTCGAAATTTGCCTTGATGAGAAACGCATCACGGAAGTTTGCCCCGCTGGCATACGCCCCCTTCAGGTTCGCTTGATTCAAATTCGAATTCTCAAAATTCGTTTGATTCAGGCGCGCATTCTCCATAACGACTTCTATCAACGATGACTGCGATATGTTGGCCGAGTTGATATTAGAACCCGCCAGATTTACGTAGTTCAGATTGGTACGGGGAAGGTGGCAGTTCACCAAATTGACCTCATGTATCTTGTGCCTGTTGAGACGCTTAATATTACCCACCGTACGGAAGGCCGCTTCTTCCGACTCCCACAAGCGGAAGTCATCGATCTCATCCTTGTACGTGCGGATGCGTCTCCTGATCTCTCCGTTGTGATTCAGCCAAAAGATGAGAATACCGATCACGGCAATGTCGAAGATCATGCCGTGTGCTTCCGCCAGAATTTGCGGGATGAACGAATCAAACTCGTTCAGGTAATAGGGAAGACTCAACCCCACTACAAGCAGGGTGATTACGATGAGGACGAGCGTAGACGTCAGCAACGGCTTCTCAATAATCGCATTGAAAAGCTCTTTGAGCTTCTTCATTCGCTGTTGTAGGTAGCGCATACTGGCCGGTCGCTGATTGGTTGAGATTAAGCCTGCGAAAGCAGTTTGATCTTATCAACCAAAGCTACGTTTATTTTCACATGTGATTCAAACGTCCAGCCTGCAATGTGGGGGGTGAATATTACATCGGATCTTTTACGCAAAAAGTTAAAACTGGCCGCTTGCTCAGGCGTAAGCCGGTCGAGTTTCTCATTTTGAAGCACGTCCAACACCGCCCCGCGCAATAGTCCCGTTTGCAGTCCTTCCGCCAATACGTGCAGTTCAACAATCTCACCGCGCGCTGTATTCACCAGAATAACCGGCTTTCGGAATCGCTGCAAGTATTCGCGCGTCACCATCCCCCTGGTTTCCGGGGTCAGGGGAATATGCAGGCTCAGAATGTCGGCATTTTCCCAAATCTGGTCCATGGAGCTCTCCTTACAATAGGTGTCTGAAAAGGTCCTTTTGTATTTGTCGAAGGCAATAATGTTACATCCAAAGCCAGCTAATCGTTGCGCGAAAGCTCTGCCCATGTTGCCGTAGCCGATTATACCCACCGTCTTGGACATCAATTCTTCGCCGCGGTTAGCCTCCCGCTCCCACACCATTCCCCTGACCTGACCATCAGCTCGAGGAATGTTGCGCATAAGGCTAAGCAATGTGCCAACGGTATACTCGCCAACTGCGTCGCGATTACCTTCCGATGCATGTAATACGGCAATACGGTGGCTTCGAAGATACTTCAGGTCAAGGTTGTCCACGCCTGCACCAGCGCGACCAACGAAGCGGACGGTTGGGGATGGGCCTAACAGGTCACCGTCAATCACCGTTTTGCTCCTAACGATCAGCCCATCATAGCTCGACGCGATCTCCTTAATGCGCGCGCGACTTATTTCCGGTTGATAATCAACCTGCCACCCAATATCCTGCATCAAGGAGAACAAACTCTCATGCATCGGATCGATAACCAGGCAAATGCGCGAATTCATCAAAGCATAAAGTGAACCGTGATAAAATAGACCGTCAATCCCAACAGATCGTTGGTCGTCGTTATAAACGGACCCGCGGCAAGCGCTGGATTAAAACCAGCCTTACTCAATATAAGCGGCGTAACGGTACCGATAAACGACGCAAACAGAATCACACTGAACAAGGCGATCGATACTACCAGCGAAAGCTCGTACTCGCCAAATAGCACGATGTTGGCGGCAAATACGAGGCCCGACAGCACAATGCCATTCAAGAGTGCCACAAAGAATACCTTTAATAGTCGTTTCCAAAGCCCCTCGTCCACAAAGTCGGGATTGGCAAGACTTTGCACGATTAATGAGGATGACTGTATCCCCACGTTGCCCCCGGTTGCCTGAATCAATGGCGTGAAGAAAGCGATGGCTGTTATCCGGGCAAGCTCGGCTTCAAATAGTCCCATGAACTTGGCATTCATCAGTCCGCCGAGAATACCAATGAGCAACCAGGGCAAACGTGCACGCGTATTCCGCCACACACTGTCGTCTTCTTCCACCTGCTCGCTGATACCGGCCATTGCCTGACGTTCGGCTTCGGCCTGTTCGGTGATTACATCCACCACGTCGTCGATGGTAATCCGACCCACCAGCTGCCCCTGAACGTTAACCACTGGCATAGATTCCAGGTCATACTTCTTCATGAGGTCGGCCACCTCCTTATCGGACAAATACGTTTCAACTGCTACGCCTCCCTTCTCGGTAATATCCCCCACGATCGTTTTGGCATCTTTCAGGATGAGGTCCTGCAGCGCGACGCGTCCTAACAACGTGTCGTTTTCATCAACCACGTATATCGCGTAAAACCGGTCAACATTCTCGGCTTGTTTTCGGATTTCCTCAATGCACTCTACTACAGTCCAGTAATAGCGAGCCTTGATCAGCTCTTTCGCCATCAAACCGCCGGCCACATTCTCTTCGTAACGCAAGAGCTCAGTTACCTGTATCCTAAGTTCATTGTCGAGACCCGACAAGACCTGTTCGCGTTCCTTGATGGGGAGCTCGTTGAGGATATCTGCTGTATCGTCGGACGCCAGCAGGTTCAGCAGTATAATAACCTCTGAAGGAGAATATGCCTTGAGAAATCGCTTGCGCGTATCCGGGTCATGATCCCGAACGATTTCCGCCTGCACTTCGACAGGAAGGAGGTCCATGACATACTTCGCCTCGTCAGCGTTGAACTCATAGAGGAGCCCGGTAATGTCGGCCGGCTTTACATCCTCCAAAGTCTTTCGAATGAAATCGCTTTGCCGGTGATCCAATGCCTCCTGGAAGCGATCACGGAACTCCTTCGTCAACTCAAATTCAACCAGAGGCTCCTCCACGACGTTGTTCTATTAGCAAAGTGAGTGATACAAACTCCTCGACCGACAATTGCTCGGCTCGCTTGTTCATGATCTCAAGGGCTGAAATTTCGGCTGGCAAATTTAGATTTTTTAAGGCGTTGCGCAAGGTCTTGCGACGCGTATTGAACGCCTGCTTAACCACGCGAACAAACATGACTTCATCACAGGCAAGTCGCTGCACATCGTTGCGTTCTAATCGGATCACGGCCGACATTACTTTAGGTGGCGGCGTAAACACACCGGGCGATACCTTGAACAAATAGTGAATGCGAAAGAACGCTTGCAACAAGACCGACAAAATTCCATAAGTTTTGGAACCGTGCGACGCGGCCATCCGATCAGCCACTTCCTTCTGCAACATGCACACCACCTGATCTACGGTATCGCGTCTTTCGAGCACCTTGAAAAATATCTGCGATGAAATGTTGTAGGGGAAATTACCAATCACCGAAAAGCGACCGGGAAATACCGTCGTCAAATCCTTCTCCAGCACGTCGCCCTCGATGATTCGTCCTTCGAGTGATGGAAAGTGTTGTTTCAGATAAGCGATGGAGTCCCGGTCGATCTCAACCACACGAAGGTCAACATCGGACCGTTCCGTCAGGTACTTGGTGAGCACGCCCATTCCCGGACCGATCTCCAATACAGGCATGGCATCGCCTTTAAGCACCAATGAGTCCACGATACGCCGTGCAATCTGCTGGTCATGGAGAAAGTGTTGTCCTAAAGATTTCTTGGGTCTGACCTTATACATTCACGGTATCCCTATACATACGGCACAATCTACAAGGAACAGATAGATATTTTTGCTAAATCGCCAAGATATTGAACACAGACCATGACGCAAACAATTAAACCACGCATCGGAATTACCCTCGGTGATGTAAACGGCATTGGGCCAGAAGTAGTCATCAAGGCACTGGCCGATAACCGTGTTTTGAACATGGTCACGCCCGTGGTGTACGGATCGGTTAAGGCGATATCATTCTACAAGAAGCAACTCAACATTGAAGATCTGCATTATAGCCAGGTAAGAAACAAAGGACAATTATCGCCCAAGACGATAAATGTGGTGAATTGTTGGGAGGAGACATTGGAGATCACGCCCGGCAAAGCTTCGCCCGCGTCTGGCAAAGCTGCCCTGGTTGCGTTGAAGAACGCCTGCGAAGAACTGAAGGATGGAAGTATCGATGCGCTCGTGACAGCGCCCATTGATAAGAGCACCATTCACAGCGATGAGTTTCCTTTCACGGGGCACACCGAATTCCTCACGCAGTTTTTTGGCGCAACGGAGAGCCTAATGTTCATGGTGAGTGACGTTCTGAAAATTGGATTGGTCACGGAGCACATACCTATCAAGGACGTAGCATCGGCGATAACACGGGAAAAGATTGAGGCCAAACTGGCGATCATGGAACGCTCTCTGAAGAAGGACTTTGGCATTAGCAAACCTAAAATTGCCGTGCTCGGCCTGAATCCCCATGCCGGCGATGGTGGTTTGATTGGCCAGGAGGATGAAACAATTATTAAGCCGGCCGTAGCCGACAGCCGGAACAAGGGTAGACTTACCTACGGTCCGTTTCCATCCGACGGATTCTTTGCTTCGGGCGCCCACGCGAAATACGACGCCATATTGGCCATGTATCACGATCAGGGATTGCTGCCCTTCAAAACCTTGGCGTTTGAAGAGGGCATAAATTTCACGGCCGGGCTGTCTGTCGTGCGCACTTCCCCGGATCACGGCACCGCGTACTCGCTGGTCGGCAAGAACCTGGCGAACGAGCAGTCTATGCGCATGGCCATATACCGGGCGGCGGACATCTTCAAAAGCCGAAACGAGCCTTCTGTAGAAAAATGAGTTAATTCATAGCAGTTTCGCCCCTTGTGCCGATCGGCACGAGGGGATTTTGTTTTTAGTCCAGATATTTAAGTTAGTTGACATGGATATCGTTACGAAGAAACAACTCAACATCCTCATCCAGCTCGCAGAAGCGGACAAGCATTTCGCCAAAACCGAACGCGATATGATATTTCGTATTGCCAAGGAGCGCAAGTTCCCGGAAGAAGACGTGAACGAGCTTATTCGCAACCCACAGCCAATTGATTCGCTGGGTGCGCTGTCGCTGGACCAGAAATTCGAGTATCTGTGGTCGGCCATTGAGATGGTTTTTGCAGACCAGAATGTGTTTGAAAGCGAAGTTATTTTCTGCAAGAACATTGCCATCAAACTGGGCTTCAAAAAGGGAATAATAGACTATTTTATAGAACACTACGGGCATAAAACGACCTTAGAGTTCAAGGAAGCCGCCCTGGCTGAATATATTTAGTAGGCCGTAGGGCAGCCCTACGGCTCCGCATGCCGCCCTACGGCTCCGCAGGCTGCCCTACGGCTCCGCAGGCTGCCCTACAGCTCCGCAGGCCGCCCTACGGCTCCAAAAATCCCACCTTCCCTCCTTTTCCAGCACTTTCTTGAGTTTTCTGATTAATTCTCATAAATTTGCCGACTAATTTTTAATGCCCGGTCAGGGTTAAAAGGGGTTGGGGGCTTACCGTGTAAATATTGTCGGCCTGAGCAATAAGGTCCACCATTTTCACTACGAAATTGGGGGTTCCCTGTTCCAGGTATACGGTACAGACCTCGTGTCGGACGGCACGTTCGAGGTTGATGTGAGCCTGGACAAGCGCGAGACGTTCCTGGAAGCGGATTTCAGCATTAGGGGCACGGCGCACCTGATCTGCGATCGGAGCCTGGAACCTTTTGATTATCCGATAAATATGCGCCGAAAGGTGGTATTTAAGTACGGCGACCAGGACGAAGAAATTACGGATGAAATTATAGTCATCCAACGCGATGCGGCGTGGATCGAACTCGGCCAGTACTTATACGAGTTTATCGCCCTGGGTATTCCGTTGAAAAAACTGCACCCGCGGTTTCAGGAAGCGGAAGAAGAGGAAGACGACGATAGCGAAGGCAAGATTGTATACTCGTCGGGCGGGTCGGAAAGTGCGGACGGCAATGGCCGCGAGCCAGGCGACGGCGACAGTGACGACGACGTTGATCCGCGGTGGAATGCTTTAAAAAAGTTAAAATAAATAGTTTTTAGATATGCCAAATCCCAAACGTAAAACCTCGAAAACGCGTAGAGACAAGAGAAGAACGCACTATAAGGCTACCGCCAAGCAGTTGACTGTTTGTCCTACTACCGGAGAGCATCACCTCCCGCACCGGGCTTTCTGGCATGAAGGCAAGCTTTACTACAATGGTAAAGTTGTGATGGAAAAAGAAGTGCTGGCCTGAACGGAATGACGGCAGCTTTTTCCGCCGGACTCGTATCGATTACGAACATTGCCGAGCGTATAGTGAACGACAAGTTGCTATGCTGTTATCGGTTTACTTGTGATGGAGCGCCCATGCATGGCAAGGTGCGCCTTCGTTGCATATGTTGTAAATGAATTTGACGTCATTGTGCTCGGTTGAGAGACCGGGCATTTTGTTTTTTGGACTTAACTGTGCTTAACTCAACACAGCATTCAACACCTACAACGCTATGACCAAGATCAGAGCAGCAATCACCGGGGTCGGCGGCTACGTGCCCGACTATATTCTTACCAATCGGGAACTCGAAACCATGGTCGACACCTCCGACGAATGGATCACCTCCCGAACGGGTATCAAGGAACGCCGCATCCTCAAAGGCGAAAACAAAGGTGTTTCGGTGATGGGTATTGAGGCGGTAAAAGAACTCATCGCCAAGACAGGACTCGATCCAAAGGAGATTGACCTGCTCCTCTTCGCTACGGTAACTGCCGATATGACGTTCCCGGCAACTGCGAACATCGTGGCCACCGAAGTAGGCGCCGTGAATGCCTTCAGTTACGACATCAGCGCTGCCTGTTCCGGGTCTCTTTTTGCGCTTTCTACGGGTGCGAGCTATATCCAGTCGGGTATGTATAAGAAAGTAGTAGTCGTTGGCGGCGATAAGATGTCGGCGATCATGGACTACACAGACCGCACAACCTGTATCATTTTCGGCGACGGTGCTGGCTGTGTGTTACTCGAGCCAACAACAGAAGACGTGGGTGTTATTGATTCCATTCTCCGAAGCGACGGAACAGGAGAACAATATTTACACATGAAGGCGGGAGGAAGTCGTATGCCAGCAACACATGATACAATAGACTCACGCAAGCACTTTGTTTATCAGGAAGGTTCGTCCGTGTTCAAGTTCGCGGTTACCAACATGGCTGAAGTGTCGGGACAACTGGCAGAACGAAATCAACTCAATGCCGAAAACATATCGTGGCTGGTGCCCCATCAGGCGAACAAGCGTATCATTGACGCAACCGCGTCACGCATCGGCATCACCGAAGACAAAGTGATGATGAACATTGCGCGCTATGGCAACACCACAGCCGGCACTATTCCCCTGCTGTTGTGGGACTATGAGAAACAGCTTAAGAAAGGAGACAACCTCCTGATGGCCGCGTTTGGCGGAGGGTTCACGTGGGGTGCCGTATTCGTGAAGTGGGCGTACAACGGCTGATGCTCTCCTATTCTTGCAATTAATCAATTCATTTGTAACTTAAAGACTAAATTTTCCTATGGCGACTGTTTCGGATTTGAGTAAAGGTAACTTCGTACGCTATAATGGTGAGGTGATGCAGATTGAAGAACTGCAACACCGGACGCCCGGAAACCTTCGCGCTTTCTATCAAATCAAAATGCGCAATGTGCGCAACGGCAAGGTCGCGGAGAATCGTTTCCGGCCGGGCGATGAAATAGAAATCCTTCGCGTTGAAACCAAGGAATATCAATACCTGTACGCCGACGGTGAAGCGCTTGTCTGTATGGACAACGTTACCTTCGATCAAGTGTACATCGACAAATCCCTGCTGGGCAACGCGGTGAACTACATCAAAGAAGGAGTGACTTTGTTGATTGCCTTCGAGAATGGAGAACGTGCCATTACTGCCGAACCGCCTAACCATGTCGTTATGGAAATCCAATACACGGAACCTGGTCTGCAAGGCGACACCGCCACGCGTACGTTGAAAGCGGCAACACTTGAGAATGGTACCGAGGTGCGAGTGCCGTTGTTCGTAAACACCGGCGACAAGATCAAGATAAACGGCAGCACAGGTGAGTATGTTGAACGCGTAAAATAATCGGCTATGAGCAAAACGAAAGGTTCAAAAAAGGAAGCCACACCAGTACGTGTCATTTCGAAATCAGAGTCGTCCAACCAACCTGCCATGAAAACATCTGAAATACGTGATCTTATAGATTTCATCTCGAAGTCAGGACTGAACGAGGTGAACATCGAAACCAAAGAATTGAAGTTAAGCATCAAGCGCGAGCCAGATCAGAAGGTGTTCAAATCAACGCCGATCATGCAGGCAGCAATGCCAATGGCACAACCAACGGTATCGCTACCGGCCGCAACCGCCCCCACCTCGAAAGATGGCGCATCTGCGGCTTCCGGCGCCGGAAAGAAAACGGTCGAAATCAAGTCGCCGATGATTGGAACGTTCTACCGCTCCGGGAATCCCGACACCCCTCCGTTGGCATCGGTTGGCGACAAAATATCCACTGGTCAGGCGGTGTGCATCATCGAAGCCATGAAACTCTTCAACGAAATCGAGTCGGAAGTTTCGGGTACGATCGTGAAAGTGATGGTGGAGAATGCTTCGCCCGTTGAATACGATCAGGTACTGTTTGTTGTAGAGCCTGATTAATTAAGGGTTCATCAACTGGATAATCCGTTTCATCTAAACTGATTCTTGTGTTTAAGAAAATACTCATAGCCAATCGCGGGGAAATCGCGTTGCGGGTTATCCGCACTTGCCGGGAAATGGGCATCAAAACGGTGGCCGTTTATTCTACCGCCGATCGGGAAAGCCTGCATGTGCGTTTCGCCGACGAAGCCGTATGCATTGGCGATGCGCCCAGCAAAGACTCTTACCTCAATATCCCGCGCATCATTTCTGCAGCGGAGATCACGAATGCCGACGCTATTCATCCAGGATACGGCTTTCTTTCCGAGCGTGCCGAATTCTCCGCCATCTGTCATGAATACGGCATCAAGTTCATCGGCCCAACACCGGCCATGATCGACGCCATGGGTGACAAGTCTACCGCCAAGGATACTATGAAAAAGGCGGGCGTACCAACGATTCCCGGATCGGACGGATTGCTCGACAGCATCGAGCAAGGTATAACGCTGGCCAAAGGCATCGGCTATCCTGTCATCGTCAAAGCCACAGCTGGTGGTGGTGGAAAGGGAATGCGCATCATCAACAACGAGTCGGAATTCAAAAAGGCCTGGGATGATGCCAAGCGCGAAGCTGGTGCGGCATTCGGCAACGATGGTTTATACCTGGAAAAATTTGTTGAAGAACCGCGTCACATTGAAATTCAGATCGTAGGCGACCAATACGGCAAAGTCTGCCACCTTTCAGAACGCGACTGTTCTATCCAGCGCAGGCACCAAAAACTGGTAGAAGAAACGCCCTCACCCGTAGTAAACCAGGACCTTCGCGAGCGCATGGGCGAGGCCGCCATCAAAGGTGCTAAGGCGATCAACTACGAAGGTGCCGGAACGATCGAATTCCTCGTCGACAAGCACGGCAAGTTTTACTTTATGGAGATGAACACCCGCATTCAGGTTGAGCATCCCATTACCGAAGAAGTAACCGACTACGACCTCATCAAGGAGCAAATCAAGGTAGCCGCGGGGGTTCCCATCTCGGGCACAAACTATTATCCGAAGATGTTTGCCATGGAGTGCCGCATCAACGCAGAAGATCCTGCCAATGGGTTCCGTCCGTCGCCCGGCAGAATCACCAACATTCACATGCCTGGCGGACACGGTGTCCGCATCGACAGCCACGTGTATGCAGGTTATACGATTCCGCCAAACTACGATTCGATGATCGCCAAACTCATTTGCACTGGACAATCACGGGAGGAGGTAATCACGCGCATGAAGCGCGCGTTGCAGGAATTCGTTATTGAGGGCATCAAAACCACGATACCGTTCCACATCAGTCTCATGGACAATCCCACGTTCCGTTCGGGCAAATTCACGACCAAGTTCCTGGAGACCTCATTCGATTTCAGTGACCTGGCCAAATAAGGCCATCATTTTTCCGTCAGACCATTCATATAAAGAATCAAAAAAGGATACTCAATTCAGTATCCTTTTTTGATTCTTTGGCTATTTTTCAAGGCCTAAAACTGTTCAACTAAACAGACCAAACCTTGAAAAGAAGAGAATTCGTTCAACTCGCTGGGTTGGGCGTCAGTTCCATGTTTCTGACCCTTCCCGCCCACGCGCGCACCATACCCGCTGAGGCGCTACTCGAAGCATCGTTGGATGCCGCGCAAAAAAAGCAACTCGCCGATGTCGCTCTGAACACTGCCAGGTCCCTGGGTGCTAATTATACAGACGTTCGCATTGGCCGGTATCTCAATCAATTCATCACGACGCGAGAAAACAAGGTGCAAAACATCGTCAATACGGAATCGTTTGGCGTAGGTATTCGCGTGATTGTAAATGGCACCTGGGGTTTCGCCTCAACGAATACGGTCACGGCTGATGGCATCCGGAAGGCATCGCAGCAGGCTGTGGCTATTGCCAAGGCCAATTCCAAGTTCCAGAAGGAGCCGGTCCACCTCGCGCCGCAAAAGGGGTTTGGCGAAGTGACCTGGAAAACACCGATTCAGAAGAACGCATTCGAGGTACCCGTATCGGAAAAGACGGACTTGTTGTTAAAATCTAACGCAGCGGCTATGCAAAACGGCGCCAGCTTCGTGAATTCAAATCTCTTCCAGGTTAATGAACAGAAGTACTTTGCGTCAAGTGAAGGATCCTACATAGATCAGGATATCCACCGTATATGGCCCACCTTCACCGTCACGGCGGTCGACAAGGCTGCCGGTACGTTCAAGTCGCGCCAGGCCTTGAGCGCTCCGATGGGTAAAGGATACGAGTATATGATTCCGAGGCGAGAAGACAAATTGCCCGGTCCTGCAGGCATTGTATTCTACAAGAACAGCTACGACATGATAGAGGACTCCACACTTGCGGCAAAGCAGGCCAAAGAGATGCTGACGGCCAAGTCGGTGGAGCCCGGCAAGTACGACCTGGTCCTGGAGCCCAATCACCTTGGACTGACCATTCATGAATCAGTAGGCCATCCGTTGGAACTGGATCGTGTGCTGGGATACGAGGCCAATTATGCGGGCACCAGTTTCGCGACACTCGACAAGTGGGAGAGCGGCAATTTCAACTATGGAAGCAAGCTGGTGAACATCTTTGCTGACAAGATACAGCCGGGTTCGCTGGGCGCTGTTGGATACGACGACGAAGGTGTACAATGTAAACGTTGGGACCTGATTAAAGAAGGTGTACTGGTTAACTACGAGGCTATACGCGACCAGGTGCACATCCTGGGGCAGAACGAATCGCATGGCTGCTGCTACGCGCAAAGCTGGAACGACGTGCAATTTCAGCGCATGCCGAATGTCTCGCTTACAGCAGGCAAAACTCCCTATTCTGTCGAGCAGATGATCAAGGATGTGGAGAAGGGTATATTCATCGCAGGGCGTGGCTCCTATTCGATCGATCAGCAGCGTTATAATTTCCAGTTCGGCGGAACTGTGTTCTACGAGATAAAAAACGGCGCCATCACGGGGATGTTAAACGATGTGGCGTATCAATCCAATACACAGGAGTTCTGGAACAGCTGCGCAGCCCTCTGCGACGAAAGTGACTACCGCCTCTTTGGATCGTTCTTCGATGGAAAGGGACAGCCCTCGCAAGTGAGCGCCGTTTCGCATGGTAGCGCCACCACGCGTTTTAACGGCATTAACGTGATCAATACCGGCCGCTCGATTTAGTCCACCCGCCGGAGGCTTTGATGCCCGAACTGAAAACCTAAACTTTGAATAACCTAAACCAAAATGAAACGTAGAAACTTTTTACAGCTGGCGGGCGCTGGTGCCGGAGCAATGATGCTTCCGTTCAACACGCTTGCCAACACCGTCCCGGCGGAGGCGCTGATGGCGCCCTGGCTGGATGTGGCCACCAAAAAGCAACTCGCGGATGTAGGGCTGAATGCGGCGCGCGCGGCGTCGGCAACCTACGCCGACGTCCGCATCGGCCGGTACCTCAATCAATTTGTCGTGACGCGCGAAAATAAGGTTCAAAACGTTCGCAGCACGGAGTCTTATGGCGTCGGCATCCGTGTGATTGCCAATGGCACCTGGGGATTCGCTTCCACCAACGACGTGACGCCCGACGGCATCAAGAAGGCTACCGAAAGGGCGGCCGCCATCGCCAAGGCAAACTCCAAATTTCAAAAAGAGCCACTCAAGCTCGCCCCCACTCAGGCGTACGGTGAGGTGTCGTGGAAGACACCCATCAAGAAAAACGGATTCGAAGTTCCCATCAAAGAAAAGGCAGACCTGTTACTTTCCGCCAACGCGAAGGCTATGGAAAAAGGTGCAAGCTTCGTGAACAGCATCATGTTCCTTGTAAACGAACAAAAGTATTTTGCTTCCAGTGACGGGTCGTATATCGACCAGGATATCCACCGAACGTGGCCGAATTTTCAGGTAACCATGGTCGACAAGGCGGCTGGTTCATTCAAGGTGCGGTCTGCGTTCAGCGCTCCCGTTGGAATGGGATACGAGTATCTCGACGGACGTGCAGAAGACAAGATCAAAGGGCCGGGCGGCATTACCTTGTATAAGAACTCGTATGACATTATCGAAGACGCTACCCTCGCCGCCGAACAGGCAAAGGAAATGATTGCCGCCAAGTCGGTGGAACCTGGTAAGTACGACCTCGTGCTGGAACCGTCACACTTGTGGCTCACCATTCACGAATCAGTCGGTCACCCGACCGAGCTTGATCGCGTATTGGGATACGAGGCCAATTACGCCGGAACCAGTTTTGTCACGCTCGATAGGGTAAAGTCCGGCACTTTCAAATACGGCAGTAAAGCGGTGAACATCGTTGCCGACAAACTGCAACCCGGTTCACTGGGCGCTGTGGGCTACGACGACGAAGGTATCAAGTGCAAGCAATGGGACCTCGTGAAGGATGGCGTACTCGTCAACCTTCAGGGTATACGCGACCAGGTGGGCATGCTCGGGCAAAATGATTCGCACGGTTGCTGCTACTCCCAAAGCTGGCGTGACGTACAGTTTCAACGCATGCCCAATGTCTCACTGCAACCTGGTAAGGAACCATTAACACCGGATCAAATGATCAGTGGCGTGGAGAAGGGTATTTATATCGTCAAAGACGGTTCGTTCTCGATTGATCAGCAGCGCTACAACTTCCAGTTCGGTGGCGTGCTGTTCTTCGAAATCAAGAATGGCAAGATCGCCGGCATGCTGAAGGATGTGGCGTATCAGTCGAACACCCAGGAATTTTGGAATTCGTGTGCTCAAGTCTGCGACGATCGCGATTACCGACTCAACGGCGCATTTAATGATGGCAAGGGACAACCGTCCCAATCAAACGCTGTTTCGCACGGTTCTGCCACAACCCGGTTCAATGGTGTGAACGTCATCAATACCGGCAGAACGATCTAAACCACAAACTGTAACAACCTTTAAATTTCCTGACCATGGCAATATTTTCATCAGAGGAATCCAAGAAGATCCTTTCGAAAGTGCTGAGTTATTCGAAGGCCGACGCCTGCGAGGTTAACCTGAACGGTACCAACGGAGGCAATATACGCTACGCGCGAAACAGCGTTTCTACCGCGGGCGAAAACAGCGATGTAACGCTGGTCGTGCAATCGAATTTCGGCAACAAATCCGGCGTGGCAACCGTCAATGAATTTGACGATGCCTCGCTCGAAAAGGTGGTGCGTCGCGCTGAAGAGTTGGCCAAACTAGCGCCGGAAAATCCCGAATTTGTGGGGCCTCTTCCGCAACAAGCCTATGGCGAGTCCAGGACGTTCGTAGACGCCACCGCCAAGATCACGCCCGACTACCGTGCGCAGGCAGCTGCCGACAGCATCAACCCTGCCGTCGCGAAAGATGTAACGGCTGCCGGCTACCTGGAGGATTCCCATTCATTTGCATCGATGGCGAATACAAAAGGGCTATTCGCATACAACCAGGCTACCAACGTCGACTTCACGGTCACGATGCGTTCTAGCGATGGAACGGGATCCGGTTGGGTAACGCGCAGTTTCAACGACGTCACCAAACTCAGTACCGCAGAGGCGTCTGCCATCGCCATCGACAAGGCACTGCAATCGCGCAACGCTAAGGCTATCGAACCAGGCAAGTACACGGTAATTCTGGAACCTGCTGCTTCGGCCGAACTCCTGCGAAACATGCTCTTCGCCATGAATGCGAGAACTGCCGATGAAGGCCGCAGTTTCATGTCAAAGAAAGGAGGCGGTACGAAGCTGGGCGAGAAGGTCCTCGATGAGCGCGTCACCATTTATACGGACCCGTTCAATGCCGACGTACCTGCGGCACCCTGGACGGCGGACGGGCAGTCGCGCAAGAAGATGGACATCTTCCGCAATGGCGTGGTGTCAAACCTCTTCTACGACCGTTACTGGGCCTCGCAAAAGAATGTGGCGCCGGTTCCCTTTCCGGGCAATGCGATCATGGAAGGTGGCACGGTCTCGCAGGAGGACCTCATTAAGGACACAAAGAAAGGTATTCTCGTTACCCGCTTCTGGTATATCCGCGCAGTAGACCCGCAGACCCAGTTATACACGGGCCTTACGCGCGATGCCACGTTCTACATTGAGAACGGAAAGATCAAACACCCGATCAAGAATTTCCGCTTCAACGAAAGCCCGGTGATCATGCTGAACAACCTTGAAACCCTGGGCAAAGTAACCCGCGTCGACGTCGGGGGCGGTGGCCCCAACGGTAGCGCAAGCTTTCTGTTGCCGGTCATGCGGATCAGGGATTTCACGTTCACTAGCCTCTCCGACGCGGTGTAGTTATTGATTTATTTGTTGATCTGTTGATTGGTTGATTTGAATCCAGCCTTTGGCTGACTACAACACGCCGTTGGCGTGGTATTAAATCAACCAATCAACAGATCAACAAATAAATCAATAATCTCCCCCAGTATACGGGAGAAGGTGTGCCGATTTTTCACGATTAGTAGCGTGTAATTATGGTTACGCAGTGAGCGACCCATTACAAGATTTTCGTTATCGCGAAAGTTTTGGATATTGTAGTTTACTAACTCACTAAACCTAAATCACCTTGAAACGACGAGATTTTATGCACCTCGCCGGCATGGGCACCTCCGCTGCCATGCTCGCGAGTATCCCGGGCATGGGACGTGCGATTTCCCCCGAACGGGCGCTCGAGCCCGTGGACGTGGCCCTCAAAAAACAGCTGGCCGACGTCGCCCTCAATGCAGCCCGCAGCAAAGGCGCCCTCTATGCCGATGTACGCATCGGACGCTATCTGAATCAATTCATCATCACGCGGGAAGACAAGGTTCAAAACATCGTGAACACTGAATCTTACGGACTTGGTGTACGCGTGGTCGCGAATGGAGGCTGGGGCTTTGCCGCCACGGACAAAATGGACAAGGACAGCATCGCCAAGGCCGCTGAACAAGCGGTTGCCATCGCGAAGGAGAATTCCAAACTCCTTACAGAGCCTGTACAGCTCGCGCCGCAAAAAGGATTCGGCGAAGTCAGCTGGAAAGCGCCTGTCGAAAAGAATGCTTTCGAAGTTCCCATCAAGGAAAAGGTCGATCTGCTCCTCGGTGTAAACGACGCGGCGATGAAAGGCGGCGCGAACTTCATCAACTCATTTTTGTTCCTGGTGAATGAGCAAAAGTACTTCGCTTCTACCGATGGCTCATATATAGATCAGGATGTCCATCGCATCTGGCCCACGTTCTTTATCACCAAGATCGATTCTGTCACGGGCAAGTTCGAGACGCGGAACGCCCTCAGTTCGCCAATGGGTATGGGATACGAATACCTGTACGCTCGCCCCGAGGACAAGATCAAAGGGGTAACTACTTTGTACAAGGGTCGGTACGACATGCTGGAGGATGCAAAGCTGGGTGCCGCACAGGCGACCGAAAAGATCACCGCCAAATCCGTTGAACCAGGCAAATACGACCTGGTACTTGATCCTTCACACCTTTGGCTCACCATTCACGAATCTACCGGTCACCCGACAGAACTCGACCGCGTTTTGGGATACGAGGCAAACTTCGCAGGTACCAGCTTCCTTACTCTCGACAAGTGGGAGTCTAAGAAATTCAATTACGGCAGCAAGCTCGTAAACATTGCAGCGGACAAGACACAGGTGGGATCACTGGGCGCCGTGGGCTACGACGATGAAGGTGTGAAGTGTGGACAGTGGGACGTAATCAAGGATGGAATACTGGTTAACTACCAGGCTATACGCGATCAGGCACACATCCTTAAACTGTCCGCTTCCCAGGGGTGCTGCTACGCCGACAACTGGAGCAGCGTACAGTTCCAGCGCATGGCCAACATTTCGCTACAAGCAGGAAAAGAAAAGAAGTCAATCGACGATATCATCAAGAATGTAAAAAAGGGAATCTATATTATCGGCGATGGTTCATTCTCCATCGACCAGCAACGTTACAACTTTCAGTTTGGTGGCCAGCTGTACTATGAGATCAAGGACGGAAAGATCGCAGGTATGCTAAAGGACGTTGCTTATCAGTCCAATACACAGGAATTCTGGAACTCGTGCTCGGAGATTGCCGATCAGAGCGACTACCGTCTCGGCGGCTCATTCTTCGATGGCAAAGGACAACCGCCTCAAAGCAGCGCGGTATCACACGGGTCGGCAACGGCTCGTTTCAATGGAGTAAATGTCATCAACACTGCACGCAAAATAGGATAAGAAGCCATGCCGATATTATCAGAAAAAGAGTGTCATGCCTTGCTCACAAAAGTACTGGGTTACTCCAAGGCTGACGAATGCGAAGTGAACTTCAACGGAACCGACACCAGCAACATACGGTATGCACGCAACGCGGTGTCGACCAGTGGCAGCGTCAGCTCTACCAGCCTCGTAGTCTCGTCCGCTTTCGGCAAGAAAGTGGGTGTAGCCACCATCAATGAGTACGACGATGCGTCGCTCGAAAAGGTCGTGCGCCGCGCGGAAGAGCTTGCGCGCCTCGCCCCGGAGAATCCGGAGTTCGTGTCGTTCCTTGGTCAACAGCAATACGTTGCATCAACGACCTTCGTTCCGGAAACGGCAACCACTACGCCGGCAGCACGCGCTACGTCTGTGGCACAGAGTATTCAGGTCGCGAAAGACTCCAAAACGGTCGCTGCCGGATACCTCGAAGACATCACGGGCTTTGCTGCCATGATGAATTCGAAAGGGTTGTTTGCCTACAACACGTCTACGAACGTGAACTTCTCGGTAACCGCACGCACACAGGACGGCACCGGCTCCGGTTACGCTATCCGTGGTTATAATGATGTGCGCAAGCTGGACACGAAGCTCGCTACCAGCGTCGCGGCGCAAAAGGGCGCCCAGTCGGCCAGTGCACGCGCGATCGAACCCGGCAAGTACACGGTCATCCTGGAGCCCGCGGCTGCAGCCGTGTTGCTCGAGAACATCTTCTTCGGCCTCGATGCCCGTCAAGCCGACGAAGGACGAAGTTTTCTAAGTCAGCCCGGGGGAAAAACCAGGCTCGGCGAAAAGCTCGTGGACGAACGCGTGAATATCTTTTCAGATCCACAGAACGCAGACCTTCCCACGAGTCCATGGACCGGCGATGGTCGTGCCCAGGAGAAAATATCGTGGGTTGAAAAAGGGGTGATCAAGAACTTCACGTGGTCGAGATATTGGGCCGAACAGAAAAAAGCAAAGGCGATTCCAGCGCCCGATGCATTCATCATGGAGGGAGGCACAAAATCCCTGGAAGAGCTTATCAAGGGAACGAAGAAAGGTATTCTTGTTACCAAACTTTGGTATATCCGCCCCGTTGACCCCCAGACTTTATTGCTCACGGGACTTACGCGCGACGGCACGTTCTTCATCGAAAACGGCGAGATTAAGTATCCGATAAAGAACTTCCGCTTCAACGAAAGTCCGGTGATCATGCTAAACAATCTGGAGGAACTGGGTAAGGTGGAGCGCACGGTAAGCACAGAGTCAAACAACAACTACCTGATCCCTTCGATGAAGATTCGCGACTTTACGTTCACGAGCTTGTCGGATGCGGTGTAGAATTGTCAATTGACAATTTACAATTATGTGGCCCCTACCGGGGCATTGGGGGGACACAAAGTAAAATAGCTTACCGGGCCGGTAGGCCCTCCCTAATTGTAAATTGTCAATTGTAAATTCTTCCGAAATCGTATGCTGATCAGCTTCACAGTGTAGGGTTCCCGTTAATATAAATTACCCTGTGCAGGGCACGGGATCTTTTAACTTGCGTATTGAGACTATGCGCGATCAGGGTAAGTTTTTCTTCACACGACTTCAATACGAGTCGGGCGACTGGGATGTTGATCAACGCATGCCGGTTAACGTGCTCAACTCCCTGATCGAGTATACAACTCTTCCGGTCGACACGCAGGAAAACATCATACCCTTGAGCAGCCCGGAGATCTTTCGGATTCCGTTCTGTTATCTGAGCGGTCACAAGCTCGTAGAGTTCACGGGGCAGGAACGCGAGAACTTCGAACGTTATGTGCGCAACGGCGGCTTCGTCTTCGTCGACGATTGCAACCACGACATCGATGGGCTTTTTTCGAAGTCATTTGAGGCGCAGATGGAACGGATATTTGGTCCAACTGCTTTGAAAAAGATTCCGAACAATCATCCCATCTATTCATCATTCTTCAAGTTTGATGGCCCGCCCACCACTTCACAGGAATTGAATGGATGGGGCGATGATATAGTTCACGATTACCTGAAGGCGATTGAATTCCACGGGCGCATTGGCGTATTGTTTAGCAACAAGGACTACGGGTGTGAGTGGGATTATGATTTCAGGAATAAGAGATTCTATAAAATTGATAATACCCGATTCAGTGTGAACATTGTGATGTATGCACTGATGAGATAAATACCAATTAACAATTGACAATTGACAATTATGTGGCCCCTACCGGGGCCTTGGGGTAAGGGACACAAAGTAAAATCGCTTCGGCCGTTTTAATCAACCGGGCCGGAAGGCCCTCCATAATTGTAAATTGTCCCTTGTTAATTGTCAATTCAACGAACCTAAACGAGCGAGAATGTATGTCAGCACTTCACAAGACAGAAGAGGCGGTCACTGAAATCATTACAAAGCTGAATGCTTTGAAGAATGAGATTCGAAAGAAGATTGTCGGACAGGAGGAGACGATCGATCAATTGCTGATCACTTTTCTGGCCGGAGGCCACGCTCTGCTCGAAGGCGTGCCGGGGCTTGCCAAAACGCTGATGATCCGGACGCTCTCCGATGCCATTGACCTAAAGTTCCGACGAATTCAATTCACGCCCGACCTGATGCCTTCCGATATCATCGGCACGGAGATCCTTGAAGAGGATCACGCAACCGGAAAGCGATTCTTCAAATTCAACAAGGGACCCGTGTTTTCGAATATCATTCTTGCTGACGAGATTAATCGTACTTCTCCCAAAACACAGGCCGCCTTGCTCGAAGCCATGCAGGAATTCGAGGTCACATACGCCGGTACAACCTATCCACTCGAGCGCCCGTTTTTCATCCTGGCCACGCAAAATCCCATCGAGCAGGCTGGAACGTTTCCCCTACCCGAGGCACAACTGGACCGTTTCCTGTTGTACATTCGTATTCTCTATCCCACGGCCGAAGAGGAAAGAGCTATCCTGCAGAGCACGACCGGTAAAGTGAAACAGGTGATCAACAAGGTCATCGAAGGAAAGGATATTATTTCGGCTCAACAACTCGTCCGCGAGGTGCACATCAGCCCCGAAATGATTGACCTTGTCAGTCGCATCGTAAGGGCTACCCGTCCTGGAAACAGCGAAGTCGCTTACGTCAATGAATGGGGCCGTTGGGGTGCCGGACCGCGCGCCGGACAGGCCATGATCCTCACGGCCAAAGCGCGCGCCCTTTTGCTCGGCAACTTTGCCGTCACCATCGACGATCTCCACCACGTCGCGTATCCCGTACTCAGGCACCGCATCCTGATGGGCTTCAAGGCTGAAGCAGAAGGCATAACACCGGATATGGTTACCCAAAGATTACTGGAACAAATTACGCCCGATAGAAGCAACAAGATAAAGTGAAGACACAACTCAGCGATCTCCTCAAGCCTGAAGTGCTACACACGGTGAATGGCCTCGAACTCGTGGCGCGCATTATTGTGGAGGGATTCATGAGCGGAAGCAATCGTAGTCAGTCGATCGGCGCAGGGCAGGAATTTAGTCAGTACCGGAGTTACGAACCCGGCGACGATCTCCGGCAACTCGACTGGAAAATGTATGCGCGCTCGGAAAGATACTACATTAAGCAGGCAGAGATTGAGACCAACATTACGGTAAAGTTCATGCTGGACGCCAGCCAATCCATGGCTTACGCGGAACAAGGACTCAGCAAGCTGCAATACGCCAAGGTACTCGCCTCTGCACTTGCCTATCTCGCACGAAAGCAGAGCGACACGTTTGGACTTTATATGGTGAATGCGCACGGCATCGCGACGCTACAACCCCGGTTTGAACAGCAACAATACATGAGATTCCTGTATGCGCTGGTTGAATTGGAGAGTGCAGGAACGTGGAATCATGCCGGCGACCTGGAGAGACTCTTCGATCATCACGGCAAAGAGCTCATCATCTTCTTTTCCGATCTCTATGACGAACAGGAAGAACTGCGCCATTTTGTATCACGACTGAAGACGCCGCGTAATGAAGTAATTGTGTTTCATCTCATGGGTGGCGATGAGCTGGCACTATCGTACAATGGCGCTTATACATTCGAAGACCTCGAGACCGGTCGTTCGATAAAAGCAGACACGGTACTGCAGCAAAAGCAATACACGGCCCGCGTGCAGGAATGGATACGACAGACGCGCATGTGGATGCTTGAGAAACAAATCAACTACTACCTCGTGGAGATGAATGCGTCATTTGAGCAGGTCCTTCGCGACTTTCTCAAGGTTCGAAAATCATTGGCGCGCTGAATGGGAGTTGCCAGTCCGATATGGCTTTGGGGATTGCTGGGACTCATGGTTCCGGTCGCCATTCACTTGCTTAGTCGGAAAGATATGCGGGTCATCCGCGTGGGCAGTCTACGCCACCTGGAGCACGCGACCACGCGCCAGGCCATTCGCATCCATCTTAACGCCTATCTCCTGCTGGCCCTGCGCTGTCTGATCGTTGCCCTTGTTGCCATGCTTCTGGCCGGCTTATACTTAGCCAACCAGGCAAGCACAACCCGGTGGGTATTGGTTGAGGGCAACCTCGGGAAAAAAGACCTGTGGCGCTCCGTAATTGACAGTCTCGAAGAACAAGGATATGAGGCAAGGAGACTGCAGCAGGGTTTCCCCCTCGTGGCCGAAAAAAACGAGGACCCTTCCTCACCCGACTACTGGGCACTGGCGGAACAGCTCTCGAACATACAGCTCGACCGTTGCGTGGTCATCAGCGAGGATCGCCTGGCGGGTTTCGCGGGTGCCCGCCCGGCACGCAACACTCGCCTGACCTGGCTTACCGCGCGCCCCGACAGCGCCCGCTTTGTGTTGTTGGCTGTTCAGGCAGGTGATTCGGTGGCGCTTCGCCTGGGGCGAAGTGATGAAATCAGTACATCTTTTGAAACGCTCCGGCTACCCTCCTCTCAGGCGCGCGCGGCGATGCCGGCAGAAGACCAACCGGGCGCCGAGGCAACCAATATGCCGCCAATACGTGTTGTCCTTTCCGGAACGAAGATCGCCGATGAGGAACGTCGTGTCGTCAGCGCCGCTATCCGGGCCATCGGCAGCAACGGGATCGTACCTATTCAAGTCAAAGAAGTGCCACCCGACGGCATAGTCGAAGGTGAATGGCTCATCTGGCTGTCAGCTGATGCACCGCCGGCCCGCGGAATAGCGAACGTCATAAGAAAGTCGCCCGATTTAGTTGCGACAGCCGTGCCGACCACCAGTAATACGCGCGAAGGGCCGCTATTAGTGCGTGCCGCTGACGGCGGTGTTGAACCAAAGGAGGACAACCGGGGTGCCAAGCCAGCGGTCGGTTCTGTCACGACCGCCCTGGAGCGCTGCTGGATCATCACTCAAACTCTAACACCATCGTCCGCCGTTCGCAGTCAGTTTACGCTGCAGCTCGCAACGCTCCTGCTAGGCAACGCTACCCAGCAGTTGAACAGGGCGACGGAACGCCACGATCGTCGCCTGCTACCGGAAGGCGAAATATTTTCGACACAGGAGGCCTCCGCGATCTCGAATAACACTTCGGTGAAAGACAAACGTAGCGCTGGTGACATGCTGGCCATCGCGCTTGTGGCCCTTCTCGCCGTGGAGCGACTCATAGCAAACCGACAGCAGTTATGACCAGGCAGGACACGCGGCATGCATTAACCCGATTGCTGAGGCGATATAAGACTACCCGGCTCGTGGAAATACTCCTGTTCGCGGTGGCTGCCGGGCTGGTGATTTTTCCCGCGATTGACCGCTTGACGCGTCCCGTCCCGGCAATCGTTATTTCCGCTGTTGTGGCTATCGGCGTGTGCATCGTGCGTCTGCTCCAGTTGAGGCTCTTTCAAATCGACGAGGAAAGCATGGCTCGGTACGTGAATCGTCAATTGCCCCAGCTCCAGGAGAGTGGCGACCTGTTGCTCCGCGAACCCGGTGAGTTAACGGTATTGGAACAGTTGCAACAGCAGAGGGCTGCGAAGCAGTTTGCGGACCTTCGTGGCACGCTGCGCCTACCCCACCAGTTGTATCGAGCGGTACTTGCGCTGATTGCCGGGACCCTGATAGCCTCCGTGATGATATTCGCATTCGACCGCGCATCAGGAAGGGTAAGCCTACAAGAGCCTGTCCGGCAGAGGGCACCGGCCATCGGGCCGGTATTGCCGGGGTCGGTCCGGCAACTCAGCATTCAGTTATCACCTCCCGCGTACACGCACCTCAAGGACAACGTGTCGCTCACTTTCCCTATCGCTGCTCCCGAGGGTAGCCAGGCATCGTGGTCGGTCCTGTTTTCAGCCCCAGTTCAGAACGCCTGTATTGTTTTCGACGGCCACGATACGCTGGCGCTACACGCATCTGGTGATCGATACGCCGCCCAACGGAAACTCGTAAATTCCGGCTTCTATCAACTTATGTGGCAAGCTACTGACGGCCAGCAAAAGCATTCGGATTTCTATCCCATCCAACTTCTGAAAGACGTGCCACCCACCCTGAAAATCGACAACCTCGAACAATTTATTCAGCTCGAAGCGGCGGGAAAACGGTCGGTTGATTTACATGCCTCTTTGTCCGATGACTACGGTCTTGCCAGGGCCTACCTCATCGCCACCGTCAGTAAGGGCAGCGGCGAAGGGATCAAGTTCCGCGAAGAACGCCTCCGCTTTGATGCGCCGGCACGGATCGAAGGAAAAAAACTGGCGGCGACAAGGCACATTGACCTGGCAAAACTGGGCCTTGATCCCGGCGACGAACTTTACTACTACATCGAAGCTTTCGATAACAAGACACCTTCGCCTAATCGCGCACGTACGGAGACGTACTTTATTGCCCTAAGAGACACCTCCGAGATAACTACCTCGGTCGATCCCGGACTCGGCGTCGACCTGATGCCCGAATACTTCCGAAGCCAGCGACAAATCATCATCGATTCGGAAAAGTTGTTGAAGGAAAAGAACCGGATAACGCGAGCGCAATTCAACGCGCGGAGCAATGACCTTGCACACGATGAAAAAGTGCTTAGACTCAGGTATGGAGAATTCCTGGGTGAAGAATTTGAGACTTCCATCGGCCCTTCGGCAGGCGCAGACGCGCCGGTCAGCAGCGAGACAGATATCGTGAAACAATACGGTCACCAGCACGATACGGACGAGGAACACGCGGCACGCGTTGAAGCGCCTGCGAAGCCTGGAGAGCAGCACAGTCACGGGACTGCGCATGCCAAAGATGAAGATCCTTCCAAGGCCTACCTGCATGCCCACGACAGCGAAGAAGAAGCAACCTTCTTTACGCAATCCATTCGGGCGAAGTTGAAGGCCGCGGTAACAATCATGTGGGATGCCGAATTACACCTGCGCCTCTATACGCCGGAGAAATCGCTACCCTATCAATACCAGGCGCTCAAGTTGCTGAAGGAAATCAGCCAGGACTCACGGATCTATGTTCACCGCACAGGGTTTGATCCACCGCCGCTCAAAGAAGACAAACGCCTGAGTGGAGATTTGGCGGAAGTCAGGAGCAGTGTTGCCACTACCCGTTCCGTTGACCGTGACGAGTATCCGGCAATTCGCCGGGCGCTGAGCTGGCTGGAAGGCACCGCTGAAGCAGACTCTGTGACCGCTATAGGGCAAGAATTGTTACAGCAGGCAGGAACCGAACTATCAGGGGCCGCGATGCGTCAGCCTGGCCGCTACTTGCGGGCACTATCGCTGCTGCGCGCGTACCGGGAGAACGAAATACCAAAACCGGAACGGAACATAGCATGGACAACTATCCGCGAGGCCTTCTATCAGGTGCTGCCAACGAATGCCTCCCATCCCACAGGGCATAAACGTACAGCCCATCCGTTGGAAGATAGATTCCTTAAGAACTACGACGCCCTGCCAAAAGAGCTGACCCGATGACCATCGATCCCTTACTGCCTGTTTGGCTAATCCTTGTCCTCCTGACTAGCCTGCTGATTTGGAGTATCGTCATTGAATGGCGGCGCACCTTGCGCTACAAATTATTCAGAATATTGGCCTGCCTGGTCGCCATGTTGTCGCTAGGGGTCATTTTTTTACGTCCTGCAACTCCAACACCCCCTGATACGCAGACTATACTGCTTACGCCATCAAATAGCCATACCGTTGTGGACAGTCTCCTGCGTGCGCATAGCGAAGCCGTGCTATATCACTTAGGTGACGCAGGCTATCGCAACTCACAGAAGCTATCCTCGTATCGTGAACTCTTTTACGCCGCCGCCGTCCCCCCTAGCAGGCGCGCAACGACTGACAGAAACGTCGGCCGCATGGAAGCGATCCTTGGCGATGGACTACCCGACTACGCGCTCGATTCTATCCCGGGTGGATTTCTCTACTTTCCGTCGTCGGAGCCTGATGGTATTACGCGCATTTCGTTGCCCTATCAAAACCCTCAGCTAAATCACACGACAACGATCTCAGGGACGTATCGCTCATTGGACATTCCCGCCACGCTCTACTTCTCCGGTCCCGGCGGAAAATTGGACTCAACGCAATTATCAAGCAACACCGGACCATTTTCGTTCAGCTTCACACCCCGCGCGTCAGGACGAATGACTTATTTACTTACCCTGGTGGATAGTATGGGTACGCGCATTGAAGAGCGGGTACCGGTCACCGTCGATGCGTATTCACCGCTGAACATCTTCATGCTTCAAGACTATCCCACCTTCGAGATGCAGCACTTGAAAAATTTCCTTTCGGACCGGGGTCACCAGATCGCCCTACGCGCCCAACTCTCGCGGAACACCTACCGCACCGAGTTCACCAATCGATCAGCGACCTCACTAAACAAGATAACGTCCCTCCTGTTAAATACCTTTGACCTGCTCATCGTCGATCCATCGGTACTCGCACACCTCTCTCCGTCCGAGCGATCATCGGTCGATGATGCGTTGCGAAACGGCCTGGGGATAATCGTTGTTTTTAACGGCGCACCGGAAAAGCTGCCCGGAAAAGAACTGCTGCCTATATACTTTTCCCCCGCACGGGCCGACACGACGAGCGTTATGGTCCAGGGCAAGCGAATTACCTTACCGGTCACTCGTTTGAAACCGGCATCGTTTGGAGGGACGGTCGTTACGAAAAATCCCTCACGTGCGCTCTCCGGCTATATGCCGATCCGGGAAGGCATGACCGGATTTCAGTTGCTCAGGGAAACGTATAGCCTCCTCCTTGCCGGTGACTCCCTGACCTATGGATCCATCTGGTCGCCGCTTATTGACGCTACTGCACGACCAGGACAACAGTCCAGTGGTATTCGGGTGGTGAGCGAATTTCCACTGCTCGTCGATGAGCCAGTCGCCATCGACCTGATCTCCGATGCAACGCCTGAGCTATTCGCCGACAGTATTCAAGTACCTGTTGGCGAAGATCCGATCATCGACGGACTCTGGCACGCCACGATATGGCCAGACGACGACGGCTGGCACAGCCTGCGCACCCACACGGACACTTCGTCGTACTACGCGTTTACCGACGATGACTGGAAAGCCCTACGCATCGCGCATCAGCAGCAAGCCACGGAAATGGCGGCTAACCGACCTTCCGCTGTCACCGCCCCAACCCTCGTGGTCACTCCCATACCCCTGGTCGCTTTCTGGATCATCTTCCTGATTTCTATCGGCTTCCTCTGGCTTGCGCCTAAACTTTAACCTATGCAATTCAAAAGAATGCCCATTGAGATCGAAGCACCCGAGGGAATCGGCTATGAGAACATCGCGTGCAATCTATCCGAGAGTTCGTATGCCGATCAACGATTAAGCGATCTCGGCATCAACATCGGAGACCTGCTATTGTATTATGGTGACCACAAAGGCAAGCGGGAACTGAGGGAACTGCTTTCTGCAGAAATCGGATTGCCTGCCGACAACGTGCTCATTACCTCCGGCGCAGCAACTGGTTTGTTTATCATCGCCACCTCGCTCCTGGACAAGGGCCATCACGTGGTAGTGGCCAAGCCAAACTACGCCACCAACCTCGAAACGCCGCGTGCGCTGGGAGCAGCAGTATCCTACCTTCGACTTACGTTCGAAAACAAATTCGATCTCGACCTACAGGAGCTCGAGCGGTTGATCACCCCAGCCACAAAATTCGTGAGCCTTACCTATCCTCACAATCCAACCGGTGTGACGATTGACGAGTCGAAGCTGCGCGCAGTTATTGCACTGGTCGAGGAAAAAGGAACCTATCTCATACTCGACGAGACGTATCGGGAAATGAGCTTCGGTCCGAAGCTGCCAATAGCGGCTACGTTGTCCGATCGGGTGATCAGCATCACATCCATGTCGAAATCATATGGATTGCCTGGCATTCGCATCGGATGGATCTCCTGCCAGAATGAACAACTCATGGAAACCTTCCTGGCCGCCAAAGAACAGATTTGCATTACAAACTCTGTGGTCGATGAAGAGATCGCGTTTCAGTACCTGCTTCAGAAGGAAAAACTCTTTGGCACCAACCTGACGAACATCAAGGAGAATTTTGCCAGAGTGACACAGTTTATGAACAGCCAAAGCGTGTTGGAGTGGGTAAAGCCGCAAGGCGGATGCGTTTGCTTTCCCCGGATACGCGCCGACATCAAAGTCGACATTGGCCGGTTCCACGACATCCTGCTTAACAAATATTCAACCTACGTTGGCAAGGGCCATTGGTTTGAAGAAGATGCGCGCTTCATCCGCATCGGCTACAGTTGGGATAAGCGGGAGAATCTGGACTTAGGTCTAAAAAATATCCTGAAAGCTATCGACGACGCACGCATCTCCTGACAAATTATTCGGATAACCCTGCCTCCAATGGCCCACCAAGGGGCCACACAATTATCAATTGTCATTCATTGCGTCTCTATCACCCTCACCAACTCATCATACCAGGTTTGTCCATATTTCCGAATAAGCGGATCGCGCAGGAACTTATAGACCGGCACCTGCAGCTCCTTGCCCAGGGCACAAGCTGGCGAACAGATGTGCCATTTATGGTAGTTCACCGCTTCAAAGTTTTTTTTCTGCGTTATGCGAATGGGATACAAGTGGCAGGATATCGGTTTCTTCCATCCGATAGCGCCATCATTATACGCCGCTTCAATGCCGCATTTGAGAATCCCCTTTTTATCGTAGATGGCATACACGCACTCGCGGCCGTCGATGACCGGTGTGACTAGATCCCCTTCGTCATCGATCGTATGGGTTCCCTGACGCTCTATTTCCTCGATGCCGCGCGGACTCAGGTAGGCCTTCACTTTTGGATAAATTTCCTCCAGTATGGCAAGTTCCTCCTCCAGCAGCGGCGCCCCAAAATCACCCTCTACACAGCAGGCACCCTTGCATTTCTCCAGGTTGCAAACGAATTCCTTGTCCCGGATATCGTCCGAAACCAATACCTCTCCGACTCTGATCATACCACAAAGTTAACCGTTAATTGCCTCCAAATACTAAAAAAGACTGTCAAAACAGCCATTGCCTGCTCAAATGGCCGGTCACACTTTAGGTCCGAGGCGTATATAGTTCTTAGGAACCACTATGCAGACATTCCTGAGCAGGCTCAACTACAGGCGCTATTTCGTCGGGCTTTTTACCCTGACTATGCCCTTCATGCTGGCAGTATTGGGAATTGGCGTACTGCTGCAGAACATCCACGATGGTCACCCCTGGAAAGAATGGGGCATCACCCTCGTGATGCCGTTTCTGGGTATATTTTACATCATCACCACGCTTATTCACTATTATCGGAAGTCGCCGAAAATATCCATCAACGACCATGAGATCTGGATTGGCGGCAAAGTGATCAGCGTTTCCGATATCGTGCTGGTGACTGTACGCGGTAAGAGTTCCGATACCGTGTTGTTTGTGCCCTACACTTTCGAATCAAGTTCTCTGTTGCTGGCCGATGGCAACCAGGTGGCGATCGCCGTTGAAAACTACGATAATGGCAACGTGATCAGAATGAATCTGAGCCGCCTTAACGACTTCGTTCTCGGCAAGGTAAAACACTTTCAACCGGTAGCCTCCCACGGCGATGATCAGCTCATTCGTCATCCCATCGACATCAACCGCGCACGAACGTTCAGGCTAATGCCCTGGAAGTCGTTTAACAACGTTTTATTTTTGGGTATGTGTCTGCTGGCGATCGTTGTAGCGTTCGACATCAGCCGGATCCTGCTACTCGTTTTTCCGGCAATTGTAGTGGTGTTGTTCTATTCTCTATTGATCAAACAGAATCACTATTTCCTAATAACTGATAATCACCTCGTGGTGCGATGCCTGTTCCTGCCGAGATGGGAACGCGCATTCCGGTTGGACGACATTCAGATTGTGGAGACGGAAGAAGTGGCGCGACAGCAGACAGCCCTGAAGCTGATGACGAGTGACTACAGGATCTATCGTTTCCAGTCGGGATTAATGAACTATGAAATGTTCGAGCAACTTATCCGGGCCATCCAGGTGCGTCGTGGCGTTTCGCTGGCTCAGACGTTGTTTCAGAGAAACCGGCAAAATTAGAGAAACGGCATTTCGTCGTTTGCCTTTAAAACAACTCGTACTGAAGATGCTCCGCACCGTTTACCTCGCGTTGGATCGAACGGGTAGAAAACTGCTTAGAGAAAAATCCAATATGGTAAGCCGGCAATTCCATCATCCGTGAATCCAGCTTGTGGGTCGACATAGCGGCATTGAGTCCTGCCACCAGGAGATTGTTTTGATAGAGACGTATCAATCGCCGGTAGAAATGATGATTGCTCTCCAGATCGTTCAACTTCGCCACCGACGAATCTCCCACGTACCGTCGTAGCACATCCGACTGTTCTTTCGCATAGTAGCGGCAGTCCATCCGGTTGTTTAACACGAATGTGAACGGCATCAAAAAGCTGCAGTTCATCGCTGCGAGTTTGTGCACCGTGCTGAGCGGCAGCTCCAATGAAAATGAATCTGCGAGACAAATGACGGCCACGCGTTTCCCGGGCTTCGAAGAGGGAATCATCGACAGAAACCGTTCCGGATCCCGCGCGCTTGTATGAATCACTTCGGTGTCGAGTGCAGGGAACAACCGACGAATACGAGTATCGAGGGCCTTCAATTGGTCTGCATCCCGCTCGCAAAAAATCCAACGCGTGTACGGAAGCGCATCCTTCATGGCGGCGAGAGCTGCGCCTGGAAAAATGTCCTTTTGATGTCCCGACGAGTATAAGCCACTTCCAGCAAAGAGGTCGACCAACACCACTTCGTCGGCGCGAGGGAGGGCATTCACTATGAATGCCTGCAAGTAGCTTTGCAGTACTTGAACCTTTACTTTAAACCAAGGCTCGGCGGCGCTGACACTTAATCCATCGTCAGAAAAACCGGGAACTGTTCCGCGCGATTTTGAGTTCAAAAAGTTATACGTTTAACTGCTGGCAGGCGCGACATGAAGCACATTGCTTCAACGCTGCTTTTTCAACTTGTTGTTCAAAATTAGCTTGTGCGAAGCGTTTCTACCAATCATTTTCACAAACACTGCTGATTTTTTTGCAGGAATGCCTTTGTACGCCTTTGCAAAAAGGATCAAAAGATAGATTTATGCCTAAAGGCGCGTACGATATTTTTGCTACGGCGTACGCGTACGCCTTTGCAAAAGGATCAAAAGATAGATTGTGAATAGTTGCCTGCTTGCTAACTTGTGCGCCATATGAATGATTACCTGGAGAGCTTGAATGAGCCCCAATACCAAGGGGTAGTGAATACGGAAGGACCATGCATGCTGATCGCAGGTGCCGGCTCGGGGAAGACCCGTGTGCTCACCTTTCGCATTGCGCAGCTTATTCGAAACGGTGTCGATCCCTTCAACATCATGGCGCTCACCTTTACCAACAAGGCTGCGCGCGAAATGCGTGAACGCATCGAGAAGGTGGTTGGTAACGATGCCCGCAACCTGTGGATGGGAACCTTTCACTCTGTGTTTGCCAGAATCCTTCGCGCTGAAGCGCATCACCTCGGCTATACGAATAACTTCACGATTTACGATACTGACGACTCGAAGACACTTATCAGGAACATTGTAAAAGAGATGGGCCTTGATGATGCCGTCTACAAGCAAAGCACGGTATACAACCGGATTTCGGCCGCGAAGAACAGCCTTATCAGCTGGCAGGACTACCAGAACAATCCTGAGTTGATGGCCGATGATGCCGCGAACATGCGTCCGGAAATAGCCAAGATCTATCGCGCTTATGCGCAGCGTTGCTTCAAGGCGGGCGCGATGGACTTCGACGATCTGCTCTTCAACACAGACAAGCTTTTTAAAGAACACCTCGAAGTGCTGAACAAGTATCAGCATCGCATCCACTACGTGCTGGTGGATGAGTTTCAGGATACCAACCTGTGTCAGTACTTCATTATCCGCAAACTTGCGGCGGTACGGCAAAACATCTGCGTAGTGGGCGACGATGCGCAAAGCATTTATGGTTTCCGCGGCGCTGATATCACCAACATTCTGAATTTCGAACGCGACTATCCCGATCTGAAAGTTTTCAAACTCGAGCAGAACTACCGCTCCACCCGGAACATCGTTAGCGTGGCCAACTCGGTAATCAAGAAGAATCGCGCGCAGCTGCCCAAAAACGTCTGGACTGCGAATGAAGACGGCAATATGATCGAGCTGATCAAGGCCGTATCTGATAACGAGGAGGGTCGCCTCGTCGCCTCATCTATCTTTCACGAGAAGATGCAGCATCAGCTCAAGTTCAGCGACTTCGCCATTTTGTACAGAACGAACAGCCAGTCGCGCGCGATTGAAGAGGCGTTGCGGCGGATGAACATCAAATACAAGGTGGTGGGTGGCCTTTCTTTCTATCAACGCAAAGAAATCAAAGACCTGCTCGCCTACATGCGCTACGCGATCAATCAACAGGATGAGGCTTCGTTTCGCCGCATTGTTAACCTGCCCAAGCGCGGCATAGGCGACTCTACCATCGACAAAGTGATTGTGGCGGCCAACGACCATGCTATCACCATCTGGGAAGTGGTGGAAAATGCCCAGTCATTCATTGGCGGGCGTGCAGCCACAGCGTTAGGCGACTTCGTGACAATGATCAAGCGATTTGGCATTGAGGTGCAGCGAAAGGATGCGTACGATGCGGCATTTGACATCGCTAAGGGTTCCGGCCTGTTGCGCGAACTGTACGAAGACAAGACCGTAGAGGGCCTGAGCCGATACGAAAACGTGCAGGAATTGCTGAACGCCATCAAAGAATTCGTCGACGATCCTGAACGTCAGGACAAGAGCCTGGGCGCATTCCTCCAGGAGGTCTCCCTCGTAACCGGGCAGGATGAAGACAAAGACAAGGACCCCGACAAGGTCACCCTGATGACCATCCACATGGCGAAGGGACTCGAATTCAGGAACGTCTACATCGTGGGGCTGGAGGAAGACCTCTTCCCGTCGCAAATGATGCTGAGCAACCGGGCGGAGCTGGAAGAAGAACGGCGGCTGTTCTATGTGGCGATCACCCGTGCCGAAAAGGCATTGTTCCTCAGCTATGCGCTCACCCGGTATCGCTACGGGCGCCTGAAAAACTGCGAACCTAGCCGGTTTCTTGACGATGTGGATCAGTCCTTTATCAAGGTGAGTACCAAGTTTGCGGGACTCGAGTCGCTGCCACCGCCGTCTCAATACGCGAAAAACCTTGTCAGCGGCATTAAAAAGACCATATCTTCGGCACCACCCCCCAAGGCTACCGCCTATCGGGCGTCGGCGGATTTCCAGCCCAGCGACACGTCCCAGCTGCAGGAAGGCATGAAGGTGGAACATCCCAAATTCGGCTTCGGACGGGTTACCCAGATGGATTCTGCAGGTGCCGACCGCAAGGCCAAGATAAATTTCGACGATTTTGGAGAGAAGACCTTATTGCTTAACTTTGCTAAACTCAAGATTCATGCATAGCTAAGCGATTAGCTGTCATTGCCCGGGCGGCAGTTTTTTTGCTTGGATGGCCGCCGCGCTTACAATCACGTACATACTTGCTTACTTACAAACAATCACAAAACTACTCGCATGCAAATTGGAGAATACAACTCTGAGCGTCCCCAGATTATTCTGAAGGAATATGGCCGCAATGTTCAAAAGCTGATCGAATACATCAAGGCGTTGCCCAGCATCGAAAAGAGAACCGACCTCTGCTATACACTCATCGAACTAATCAAACAGTTAACCCCGAGTATCAAGGAACAGCCGGAGAACCCGCAGCGACTTTGGGACGATCTTTATATTATTGCAGACTTTAACCTGGACGTGAACAATCCGTACCCGGTGCCGACACCTGAAATAGTTTTCAAGAAACCGATGGTGATGGAGTATCCGCTCAATGACGTTCGCTTTCGCCACTATGGCAAGAACATCGAGAAGCTGGTGAAAGAGGCGCTGAAAAAGGATACGGACCAGGAGAGGCAGGAGGCCATCATCTACCTCGGCAAATTGATGAAGACCTTCTATGGCAACTGGAACAAGGAAACGTTGGACGATTCGGTGATCCTTCGCGACATTCAGGCCATGTCGGGTGGAGCCCTCAACATGACCATCGAAAAGGTGCGCGAAGACAACCTCTTCGAGAAGTTGTACAAGGACAAGAAGAAGACCCGCATGCCCGGCCAAAGCGATCAGCAACCGCGCCAGGGTCAGGGGAACGGCAATCAACAGCAGCGCCATCAAGGTGGTGGTCACCGTCCGTTCAACAAGAACAAGAACAACAACTTCCGCAGAAGAAGGGACCAGTAAGTGTGCCCTCTGGCAGAACAAGTTATTAACAACATGGTTGCCTGTCTCCTGGCGCTGACGCACACATGCCCGGCGATAGTTGACAAAAGCAACCAATTTTTTAAACCCGCGCCCCGTAGCAAAAAATAACCGTGCTTAGCTTTTGACGTAAATCTGCGGGAACTATTTACCTGGGTAATTCTTAATTTCGAATATTTTTTCTATAACGTACTAGCCCCTATTTTTTCAGAATGAGTGTTTTCAAGATCAAGGGTGGGAAGAAGCTAAAAGGTGAAATCATCCCCCAAGGTGCCAAGAACGAGGCACTGCAAATACTGAGTGCTACCGTATTGAGCGCCGAACCCGTCACGGTTCATAACGTTCCCAACATTGTTGATGTAAACAAGCTCATCGACCTGATTGCCGACCTCGGCTCAAAGGTTGAGAAGCTGGGGCCGGAAACCTATCGGTTCACGGCTGCAAGCATCAACACAAAATTCCTGGAGACCGAGGACTATCGAAAAAAGGCAGCAGCGCTACGGGGCTCTGTCATGTTGCTGGGACCTATCCTGGCGCGCTTCGGCAAAGCCACCATGCCCAAGCCCGGTGGTGACAAAATTGGACGCCGGCGACTCGACACACACTTTCTAGGCTTTCAACGACTCGGCGCGAAATTCAATTTCGATGCCGAAGAACACCTCTTCCATATCGACGCAACCGAATTGAAGGGTTGTTACATGCTGCTCGATGAGGCCTCCGTTACCGGTACGGCTAACATCGTGATGGCTGCCGTGCTGGCCAAAGGTACCACAACGATTTATTACGCCGCCTGCGAACCCTATCTGCAGCAACTTTGTCTCATGCTCAATCGCATGGGTGCCAAGATCAGTGGTATCGGTTCGAACCTGCTCACCATCGAGGGCGTTGAGAAGCTTGGCGGAACAGAACACACCATGCTACCTGATATGATCGAGATTGGCAGCTTCATTGGCCTGGCAGCCATGACACAGTCGGAGATCACGATCAAGAACTGCCGCATCGATATGCTGGGCATCATTCCCGATACGTTTCGTCGCCTGGGCATTAAACTCGAATACCGCGGCGATGATATCTATGTGCCATCGCAGGATATGTACGAGATTGACACCTTCATTGACGGTTCGATCCTCACGATAGCAGATGCTCCGTGGCCGGGATTCACGCCAGACCTGATCAGTATCATCCTCGTTGTCGCTACGCAGGCAAAAGGTTCAGTGCTCATTCACCAGAAGATGTTCGAGAGCCGTTTGTTCTTTGTAGACAAGCTCATTGACATGGGTGCACAAATCATTCTCTGTGATCCGCACCGCGCGAACGTCATAGGCCTGGCCCGGAAGTATCAGTTGAAGGGCATCAAGATGTCATCGCCCGATATACGTGCAGGGGTATCGTTGCTCATTGCGGCATTGTCGGCCAATGGCACGAGCGAGATCTCGAATATTGAACAGATCGACCGGGGATATCAGAACATAGACGGCAGGTTGAAAGCGCTGGGTGCACAGATCGAGCGAATCTGACGGAATGTCAATTAACAATATGATATAAGTCAGAACTTTTGTTCATTCAGGTAAGGATTTTGCCCCTTATTTATGGATGTACGCGTAAAATTTCTCGGTGCTGCGAAGTCGGTAACCGGCTCCCGCTTTCTGCTCGATATCGGCGACTTCAGAGTGCTGTTTGATTGCGGCCTCTTTCAGGGATTGAAGGAACTTCGTCTAAGAAACTGGGAGCCCTGCCCGGTTGAGCCATCGTCTATCCATGCCGTTGTAATTAGTCATGGTCACATCGATCATACGGGCTTCCTTCCGCGGCTCGTGAAGGAAGGGTTTCAGGGGCCCATCTATTGCACCAAACCGACAGCTGACCTCCTTGAATTATTGCTGCTGGATTCAGCTAAATTGCAGGAAGAAGAAGCGTTGTATGCCGCGTCTAAGGGATACTCGAGACATAGCCATCCTGAACCACTGTACTACACGGCAGACGCGCAACGCGTTTTTCCACTGGTGAAGAAATTTGACTTTGAGGTAGAGATACCGTTGCACGACCGCGTATCGATCAAATTTCACGCCGCCGGACACATGCTGGGTGCGGCCATCACCGAAATGTTTATCAAGGGCGATACACAGCAAAAAACAATTGTGTTCTCCGGCGACCTGGGACGTGACGGAGATGCCATACTCCCTCCCCGCGCGCACATCAAACACGCCGATGTGCTGTTCATTGAATCCACTTATGGTCATAAAGACAATAAGGCTGTCGATCCGGCGGCAGAGCTGGCCCGCATGGTGCGCCATACGTTTGGCAACGGCGGCGTGCTGCTCATTCCTGCCTTTGCGGTAGGGCGAACACAAACGCTCCTGTATCATTTTCATGACCTGATGGAACGCGACCTGATACCCGACGTGCCGGTGTATGTCGATAGTCCGATGGCTACATCTGCCACCTACTTATATTACCGGCATCCGGCCTATCACAGCGCGGTGTTCAATCGCACCGAATTTGCGCGGCAGCTGGAAACCAACCTGATGGTCTTTGTGAAGACTTCGAAACACTCCAAAGCACTCAATGATATCAAGACCAATGCGATCATCATTTCCTCGAGTGGCATGATGACGGGCGGCCGCGTGTTACATCATATGTATCATCGCTTGCGCAATCCACAGGATACGCTGCTCATTGCCGGCTACCAGGCTGAAGGCACGCGCGGTCGTGACCTGGTAGATGGCAAGGCGACTATCAGAATCTTTGGTGAAGAAGTGCCTGTGCGTTGTCACATAGAGAACATAAGCGCGTTCTCCGGGCACGCCGATCGCGGCGAGTTGTTCGAGTGGATGGGTGGATTTGAGAACAAACCGAAGATAACGTTCACGGTACACGGCGAAAACCCCGGCATGCAGGCTTATAGCGAAGAAATCAGAACACGCTTGGGATGGAATGTGATGCAACCGGACTATCTGGAGTCGGTACAGTTATTCAACGGAATTTAAGGCCACGTTCACCGTTTCCCGGCGACGTTCCGCTAACCACAACGTGGGACCGGCAATCTACCCTTTTGTTGTCACTCGTCGTCTGCTTTTGCCTGAGCCGTTTAGACACAAATACCCAAGTTATCCTTACCTGCTCTTCGGTCTCTTATACTTCGATGTTCGCTTCTTCTGATACTGGCGCTTGTTCGGTTTGTTGTAAGAGGTCTTCCTGCGGGATACCTGCGCCTGCTTCTTCTTTGCCTCTTTGGCAAACGGCTCATAACGCAGCATGAGTTCATGGCTTCCGGAATTCGATCCGGCGAACTGTGAGATCGTCATGTCGTACGCATAGCCGAATTGAAGCTCGTCCTTTACCTGCAACTGCACCATGGCAACGACTGCATCGGCTGTGCGATATGAGAGTCCTACCCCCAACATTTCCTTCCACCACGTCATCAGGTTCACATCGAGTTCAAGTGGTGCACCATGAACGCCTTTAAGCATCATGGACGGTTTAAGCGCCCACTCCGGGTTTAAATCAAAGGTATAACCGGTCGTAACGAACAAGTGACGATTCTGACGATTGGGATAGCTCGTAAAGTCGAGCGTCGGACTGTTTGTACCTGAAAGATTGTTTTTGATCATCTTCGGAACGCCTGCCCCGACAAAGAACTTTCCAGTATAGTAATAAGCGCCAAACCCAAAGTTGGGAAAAATAGACGTCGTCGAATATCCAAAAGCATCGTCGATCTGACCTGGTGTCAGTGAAGTCTCGACGGAACTGTAGTCCGCCTTGAATTGATTGATGCCGGCCTGTAGCCCAAGCGATAGCTTGCCATCGTTCGCAAAGCGGATATGATAGGCATAAATCAGGTTCAGCATGAGGTTATTGGATATCCCGATTTTGTCCTGCACGAGATTCACCCCCAGCGCCATCTTTTGATTTCGGATAGGCGCATCGGCGCTGAACGTAAACGTGGTTGGAGCGCCATCAATGCCGACCCATTGCTTGCGATACAACGCAGTCAGAGACGGCGTTCCTCGTACGCCGGCGTATGCGGGATTCACCG